>Ga0126342_10007772_pt1 | contig 19187 bp, 21 predicted proteins | sample Cyp1metagenome_FD_92528 | JGI IMG/M metagenome (GOLD analysis project Ga0126342, IMG submission 92528) | Coral microbial communities from Lord Howe Island, Old Settlement Bay, Australia - Cyphastrea 1 metagenome | ecosystem: Host-associated > Invertebrates > Cnidaria > Coral ... | reverse complement strand
TGCTGGTTTCTTGCTTGTGATAATGCATTTGCCAAAGTTTCTCGTCACACAGCTTGCCTGTTTCACCAGCAATCCCCGATTCTTTACCGGGGTCGGCGGCAGGGGCGGCAGCCCTTAAATATAAAAGTATAAAAGTGCCATTGATGATTCATGTGGGCAACGACTTCACAAAAGATATCCAGGATTGTTTTCTCGGGAGGTTGCCGATGCGGATCAATCCCTATGACCTCCAAAGGCATGGCGCAAGGAAGACTTTTTCGGGGTCCACAAATGGGTGTATACCCCAATAGCTGGATGGTTTTTACTGAAAGTTCTTGATAAAATGGATGATAACTGGGAGTATCCCTATTTTAGGACCTTTAGGACACCTCCATATTCGTACGAGTCCACGTTACAAGACTTGGGTTCGGCAATGATCCAGAAAGTATTGGATATGATATGCTACTGTACCCCTACGCTTGGAATGACAACCATTCATCTGAGGGTATCGAAGTAAAATGCCAAGTGGGCCAAGTCCAAGAGATTCCATGTCCATTGAAAACAGCACAGATTTGGTGGCAAGATACGATATGTTTCACCGTGAAGCCCCGCGTCCTTCACCGTCTCCGTCTTGCCGGTTCCTGCCGGACCCGCTGGGGCACCGCCCATGTTGAAGGTCAGCGCCGTGGTGAGCGTCATGACCTGGTGGACATAGCTGGGATGATGGGATGGATGTTGATTTTGCAGGAATTTCACAGGTAATTTAGGTAACTTGACCCATCCCCAGTGCTTCCACAAGGTTGAAACCAGGTGCCGGGCGCAGCGATCTGTCAGGGGGGTGATGACAAGTCGACCATTCAGTCCCTGACAAATGGAGTGCTTCAACCAATGCTCAAAGATTGTGCAAGACAATGGCACGAAAGAGGAGACATAACCGTATACTCAATGTACTTGTTATGCATTGTGATTCATTCCTTTTGCTTCACCACTGCCTGATACTCGTAGCAATACTTGAGTTGGCCGGTGCATTGTCGGATGGCCACCTGCGATGCGCAGCTGTCTGCTTTTCGCGTCATGTCGGATGGGATTTCCTGGAATCGAGAGCCGGACATCATCCATCTTCCGGTCCCAGTAGAAGCGAAGCCTTGCAGCGTTGAAGCGAAGGCCCGGATTTTTTGGTCATGGTCAAAAAAAACATGGGATTCACTGAGTCAGCTGGGTATGGCCATCCCACCAATAATGTTGGTGCATATATATATATACATACATATCATATATATATATATATTTTATCCAACTTTTGACCATGGCGCTTGTGTATTCAATGACGCTTTTTGAGCAACTTTCGCCAAGTGGCTGGGATTCCCATGCAAACTCCTCCTTGTTCAAAATGCCTGGGCGATGAACAAGCCAAGTCCAGACTCCTAGCCATCCACTAAAACGTATGTTTGACGGGTAGAGAGCCTCCCAAAACAGCAAACTGTGCTTCAAAATGAAGGAAACAAAATCATGCGGCCAACCCTCTGATCTTTCCCTTAAATGCATCTTGCATGCTAAAGCATGCACAGGCAGAGACAAGTAAAACAAACAGCAAAGCTTATGCCCCCCTGCACACTTTGGAAAAGAAAAGTGAAACGCCTTCATTTTGAAACTTGCCGTTGCGCTGTTCCTATAGTTGTTTGACTCTACCCTACAAGATAAGGGTTTGAATTCCGCTCATTCAACAAACACCCATGACATGAATGATGAAAGTGGGAGGGGCATCCCTTAAAGCAAATTGCAGCTCTTGCTGCCAAAGTGCTGTCACGGACGAAGCGGTCAACGATGTCCCGAGCATGGACATCCAAGATGATCAAAGTATTGACCTTCACTTGAGTGTCTGGTTTCGCATTGAATAGGAGGAACTCTCTGACGAAATGCTTCAAAGCCAATTTCTAAATGCAACGCAACTAGTATATAAATCAGAGTGGATGACAGGTGCCGCTTCTTGGTGCGCCTTCTTCCGCTGCAACTTGTTGATGGGGGAGCGCACAAAGGCAACCAAATCCTGCGATTTCGTGATGAACATTCATCAATACTAGTCAAGTATCATGGATTAATCTGGATTAATCAATATTGATGGCTCATGTTCAGGAACTTCTCCCATCTTCTCCCACATTTCCTTCCAAGCCGCTCAGCCCATCCAGTCATCCAATCAGATAAGCGTCCTGGACCTGTTGGTTTTCCTTCTTCAACTCGTTCTTCATGGCGTTCTTGTCTCCATCGGCGACCTTTCTAAAGGCGTCCTGCGGCAACGGAAAAGATGGAGAAGCAAGGCGTCCCATTGTCTGCCTTTGAAATTTAATTTCCAAGTGCATGTCATGTCATAGTCATAGAGTCATCATGATTATGATTCCATTGATCTACGACCCCAGCCTTGAATACTATCTGCCATTGTTCAAGCGTAGGCTTGGATCATGCCGGGCTCCTCCACTTGCCAAGTCCACCAAATCTGAGTGCCGAGGATGGCCACCATGCCGATGTAGTTCTGGATCCACTCCATCCTCTCCTGCAGCGAAGCTCCGACGCTCAGACTTGGCGATGAGTCGATGCCCTGATGCCCCGATGAAAAGCAATTTCTGAGCATGGCGCTTGAGATGCATAGTAGTAGACCTGGAGAGTGGAACAACTGCTGCAAAAAGGTGGAAATGAATCCATTTCAACTTTTCATCTATAAATGTGTGATTGTTCAGATTCTTCACATCCACTGTCAGGATGCAACAGTCATTTTCGCCAAGCAACAGCGCTCTTTGAAATCCTCTGAAGGGTGTCTTGCATCTGCTCGTCAACGGTGAGCATCCTCATCAGCCAACTTCACGGACAGCCAAGTGGGGGGAACCCCAACGCCTGGGGATACCCTGGATGCTTTGCTGGAAAATCCCATCTATGGATGAACACTTTTTTGTACCTCAAAAAATCGGATGCGAATCTTGAGATCTTGAGGACGGTACCAATCTTCGACAGCTCCTTCGGCCTGCGTTTCATGTTCAACGCTGTGACCATGTGGAGGTTTCCGAATGGCTGGGGATACCCCAAATCATCCAAATTACACCATTTTAGTATTGAAAACCCATGGTTTTGCGGATCCCCTATTTTGAGACATGTCCATGTTGGTTGCCAAAGTCTAGGCCACTTCAAGTTGACGAAGCCAGTAGAGATACAAAGACGAGCTGTTCTCCCAGCCTTCTGTGCTTGATGAAAACGGAAATGCTCCCCTTCATCGGAATACATGCCCACCACCGTCTGCACACAGGGGGCACTGCCACAATGCAGTAGTGTTCAGAGATGTTCAGAGTACAGAATGCAAATGTGATCTATGTGGTTGCCATTTCTCTGAAGCAATAATAAATAGTTGAGCCACAACCCACGCCTTGCCACGGCTGAATTCCAGCGTCTTGCAGTTGTCGAAGAGTTTGAGCCTGTTATCAAAGTAGTCAAACATGTTTGAAGATTTTGAAGAGAGTGAAACAACAAAGAGTAGGACCAAGAAAGAAACATACTACAGCTTCCCCCATCCAAGTAAACAAAGTTGATGATTTCCCCCCTGACTTCCACGTTCTGCCGTGGAGATCTTTGTCCCCGGATCAAGAATTTGTGCCGGGCAGACATGTGGGGCTGCACCGCCTGCCAGATTCAAACTGTCAAAATGTCCGAATAAAAAGTGGGTCCTTTTTCATATCGTGCCTCATTAAACTATCATGTCCTTCTATTCCGTGGTGAATTTCTTAGGCCCTTCTATTTACATTATAAAGATATTATATATATATACATATAAAATCATATAAATATGATGTGTTTCCAGGGTTTCTAAAATACCTTGCCCCCACCTGGGCATCACTGGTACCCAAGATGCTCAGCAACTCGTCGTCGGAGATCAAGTAGAAGCGCGGAAAGGCCGAGCGTTTCGTGTCCAAATAATCCTGCGAAAAAAGGTGTCGGATCTCGTGGCGGTTTTTCTCCGCAGAAATTTCGGGTGGATTAATTTCCATAGATTTCAGATATGTGGCGGAATTGAGATATGGATGTGAATCACAAATATGGCAATATGTATTGACCCGGTATGTTTTTTGCCAGATGATGGCTATTGGTGGCAAGTGATCAAAAGTGAATCTTGCTGATATGCAGCACATTTGCTGCAAAGTGCTTCCCGGAAACACCCAGTCCGTCAAGGATTTCTGAATCCTCAGCAAACAGGATTCCACAAGACTACAAAGCACCTTCCACAAAGCCATGGCACGAGAGGACTGGATGAGTGAAACTTGATCTGCCATGGCACCGGTCAAATTCTGATGTCAGGCCCTTGAACTCTTCCAAACGACCTTCCTGGCAACAAAGCTCAACAAACATCTGAGAAGAGTGAATCGGACCAGAGATGGTGATGACGACTGGCACGATGAAAATCTTGGAGTCTTTCAGTCCAGAAAACATCTAAATGATTCAGCAGGGTGTCAGAAAAACTGTTGGAAAATCACCCAGAAACCTCACAACACCACAACGAGTCATGAAGCCTGGCAGCAAGAGGAGATCACCTGCGGTGATGCCTGGCCATGATGACGCATAACTTGGTGAATTCGATGGTTTTTTATTGGGGATATATATATATATACATATATAATGATATATCTCTAGCTAATAGGATTAATAAACCAACTTAGAACTGGGGCGGGCCTCACCTATGTATATATATATATATTAAATATTATGATACGTATACATAATTGGTTTCTTTAAGTGTATACAGTACAATGTGTCAGATTGTTTTTGTATTTTACTGAGTATCAAATTGTCAATGGAATATTGCGGGGATATATTCTGGATGTCCAGGATGTGTTAGATTGATTTTGAAGGCAAAATCTACGCGAAACCAGTGTTTTTAATAACATTTTTTTTAGCGGGATGCAGATTTTCCCATTCCCTCCTATCCTCGGACTATTGGTTGTTAATCCTTTGCCCCTAGTATCAAATATCCGCCAAAGAAAATCCTGGTGAAATGTATTGGCTCTATTCATTTTGCTAATTAACCAGTCTGATAAATTGGAAAAGGAGATCCAAGGCGTTGACTTTCAAGTTGCCACAGAATGAAAAGTGCCACAGGTTTCTGGTTCAGCAGCAGCTCAGCAACTGTCCAAATTCAATCTAGACCTGAAGCTGGACAATCCCAAGTCACACCTGGGTTGTCTGCATAATCTTGACATAGTTCTTGTGGCATCGACCAAACCTATTGGCTCAGACCAATAGGTCAATGCAGCTGATCGGCTGACTTCGATGCTTATCGATGCTTCACATGGGAAAGACCCTCTGACACTCAGCATCCGTCTCCATTGAGCCCGGGACTGCTTCGCTTGTTCCGGAAGCTGCATGCTGATGTCCTGGAAATGGCGGCTCGATGCGTCACGACACTGGGGAAGTTTGCGAATCCAAAGACACGAAGACACGAAGACACGAAGACACGAAGACACGAAGACACGAAGCCAAGGCACTTCAGAGTCGAGGAAAATGCTCTCCAGATACATCCATTTCCTCAAAAATGGATAAAAATGGTGCAAATCTATTCAGCTGGGAAGCAGCATTCTAGACCATCTAGAGATCTCAGGGTAGTGCCGTTGGAGCACCATCCATGCATCAAAGACCTGGGATGTTCAGCTGGCCATGCAGCATGCAAAACCAATGGTTTCCCCATTGAGAATGATGGGGATTCCTCCACGTTTAGAAAGACCCACGTAACATGGCCCATCTAGTCAACTCTGTGATGACTCTGAGTCCCTGTGGTAATTCGGCCTCACTCACCACAGAGAGGTTCTTTTCCCAGCGCTTGATGGTGTCCAACCTGAAACGATCAGTGCTTCGGAAGAAGTCCCAAGTTTCTTAAGTTTCTTACTTGTGCTAGTAGGGAATGGGCCGAATGGGGCTCATTTCAGTCATTTCCCGATTCCCAAACCGTAAAAAGCACATACCTTTAGCACCAGAATGGTTGGATCCGCTCTGAGTTCATCGCAGCTTCAGGGCGTACTTGGACGAACTCATGGACTGCAGGGTGAGCACGTGATCATCCAAGGTCTGCTTCCTGCCGGGCTCACGATGCTCACGGTCTCCACGACTGAGATATTGAAAGTCCCTGGGACCGCGCTTAGCCAAGTGGCATCTCTTCATTTGGCAACAGAACATAGCCTGACAGAGTCAGATCAAGGCCATCTGACACACACATTCATCTCAAGAAGCTGGCCAATTTCCTGAAATTTTGCTAGTCGTTCATCTCGTTTACAAGTCTGGTTGTGGTTGCTTCTCTCCACCGGGCTGCCTCTTGGGTTCGAAGGTTCGCCCTTGTACCTCTGTCCACTTGCACAAGTGGTTGCAACATCTTGGCAAAGCCAGACAGAGACATCATGCTCAGTGACTACTGTCACGTGCATGTCACATTCCAAAAGCCTGAATTCGATGCAAAAGGAAACACAAGGTAAAACCGGAAAGCCCTATTGGATGTGCTTTGCAGCGCACGGCTTGAGGCCCAAAAGCATGCTTCGCCAAGTGCTGTCAATCTGGCAAAGCAGGATTATTTTTTGTTTCTGCGACATGTTTTAACCAGTTCTGAACTGTTGCTTTGGCTCGTTGTGTTTCAAAAAAATGCTCCCAAAGGTTATCCTTGGCGAGCTCGCTCTCAATCTTCAGCTCATTCTGTGCCTGGACGATTCGAACATTCACAACATGGACATCTCTCACAGCCTCCCAAAATGTCTTGAAAATCCCTTAAAATTTGAAATGTTAGGGAAGAGGGGCATCATGCTGGCAAGCAACAGTCACCACCAGCTCATTGACTTCATCCGGAAAGCGATGCAGCTGCATTGAAAACACGGCGTTCAAAGTCATTTTCTTGATGTCGAAGTCTTCCTCAAACAGCATTTCAGCATTTCAACTCAAGCTTTTCAAAACTGCAAGACAGTGTAAATCCGATGTCTCTTGTCTTAACCATACAGCTGCCTATATCTCATGACTTGGTTGGTCGGTTATATTTTACAGGAGAAGCCTGTGCTTTTCTCAATACTGGAACTGGGACCCACTGGGACAACGGTCATCCGTCCCCTTTCTGCCCCTCAGTGGCTGACCGTCTCGACTTCCGCCAAAGTCATGAGCTCCTCCCAGTGCCCCTTTCGGATGGCATCGCTCTTCAGCTGTTGGATCAGCGGAACTCCAGCCTGCACGGCTGGGCTCACGATGGCGACGATGGCTATGATGCAAAGTTACCAAAATTCGTCCAAAATCAATTGGAGAATGTGTATCGTTACTTTAGTTGGAATGTTGAGACAAAACATTGACCAAATCTGCGTCAATTTTGACTTTGGCCCATACCACATTCTCCAACAGCGCCATCCGGGCCCTGTGGGATTCTTGTATTGCAGGTGACTCATGAGCGATTCACGCAAGCCTTGAAAGAGGTCACAACCTCCTCCAACTTTTGGAAGGTTTGCAGTTCACCCAGTTCTTTCTGCTCCTGCAGACTGTTCAGATTCTTCAGCCACTCAAGACGAAAATAGTTGAAAATATCAAGCCATGTCAATCATGTAACGTACCTCGAAACTATAGCAAACTGAAGCGGCAAATCTCCTTGGGCATGCGCCTTACCTGTTTGTCGAAGTCTTCTGCTCCCTTTGTCAAAGCGTTGATGTCAAATTTGGTCCAAAGGGCCTCAGAGGGAAACAAACAGTTTCATCAACTGTACAAATCCATAGGAATCCCGGAGGATTTCTTCGAGCCCACATGGCTTCTCAAAACCAAACAGAACATCGCTTTCCCCACCAAAAAAAAAACTATAAAACCAGTTTGGGATGATAGCTTAGGATCCTGAAAAAATCTGGGAACCCCCCCTTTAAAATCCTAAATGTTCCTGAGAAATGACTGGATGTTTCAACTGTAAACTTGCAGCAAAAAAAAACGTTTGGGATCCAAGAGATCCCACTGTGGGCCAGGCATTGCTGAACTCGTTCACCATGGAACTGTGATCAATGTAGACCTTATAGATCTGCTGCAGAAGTCGCAAGTCCTACAGATCTGTGGAAGCCATGCGGCTGACATCGCTCTGTGAAAGTATCATCCCCGGCCACATCAAGCCATAGTGCAGGTTTTTTCGTCAACTTCAAGTATCATCTCATTCATCCCATTCCCAAACAAATGGAATCGACCATGTGTTTAAGCCAGAAGGTTTTGGTACATCAAATCTCTCCTTTTCGAGCTGCAGCAGCTCTGGATAGGTCTGAATGGGCAGGTTGAACAGCGTTTGGGCTTTCACCAAGTCCTGCGTGGCACTGGTACTGATCAGCGCCATCTTGCTGTCAAATGTCCACTCCCTCTTCCAGCGAGACGTCCGAACCAGGTCCTTCCTTTTTGAAGACCTTGCAGGGAAAATGGACAGCGGCAGGGATCTCTATCCCAATCCTATCGAAGTTTCTAAGCCTACAAATTCACGGATTTGAATGGAGCTGACCCTACTCAAAATAGATCTGCAGGATTTTATGAGTATTTATGAGTATGTATTTTTGAAATATACCTTTTAAAAAATCACCATAGAAAAACCCTTTCAATATACCAATGACCATGGTGTCAGATCCAAATCCAAATCGCTTTCCTGTTCCGCCTGCAGGAGCTCCTTGTACTCCGTGGAGAAATCCTTCACCTGCGACATCTCGGTAGAAAGCCCATCGACCCTCTGAGAATCTAACATTGCCATGGAAAATGGCAATGTTTAATGGGTAATTATCATCCACAAAATGGCAAGGTCTAATGAGTAAAATCATCTATACCCATTAATGGCTAGATCATGGTAAATCATCTACAAAATATGTTAATATTGCAAGGTACATCGTGGCTATTTTGAATCACCAGAGGATGCAGGAAACCATCACTTTACCAACCATATTCAACAGGACATGAACCATCAACGCACAAAAAAATCTGCCCCGCTCCTGCTCCTGTGTGACTTGAGAAAAGTGCTCTTTCACCTCATATGTCACAGTTCAAACGATGCGGAAGGAAGGACTTGCAGATCATAATTGTGTATAGTTATATATATATATATACATATATAGTTCTCATAGGCATTTGAACGGTTTCTGACAATCAGGAAACCCTTTTTTCCCATGGGTTTCTCTATGAAAAATGACCCAGACCTTGATATAAAGTGGGATCCCAACATGATTTAGGAAGCCCGAAGATTCAGCTTCACACCCTGACCATGCGCCGGTCTTTCGTGAGGGCTTCGTCCTGCAGCAGAAGCAAAGATGGCAAAGGATTGGCGGATAAAAAGCGGGGATTTGGCCATCCTGCCATCACTAATAGGATTCCCTGTAAACGCCAACTAATGGGGATATGTAATGATACACACACATATATATATATATATAGAGAGAGAGAGAGAGATCAATATGATATGATATAAGCATCCCCCTATTATGGGAAAATAGCAAACTATAACCATACATAACCTATGTTTTGAATGCGGCACATCTGTTGAACTCTCAGCTTGGACTCTGGGACTCGCTTCGTCCTTCAACAGGCGCCACATTTCTGTAAGAGCTTTCGCATCTTCATATTCCTAACGTCAGGTGCGTTTTGTGCACATGGAAGCTGATCCAAAAGGTGTTTTTCCCCAGTCATAGCCATTTAAATGGGAAACATTATATATGATAAACCAGTGGATTTGTTTTTTCCCATAAATGATCACAGACATACCTGTGCATGTCCTGGCCTGAACATCGTACTGGCAGTTGTACAGCTCAAGCGTGCGATAGCGCTCCCGGACATCCTAGTAAGCCGCAGGACTTGCTATTGAAAAATGGGTAAGAGTGAAGATATGAGAAATCGCGGGAACAAAAAGGAGTTGTTCCCCTAATCAAAAACCATGAAGTTTCTATCTGCTCAAAGTGTCATAAATCTTCATGAAGATCATCTCATATTGGTATGGTTTCATCATCGGCAGAGCTGATGTCCTGCATGCGCAACTCCATGTCCATGGACACAGCCAGAATCTTTGAAATGATGCTGAGGATGAACTTCCTGGCAAATCCGTCATGGCAGACATGGCAAATGGCTAAAATTCAATACAAGCCGTCCAGACAACTTGTCCAAAGAATCCGGATTTTCCTGCAAGTCATCCTTAGATTCAGGACTGAGGCTGGCGATGCTGGCGGACACAAAAATGTCACAATGTTCGTGTCTGGTGCCTTTTGGCTGCTGGAAATGCTCAGCTTCATGCCCGGAATTCGGTGATCTCCGCTTGAATCTTCGTGAGATCCTGGACCATCAACGGGACAAGCTGAACGTCGGGCGTGGCACCGTGGCACCACACACCACGCCTTGTACGCGAGCTGACGCAAGATGTCTCCATATCCAGCCACCCAATCCATTGCCTGCGGTGCCAAGCGGCCAAGCTGCGCTGATCCCAAGTCCACCTGATCCACCTACCTGGCCTGTGTTCGGATGGCTGCCACAATAGAGGTGCAATCAATCCTCACGAAGCCAATGTCCTGTCCGGTCTGGATTTGTCAAGATCAGGCTGCATGGCGACCCTTCAGTTTGTAGTCAAAATCGCTAGTGCAAACACAAAACTTGATTGAAAACCTCATGTCATTTGGAAGAACATGTGATTTTTAGACTCCTTCTCTGGCGGATATGCTGCCAAACTGTCAGCCAAACTCTTGTAGACCTCAGGCTCAAAATCTCACCCCTCTCAGCCTCTGACAGTCCTGTCTTCAAATGGGTCCAAGGGGTACCCGTAAAATCCAATGGCTGACTATGATTCTCCGTTGAAATTGCCATCTAATAGAAATCTCTCCTCGAGCGGTCGAGTTCACCACCTTGCAAGTCCCAAAAAACTCTAAGCTCAGCTGTTGAGGAAAAGACGCAGATGTGCGCGTCGAAGAAAACAAATGGTGGTCGCTTCTCCTTCACCTTTTCGAGGTCTTGCTTCCACTTTGGGTCCTGAAAAAATGGCTTTGGCTCAGCTCATCAAAACTCAAGGCGCTCCACGGTGTCACACATCAGCCCTTGGTAAGTCTCAAGCCCACAGCTTCCAGCGATCTTCGTAGCGTTTCCAGTGGCGTAGGAATTTGTCCTCAGCTACACCACCTCTCTGGGGGGAAAATATGATCTGAGTGATACCGTGATGCCCAGCAATCTGGACTTGTTGGGCTCATATTTTTTATTCATGTACAATTGTTACAATGCAAAGGAGAATCGATGATGGAGAAGATTTTCTGGATGCTGTTCTGAATGTTGATCGTCATCTCGAAGAGAGCAGGATTGTCCTGCAGACAGCGACCTTTTGTAAAACAGCTGGAAGCTTCCCATTGCGGCGGCTGGTTGCTGATGGTCAACTACAGCTCCTTGACATCTCGATAGAACGTGAACCTCATGGCATGTCAACGTGCAAGGAACGTGCAAGGACCATCAAGGTCTGATTTCATTGGATTTGAGCCATTTGGGCTGTCAACATCTGCTGTTGCTCATCTTCTTGACCAGGCTGGGGAGGAACCTCGAGCAGAACAATGCAGAACCATACCCCGCTGACTCTGCTCTAATATTAAGTATATACGTAAATTTACATAAATATTTGTACAAATCCCTTATTGCATTAATATTGCATTAATATTACATATATCCGAATATATTCCGAATATATCCTTCCCAGAAATCCCTGAAACACCTGGCTTGGTTCCACTAAGCCTGGCACCATGCGGCAGGTGCCATCCATCCAGCGCACGAAGGATTTGGCTGACTGAATGGTGTTTTTCAGGAGCTTGCTGATCAATCTGAAGACCTAAGTTGGGTCACTGTGTTGCTAACGTTGGGATTCCGATCATCCAGCTGGTTAGATATATTACTGTACATAGTTTTGTTATATACTGTGGATATGTAGATGTATATAAATATACATACATATGTGGAAATACATATTATAATACATATATATGGAAATACAGAAATAAGAGTTTCAGCCCAGTAGATCCTCTGCTGCACTGCTCCACACTCCTGGACGTTTGGATTGAGACTCCAACGGATTGCAAGGCTTGGTCGTCAATCTCTGAGCCACTGCAGTCTGCCTTCACCCTCAACAACGGAGGCCTGCAACAGTGGTGTACATGAATTGGGTTCCTCCAAAAATTGCAGATCTACTATGATCTACTGCCATTTTAATGGAGAACATATCAGAAAATGCTAGATTTTGGGCTGCCCTTTTCCAGGGCAACCAATCTTCAGACAAACTCCAAGCCTTTTGCGCTCACCCGCACTGAAGAGGGTTTGGAATGTACTCATGCCTCGTACGCAAAGCGACACAAACTGATTCAAGAGTCTTTTGTTGTCAGCTGGTAAGGCTTGGCCTCGCAGCAGCATGGTCGTGATGGCATTGAAGATACGGCGTTCCCAATAGTGATAGTACCTGGCAGCAGCTTCCTTATCAGCTGCTGAATTCCGCCTGAAGGTTTCCCTGCGCACTCTGCCATGGATGGAGCCATTCCAGTCTTGGTGCCGGCGGTTGTTTCCTCGCAAAGTCTCATGTTTCTTGATCTGAGCACAACTTTCACTTCGGACTTTGAGAATTTGTTACCACAAGAAAGATGCCCGGCCTCGATCTTCACAAGGAATGGCCCTATGGAGTCATACTTCTTCCTGAGATCAACCCGCATGCAGAGTCCAGTTCCCAGAGTCCGAGTTTTCCTGTTGCGTTTGCACATCGTGGGGACCAATAATTCACGATGTTTTCTGATGCTTGCGGTACCTTCAGTTCATCCTCATGGTGAAGTTCCCAGTGGCTTCACTTCGCCAAGCGACACTAGGTCTTCTAGCTGCGCCAAGCGATGCCTGCAATTGCCCCAGCAAGATAGAAAAAATGGCAAGAGAAGAGCGAATAGATGGCTGGGATATGATAGGACCAAAGATATCTTGGAAGTTTTATTCTTGTAGCACATTGCTTCGCCACATCTCATCAATCCCACCAATCGAGGGATGCCTCTCGAAGAACTCTCCAAACTCCATGTGATCCATGACATCTGCCCGGTTCCAGTCAAACGGCCTTGGCTGGACAAAAGTCCGGCATCACTTGCTAAATAAAAACTCAAAATGAAACTACAAATGGAACCACAAATCTGTTGGGGTGGTCAAGTGGTCAAGCCCCCATTTTGACCAGTAAGATCCCGAGACATGTCATGACATGTCCGTTATGTTGAAGGGATTCATAGTGACTTTGAGGGCCAGCTCGTCGCATCAAAGACACCGAACCAAGGTGGCGTTTTCAATGGCACTGACAACATTGGCTATGCGCTCCTGAAGGGCGGTTGCTCCCAACCCCAAATACCAGCAGGTAAATTTCCCTCGCAATGAGGCAATCATGCTCCCAGGTTGAAGCAACCTTGCTAGATAGGGACGAGAAATTGCAACTTTATACTTGATGGATTTTCATAGATCTTTCTAGATCTTCAGAATCAAGTTAAGCAATAAAAGTTTCAACCTCACCCAAAATTCCAAAACGGTCAGTCCTCGCTCTTCTCGACTTGATCACGAAAGGCTCCACGGAACTTGGTGATGCCCTGATTTCCGGCCTGGCAAAGCACTCGCATCCCCCTCAGATCCCACGGCGTCACGGTGACGTCACGAAAAACAAAAAACGCCTCGATGAAGTCAGTGATTCCCAGGGAATTCCAGTTCAAGGGCGACAAACCCGGACCTACACATGTCTCGGAGCAAGAGCGAACGCAGATAAGGAAACAATAAGAGATCAGTCGATCAATCGATCCGTCTCAAGGTTTCCAGGACATGAATCACAGATACAGTCTTGAGGGCCAAACTGAGGCACTTGTCAAGATCCAGGATTTGTTTTCTCAGAAGCTTCCTTGGCACTTCATAAAGCGAAAACCGTTTCTCCAATTGTCAACCTGCCACAACTCCAAGCCAAGCTGCTGCTGGACTGGTGACAAGTCACCAACTGCGGCATTGTATGCATCAATGAGCAGATCCAGTTGCTCCACAAACTCCTGCAGAAGGCAGTTGCGTCAGGAGGCTGTGAAGCAAGGCTTGTGCTGCGTTTTTTAGGCCTGCTTCAGGCGTCGTCGTCATTGTCATCATCCAGAAATTCCACCACAAAAACCCACACCTTGTACTGGTCTTGCTGTAGCGCCACGTTCAGAACCTGAGCTCGTGGGGTGATATCATGTGATACCTGGTTCTGGCTGCGCAGTGCCTGTTGTGAAAACATGCTGACAGGTGGCTGTATGAGGAAGCTCAAAGCCACCCAACTGATCCAGATATTTGGCTTCGCGGATCAGGAGTTGCAACTCCTGGTCGAGAGCAGCTAGGCTTGAGGCCAGAGATTTCTCTGAAACCCCAATGTTTGCAGAACCATCCGAACTCGAACCGTATTAGTCAGCAGTGTTGAGTGAGGTGTCTTATTCCCGAGAAATATTTCAGCCTCCAACGGTTTACCTGGCAATACCTGGCACCCGTACCGCATCATGGGCAGCGTCCTTGGCAAAATTCACCTTGTACGCTCCAGTGCGAGGATCCTTGATGAGCACGTTGTACCTGAGGAAACACCAACTGGTTTGATCCACGCATTGCGTTAGTGCAGCTTCTTCCCTTGAGGGTTTATCCCAAACACATAAGTTTTCCCCAATTCATATTCCAACAAGCATGTAAGCTAGTTCTGGTGACTTTGTTTAGACTGGAGTCATATAGTCATATAATGTCATATATATAGTCATATAGTAAAAAAAGAGTCCGCCCAGGATCATTGGAGAAACAACCTATTGTCAATCCAAAAGGGGAGAAGACTGGAATTATCTGCGTAGACACAGCCTTGGAATGGCCAGTTGTTTCGGAGTAACCATGCAGGCAAAGAGCAAGCAGGTGGGGAGGATAGGGTCTCACAGTTTTGCAAAGACAGGAGTAAAATGTGCAAAAGCCTCATTGCAAAACTGGAGTCAGCAGTAGCAGCTTTGTTTCCTCCCAGAGTCAGTATTTGAATCAAAGTTGTTTTAATGTTTGATCGTTCTATGCCCTCATTCTCATCGAAATGCGTGGAATGCTTGGGATATCTCTTTATTGCGCTGATCTATTGCTAGGAAACTTCAGAGGTCACAAGTAAACGCATCTCAGGTACTACATCTGATCAGTTACTTCTAGGTGTCCCTTTTCCAGAATGTTGATGAAGTTGAGTAACAGGGTCCGGTCTGTTAGCTTGCAAAGGCTGCAGATGGCTACAGTCGAGGTGCATGCGCCAAGCAGCAACAGTTCGTCACAAAAAGATTGCAAGGAGCAAAATTCGCAGGGAATCAAGATGTCATGCGCAAACAAAAAGAAGTGGCCAATTCCGACAAGTCATACAAGCCAAAGAATTGCCAAGTAAAAGTCAAAACTTCTCAGTTCCTAGCTGCTCACTTCGTTCCAAGGTACTTCAAGCTCGAGACAGCCAGTTCAACAGCAGTTGTTTGCCAGGCTTGGAAGAGCGCTTGTTCCTGATCTGCTTAGCTGAGGGAATCTGGTTGCGCAGATCGGATTTCTTGGGATTTCTAGGGTATTCTGGTTGCAGCTCAGGCACATATTCTAAAATCTCTTTGCCAAGATCCACGTACTCCTGAAATGTTCAAATTTGGCCAAGTCTGATCCCAACAGTGTGGGCTGGAGATCATGCTTGTCTGTGCAAAGTGGCCAAATATGTCCAAATTGCTGCGTCACACCCTCAGCCGGCCTTGCACGCTTGTTGTCCTTCTGGAAGCTGGAGCCTGGCATCGCAGCCAGATCGGGTCTGAAAATGGTCGGCTTTTTCCCTGACTTTCCCTGACTTTTCTCTGCGCAAACCAGACCTTCCAAAAAAAAAAAGCCAAGCCGGCATGACAAGTGAGGCATCGTCTTGAAGGACAAGATCGGACGTTTGGCTCGGTGGAAAATGCTGCGAGCCCAGAGAATCGCACCCGCAGTGGGAGGCGTGCTTTTGGAGATCGGCGGATTCTCCTGGCACTGAAAACTGTGTGTTTTCTCTGATTTTTTTGGCGGGGACAAACCAAAACTTCCATTTTATTCTCATTTTACCAATTAGAATTATAAACATATAATTTTCAGACACACTCAGCGACAATCAGTTCAGCAACTATGGTGCACTCACCTGGTCTCTTTGGAAGATTTCCTTCAGCTTGCCCACCTCAACACCTTACGAGTCACGTCAGCTGCGTTCGGTGAAGGTTTCCTTCCCCTAATAAATATATGGACATAGATATAGATAGATATAGATATAGATAGATGGTCTGGGCTGCTCGCGATATCGCAGCAAAATTGCCACAAACTTCTCGTTCATCTTCTTGTTGATTCGCTCACCTAAAGAGCACTTGAAAAAGGCATGCCAAAGCACAAAAAATGTCGACTTTCCACCGCAAAATGATGCAAACGTGCGAATGTCTGCAAGTTGAGATTCGCACGAGACTCGATGTTCTTGAAGTTCTGAAGCAATTTGAAAGCTCCCTGGCGGTGCAAATAAATGACACGTCATGACATCCTTCCAGTCGCCACATGTGGCAACACTTTGTATCAAGATATACTGAGCCCGTAATTGCTGCCTCTGCAGAGCGAAGATTTTGGAAGGATCGATTCCTCAAAATATTGGCAGAGGCACCACTCACCACTGGACTTGTATGGAGGGTGCACTAGCACCAGTCCACTGAATTTCACCAAGTTGCAGGAACTTGATGGCTCGCTCCTCAATGATTGTCACCCTGTCCTTGAACCTTGCAAGAATTGCTTGAGTTGAAGCAGCTGACAGCCTTATTGGATCTTATTAGCACATCATTCAAGCCAAAGCACTTCGCGATTGAGCTTTCCCAGTTGGAGTAATGGAAATCGTCAAAGACGTTTTTCACATTGCCTTGGCTTCTTGCCACAGCAAGTTGCAGATCATATAAGATCATCAAAATCGACGAGGAACCAGGAATCCGTCGCCATACTGGGTATCCCGAGCGAAAGTCTGTCTTCAGATCTTCAACTTCTTTCAATAGCTGATCGATGCCTGAGTTCAAAATTACATAAAATTACCCCAATAATTTTAGCTTGACCAGTCGCCACTGCGGCACTGTGGCAACTGTGGGCCACTGTGGCACTGCACCTTGTGAGTCACCAGTCACTTCCTTCAGCTCCGGCCCCAGGAATTTGTAAAACCTCAGCAAGTAACCCTCCTTGAATAGGAATCATCAGCCATTTCATCACCGTGACGTTCTGAAGAGGTCACCCCCAAATCAAAAGGCTACCAGTAAGAACCCATCTTGGCACATAAGGATCAGCCATTTCCTCCGTTTGCAACTGCTTGGCTGATGTCACTGTGACAGGTCTGTTTTTCGGGGCCAAGACTGGTCCAGGACCTGCATGATTTCGTAGAGGTCGGTGCAGATTTTGGACCTGCCAAAGGCGGTGCAGCTCAGCAATCGGTTCAGCAGTCGCACTGCCCTGCACCCTGCTCGGCCCTGCTCTCCAATTTTTCGCTGGAGGACATGTAGTTGGTCTTTTTGAAGAGGAGCACCCGATCAAAGTCCCAGCCTCAGCTCCCGTATGGGATTGCTCCAAGGCGCACAGGATTCATAGCATGAAAAAAGACAAAGAGTTCGAGAGTGCCGTTCAAACTGTGTATTTGTTTCACATATAGATGGAACCAGCGGCATATTTTGACGACTTGCGGGGGCTAATTCGCTCACACTCCATCAGACTACTTATCTTTCATCAGCACTAAAATGGATCATGGGTCAAAATTGTGTCCCAAATGTATGGTTTCATACAAAACTTACAAAACTATCAAAATCTGTGGTTCAATTCGCAAATTTCAGCATCTCCTCGGCGACTCGTCGCCAGAAAGTCGGGCTCCAGACGCTGATTGGTGGCACTTTCTTCCATCTTGTCGCGTGTGATCAGGTAGATGTCAGACCACTTCCTGAGTTCCAAAAACGCGTCAGTTTCACTCAAACATGCTGGAAAGGTTGATGAGGTTGATGCCCAACCAATGCCAGTCCAATTTATCCAGTCCAATATATCCAGTCGAGCACTCTGCCATTTGCTCCAAGAGTCACCAGAGCATTCTTGCCATCTTCGATGATTTGCATCGCCTGGAAAAACGCATGGTGAAGGTTTCAGCATCGCAGGAAGTCGCTGAAGAAACCCCGGGGCCTGGCCTTTGGAGGGTCCAGCGACAAGATCTGATTGATGTTGATCTGCTCCTCAGACCCAGCCACAGGCTGGAAACCTCTTCCACACGAGCAGCTAATAGTGACATTCCATAGTCAAATTCTGCACACCAGAGATTTGGGTAATTCTGGATTCAAATTGATCCATTTTGATCCAAGAAACTGGGGGTCAAAAGTTAGTTGGCAATTTTACGCACATCCATTACGGATGTCTACTGGAAATCCATAGTCTTTACAGTAAAAAACCTAGAAAAAATGGGCTCCAGTGGATACTGCTCCTGCACTTTGTCTGCAATCTGATCAGCAATGCGTCCCATCAGCCGCTCCATATCCCTGATCGGGACTCTAAAAGTCATGGAACTCTGGTTTTGTTTTTGGTTTTGCTATGGAAATTGAGAGACTTCTCCACTTCTGTAGTCGCTTCCGGAAGTTCAATGGGTTGATGCGACAAGTTGCAGGTGTTCAATCCCGAATCGGACTGGTATCCTGTATTTGTTTTCCACCAATTCTCGGAGAAGTACAAGCACAAAAATGAAGATCTGAGAGAATCGCTTGTCAGTGTTGAAGTACCGCGAGATGATCCAAACCTCAGAGTTCGCACCCACAGGAAACTCCTCCAGTGTTTGGCCTCTCCAGATATTCTGTGACTGATTCGACTCAACTTAGTAATGTGAAACTCAATATCAAATGAATTCAAATGATATCTAATGTGTCATCTTTCAATACCAGTATATATCCATCATAAAACATGGATCCAAAAAAAATGGATTGGTTCAAGGGAAAACCGTAACCGGAAAGCAGATCTTCCGTTATTTTCCCCTGAAGCAACACTGGAAACAATCCATTTGAGCCATTAAAGATATTAATTATATATATATATATATACATATGTATATATATATATATATGTATATATATATATATATATATATATATATATATATATATATATATATATATATATATATA
>Ga0126342_10007771_pt1 | contig 19188 bp, 13 predicted proteins | sample Cyp1metagenome_FD_92528 | JGI IMG/M metagenome (GOLD analysis project Ga0126342, IMG submission 92528) | Coral microbial communities from Lord Howe Island, Old Settlement Bay, Australia - Cyphastrea 1 metagenome | ecosystem: Host-associated > Invertebrates > Cnidaria > Coral ... | reverse complement strand
GAGGTAGATGTGATGTTGGATTTCAGAAGCATCAAATCCAGTATGACCCGAATGGCCCAAGAATTCAAGCGGGACATATTGTTCCGCAACAACCTTTTCGAGATGATCAGAGGGGTATTAGTCTCTTTGGGTAACTTGGGGGTCTGCTTGAGTAGAGGGTTGCTTCAACTCAACTTGGCACCCAAGTAAAACCCAACTTTTCCACAACTGAGCCATCCCATGGAAAAGTAACTATTAAGTAGCATTTTACTTGGGAATGAATGTGATGGCAAGACTTCCATGCCATGGAACCTTGCATGGCACTGCTGCTTTAGGCTCACACATGGGACCTCAATGATCAAGCAGGTTGATTTGATGAATATAATTCTTATAATCAATCAAACCATTTTGGGCCACCTTCGACCATCACATGGCCAAGAACATCATCAGCCACTGAATCACTGATTGCTGCTCACCTGCCTGTGCCATGCCCTCTAGAAAGAGAACAGGGCCAGGAAAACGAGGAGTGCCACATGACTATATGCCATATCCACCTTGGGTGAAGCCTATGTTCAGACATTCTGTTGGTGATGAAGAAGATGACTCAGAGTATTCACCATCAGAATCTGGCAGCTCTGAGCAACTTGGCTGTGAGGGTGGCTGAGTGTGTCAACTGATGACTTAGGGGGAGGTGAGGACATGACTTGGCCACATGTAATGTACTTAATGTTGGCACCCAAGAAATTATGAAAACCAGGCAGGCACAATCATTTTTGCACATGCCAGTAAAAGCATCATGACTGGTTCATATGCCAGTGGGGAAGGGTGTTGAAGTGCCAGCCCAAAACTTTGGCCCAGGACAAAGGAGAAGAAGCACAGCAAGAGCTCCAAGATGAAGAAGGACAACAAAAGTGAGAAAAGGAAGGGAAAACATAAGGATAGAAAGGATAAGAAGAAGAAGAAGAAGAAGAGAGATGATGATGAGAACTCATCAGATTCTGAAGTGTCCACCATCCCAAAGTAGCTTGGTTGAGAGGTTTTGTGAAGAGAGAACTTTCACACATTTCAATTTGTTGGCAGGGTATTGGTTGGATTAAACTTAGGCAGGGGTGATTTATTATGAGTCAGCCTGGGGTGAATTTGATTCCACTATGGCCACACAAACACAAGCCCAGGCATTGGGTGCATCTTGGGCCTGGCTTTAGCTCCCAAGGGGGGGTTTGTCAGACTAGAGCCTTTGCCAAGAATTAGTCCTGTCCACCTACTTTACCACCAGCAAGGTTGCATTGTGCCATGGTAAGTCAGTTTTGAGGATTGCAAGTGGCCATGATATGTCTCATGATGAGGGCTGTGCCAGAATCTCATCTCATCATGGAGTTGGGAGCCCCACCTTGGGCCATCTAAGGAAAGAATTGCTTGAGTCGCAAAGCCAAAGTCAAGCACCTGATGGAGCTGTCTGACAGGTTCTGTCCCAGTAACTGGCCAATCTTGGGCTGAAGGTGTTGGGCTAGGTAGCTTAGCAAGTGAGTGGTGGCAATGCCAGTCATTCAATTGTAATTATAGTAGTGTTGCCATACCAGAAAATACTTTTACTCACTGATGGCATTCAATGATGATGAGGGCTGAATCACTACTGCAATTTATTATCAGTGGCTAGTGTCTGGGCTTGCCATTTCCAGTCAATTCACTTGGTTTAATCCCTGCATGTCCTTTCCTCTTTTGTGGCCACATTTCAGGTGCCCTTTCCAACATGGGAGAGAAGGAGGTGGAGCAGGTTTACTTCATTGCTACTGGACTTTCACCACTACTTCATGTGAAGGACTTGATAGTGAACAAGAAGAAGGATTTGTACCTTGACAGCACCACCATAGTCACAGGTCAGAATTTTTGTGGCCCCAACTCATGAAAGGGTATTATTCATAAGTGGTTGCAGCTGTTGGGGCATGTATGTGCATGAGCATTGGCCCAGAAAATATTTCATGTCTTGATTGTAAGCCTTCAAGTAAGGCTGGACAGGGTGAAGCAATGCCATGAGAAGCTGCAGGGCAAGTCAGGTGGCAAGAGGCTAGAGCAGCTGGCAGAGCCTTGGTTTTGGCAAATTAAATGTGGCAGCAGGGGTGGGGTGGTAACATGCACCCTTGGCAGACTGGCATATCATTGTTCAATTGTTTATGAAGATTTGTTTGGTCCCTTAACACCCCAATGCTTCAATCAAGCCAGTATCCAAACCCATGTCATGTGGCAGTTCAATTCTTGGGGTGTGGCACCATCCCCACAGACAGCCAAGGATGACTTCAGCAATGTTGATGCCTATGCAGCCCAGCTAGGGTGGTACCAACTCTTCACCAAGAAGAAGGGTGTAGACAAGCAGCATCTTGGGTTCAATATGCCAGTGGGAACTAACTACTAGTTAGTGACTAGGTGAAGTGCACCAGAACCTTTGGTGATGAGGCTATATGTATTAGCTGGAGTTTGGTACTTACTTACCTACTTCTTATTTATTTTCAAAATATGCATTCAATTTACAATGAATGCACAGCCATGGCAATGCTGCCCCATTTGAAGCACCACCCTTGTCTTTGATTGGGTGTGGGCAGCTGGGGTGCTAGTACAAAATGTTACCATTGACTAAGGCCTGATGAGGAAGAACAGCCTGAACTTGCCAAGCTCAAGTACACCTATGAGAGGGGGCCCCTTGGCTGGAATTGCAGGCACCATGTGGCTGGGGTTATTTTGAACTATATAGTGGATAGATAGCTAAATCAACACAACTATATCTATCTCTACATAATAATAATAAACACACACATATATATATATTATATTGCTGGGTTCTCCCATAGTATGCAAATGCAAAGTGAATTTAAGAGCAGCTGGGGGGGAGCTTCAGGTCAAGAAGTTCAATGAGTTGAGGGTTGAATGGTGTTCTAGTGACTGCTGACCATTCATGAAAATTATGCCCTGGCTGCACCACTTGGTGAGGCCACAGGGAGAATTGGCAGTGACACACAGAGCAAGGGGTGTGAAGATGGTGCTTGGGCCTGCAAGCTCACCCATCACTTTCATCTACAGAAATGGATGCAACATGGTGAAGATTGCTGAAACCAGCAAGGCCTCTGAGCATCCTGGCTTCTTTGCTCAGTGGTTACCTGGGTGGGGGTAGAGTCATTGGTGAATTAGTAACTAGGCATTTGGCACTCTTAGGGTAGCATTCAGCATACTGAGTTTGTGTGTGTGTGTGCTGGCAAGGTATGTTTGCAGCTTGGATGAGATCTTTGACAACTGCAATGGCTTGGAAAGCTGGTGGGGCCATGTGGCAACCTGGCAACTTATTAGTGTTGAAATTGAGCATGCACCTCTGAGTTCTGAAGCATTGAGTGTAAGTAGGCCCTTAAACTATTAAATCATTAGTGCACCCTGGGGCATCATGATGAACCACCCTTTTCTTATTATAAGTTGGATATGGTGAGGATGGTGAAATAGTAGCCAATATACCATTTAGACATCTAAATTAATCTCTCTTAGCAAACCATGAAGAGCAGTGTGCTGTTCTTCATGGCCCAAGGGTTGTCAAAGCAAGGTAATATTGGTGGCAATTTGCAATTCCAACCCAGCTGTCACACAGACATGTTGTGGCCTCTGAGGCTGAAGTGGCTGTGGAGCTGATGGGCCAAGCTTTCTGGGCCAAGAATTATGTGGACAAGACCCTTGGCCACTTGGCCATTTGCTGGAGGGGGGGCATGCCCAATTGATACCCACCATGCATTTATTTACAAGGGTCACACAGCCCCATTAAACAGGTGACAGGCATATATATATATAATATTAATAATAATAGTAGTAAAAATAATAAGTATTATTATTATTAGTAGTACTATTCTTTTTTGGTGCAAGTCACCCACCACTGAGTGAATGCTTCATTTTGCACAAGTTCAATTAGTGGGTATCTGAAACATCTATTTGGGTGGCATTGGCATTTCCCCATCCCATTTGCATGACAAGCTGAGGACTACATGCAGGCCACTGGCAAGCCAAACAATTCCAGAACTTGCTGAAGCAAAGGCCATTGCCACTGAAGGAAGGCTAGGTTGGGATGTGCTTCACTTGTGTGCCACTAGTTGCAAGCCATCACAACACCATTCATTCATTCCAACATTTGTGTTCCACAAGGGTGCTGTTGAACTCCAAAGCAATGGTGCCCCATTGAACACTACCTTTCAATTGCTGAATGTGAATTTAGCCATAAGTGATTAGCAAGCTGATCCTGCAGGTGCCATGGCCAGCACAGCAACTCCTGGATCTGTGAGAGCCCCATCTTTAACTTCTGCTTCTCAGGCAGGCTGGAAGGATGTGTGGGTTGCTGAAAGGTATGCTGAAAGGTAATGGTGGGTAATGCTCTGTGATGCCAGATTGGGAGAAGACTGCTTCAACAGTGTAGAATGACTGGGTGGTTTGGTCAAAATGATGCTCAAGTACCATATAATGAATGATTGGTGACAGTGGCAATGGTGGCCTTGACAGGATTGCATAGTTGCTTAATTTTAGTTGATAAGTGTTGGTGCATATAATTATCAGTTGGCTCCAGGTAGCCCAGCTGGTCATTAACCCAAGGCCTGTGACAGCCAGTGGCAACAATGACTACAATGAACTGAGGTTTGTTTGTTTGCTTTGCATCATCATTGAAGTTTATGTGTACTTATTTTTGTTTGCAGTGCTGTGTGGTAGCATGCTGCTCCTTCACTGGCCCCTAGGTCCCCAAATGTTCTACACCACAACCCAGCCATCCATTGGCATTCCAAGGCATCCAGCATCTATGACAGCACTGTGGATGCTACAACCCTGGTCTTGGGTGCATCCCCTGGCCAAGTGCCTTGTTTGCAAAGCTGGTCATGTCTGGTTTGGGTGCAGTCTGGGTGGATGATTGTGATGGCAGGGTACCATGTGATTTAAAATGGTATGCTGGCAGTTGGCACACTCAAAACTAATAGGGGCTGGTGGAAATCTGAGAGTTGTAGTGGTGAATATTTTAACTTGTTTGTTTTCTTGCCCAACTGACTTCACATAGGCACCCCTGGGTGGCTGAGTGGCATTTATCATTTGTAGAATATTTTGGCTATATTATTATGATCTGACTTTAAAAATGGGTCCTCAACAAACAACCCATCTGCCACATCATCATGGGAGAGGCTGGATTTAAGAGATGACCCATTCCTTTTCTGTCTTTATGCTGTTTTGGCTGGTAACCAGTGAATGCTGCTAGGCTTCATCCATGCCTGACACCATCTACTCTGGAGCCACTTGTGGTAGAGAGAAGCAGCTTGGGATCAAGGATGTGATGCAGGTCCAGGGGCAGCCAGGTGCAAACAAGCTAGGTGAATTGAAGCAACACAATGCACACTTGGAACAGCAGTTGAAGCAGAAGCTAGCTACCACACAACCACAACCAGAAATGCAAATGAAAGAGCTGGATGCCCAGAAAGCAAAGGTAGCACAGCTGCAAAAGCAATTGGAAGCACAGAAAGCACAGGAAGAAGCAAAGGCTCAACAGGCTGCACTAGAAGCAGAGAGGGCAAGAACAGCAGAATTGCAACAGCAACTAGAGGCCTACCAGAAGCACCAGCAAGGAGTGGCATTGCAGCAGAAGCTGGAAGAAGATGCCAGAGCAAAGCAACTACATCAGGACCAGCAGGCAGCACTGGAGGCAGAGCAAGCAAAAGCAGCAGAGTTGCAACAGCAGTTGGATGCACAGAAGCAGAAGCAACAAGAAGAAGAAGCAAAGGCAGCACTGGAAGCAGAACAGGCAAAAGCAGCAGAGTTGCAAAAGCAATTGGATGCACAGAAACAGAAGCAGCAAGAAGAAGAAGCAAAGGCAGCACTGGAGGCAGAGCAGGCAAAAGCAGCAGAGTTGCAACAGCAGTTGGATGCACAGAAGCAGAAGCAACAACAAGAAGAAGCAGCAAAGCAGGCAGAAGCAGCAGAGAAGCAAAAGCACCTGGATGCCAATAAAGATGCAGAAGCAGAAGCAGCAAAGGCAGCACTAGTGGCAGAGCAGGCAAAAGCAGAAGAGTTGCAAAAGCAGCTGGATGCACAGAAACAGAAGCAACAAGAAGAAGCAAAGGCAGCACTGGAGGCAGAGCAGGCAAAAGCAGCAGAGTTGCAAAAGCAGTTGGATGCACAGAAGCAGAAGCAACAAGAAGAAGAAGCAAAGGCAGCACTGGAGGCAGAGCAGGCAAAAGCAGCAGAGTTGCAAAAGCAGTTGGATGCACAGAAACAGAAGCAACAAGAAGAAGAAGCAAAGGCAGCACTGGAGGCAGAGCAGGCAAAAGCAGCAGAGTTGCAACAGCAGTTGGATGCACAGAAGCAGAAGCAACAAGAAGAAGAAGCAAAGGCAACACAAGAGGCAAAGAAGAGCAAAGCAGCAGAGGCACAACTGAAGCAACAAAACAAACCATCTGAGGCAGCAAAGGTACAGGTGGACAATGGCCTGAAAAATAATGAAGTGCAAGACTTGACACAACACATAGAAGAGCCAGCTGCTGCCAAACCAGCAGTGCCAGTGGTGGAGGTTGAAGATACAGAAACAGCTGAGGAAGTGAGAGCTTTGGCTTGGGATGTGTGGGTGGGTGACTTCTGGATTAGTTATTAGTGCATGTCATGCCATGCCATAGTTGTGAATGGTGATGCTTTCCCTTTATTTATTTCCCTGTCACTTTTTGCAAATAAGTAAAGAGGTAGCCATGCTGTTGGGCCCCTAAGGAGCCCAGTTTGGAGAAGCTGCACTCCAGGCTGCAAAGAGCAGGAGGAATGAATGCAAAGCTTCTGGGGTTCTGAAGGTGTGTTTGTTCACCTTGCCATTTTAATCAATCATTGGGAGGGACCTGGTTAGCAGGCAGAGTGTCATAATATATTTGTGCAAGCTGGTGTATCTAAATTACCTACCTATTGAATAGTTATTGCACTGTCTCATCATTGGGAATTGGTTGGGAAGAAAGTAGTTAGCTTGGTTTGGGCACTAAGAGGGCTGAGCTGGAAACCCATTGAACCATTGCTTCCTGCACATGGGCAACCCCATATGCCCTAGTCTTAGTACCATAGTACAATCTAAGTGTGACATTTGGAGTGGATGGTGGCCAATTTGTTCCCCATATGCCCTAGTCTTAGTACCATAGTACAATCTAAGTGTGACATTTGGAGTGGATGGTGGCCAATTTGTTCCCCATATGCCCTAGTCTTAGTGACCATAGTACAATCTAAGTGTGACATTTGGAGTGGATGGTGGCCAATTTGTTCCCCATATGCCCTAGTCTTAGTGACCATAGTATAATATAAGTGTTACATTTGGAGTGAATGGTGGCCAATTTGTGCTTATAGTCCCAAAAAATGGCTATTGGTGATCCATACTTACCCTGTGATGAGATCCCATGACATGGTCATAGAATCCCACCATTTTGACAAGTATAATGTTTCAAGCTGTCCTTAAAACTTGGTAATTTCTTTTTTTACCCACTGGTTGCCAAGGAGGTGGCTCAGGGCAAGGATGTGGCCCAGAAGCAGGATGTGGCCAAGGGCAAGGCAACTTCCTGATTCTGATGGCTTATGACTGTGGCTATGAACTGGCTTGGGAAGCCAGGGTGGGTGATGATTTAAGGATGGTGAGGCATGGCATGGTGTGAGCTTGGACAGACCCGATGTGACCTGAATTCTTGTTGCCAGTACAGCTTGGGCCCAAACTGCCAGACTTACTGAGCCCCCTGGTCCATGGAATGTATGACCACTTCAAACACAACAACTGCATATCAATTTAGTAAAAGTTCATTTCCAGACTTAGCACCTGTTAACTTGGCCTTTTATTCAGTATCCAAACTAGGTCTGGGGACTGAAGTCTATTTAGGGTGGGCACTAAAGCTTTTGAAGTTTGTTCAGTCCTGGCTTAAGGGGCAGGTGGCCCAGGTGAGCAGAGCCATCAGCAGCAAAGTTACTCAATTTATGTGGCTTGGTTTGATATGTCATGATGTCATGTATTTATTGTTGACATCTGTGCTATCAAGAAAGTAAACCAAAATATAGTTGTATCAATGACTGTTTTTGCCCTCATGATTATGGGGTGCACCTGCTCCTTCAATCCCACTTTTGGTTGACCTGCACCTGGTCATCTTGTGACAATTTGGTGCTCTACTTCAACCCTGGCACCTTGTGGTGGCTGGGAAAGTGCTGCTGGCTGGGCTGGCCAAGGGCTGGTGTGGTTTCTTAGGCTAAGTGTGGGGTAATGTTGATGTAATAGATGGTAAGTCAAGTAGCAGGGTATGCAAAAGAAAATAGTCAGGGCACCAATGTAAGTCCATGACACATCATGGGGGCCATACCCAATTTAATACAATGACCCCAAAGTGGAATCAATCAAAACCTAAGGGCCCATTCACCCTGACAATTCATGGTGTGGTTCAAGGGGCTTAAGATGGCACCAGTCAATGTAATGTGGTGTAGTTGATTCAAGGGGTGTGTGTTTTGCAGTGGCCCCAAAATGGCATCAATACTAACAAGTAAAACCATATCATAAGGTCCCATTATCATAAGGTCCCATCAGACCCCAAAGTTGGCATGACATGCCATGATGAAATGAGTTTTGATAAACATGGCATGATGGGCCAAGCTTGTGGCAACAAAAGTATCAATTTTTACAGCATGATGTGTTTCAGCACCACACACAGGTAAATAAAGAAGTGCACAGCTCATGCCATGTGATGGTTTTATGCTGGGGGTGGCAGTGGTGTGTGCAGCTCAAGTGTGAAGTTTGGTTGGCTGCAGCACCAGTGCCTTCTGTTGTGCATCTTGGTGGCAGCCACACCAGTGAGTGGGGGAGGGCTCTCAATAATTGAACCAACATATATAATTCAAATAGTAATTCAAAAATGAATTGAATGCACTGGTTCCACATTCTTATTATTATGGTTATCATCATCATTATCATTTTCCTCATAAGTATTTATAAGGCAAAGGGCTATACACCCTGAACACTCCAACAAAGTTGTGGCATCCAAATGGCTGGTAAGAAAGTAAATAAACAAGCAACACCAGTACTAGATTTGGGTGATCAAATGGTATGTAGTGATGCTATATCTTGTTTTGTAGCTATTTAGCAATGGGCCATGATTGATGACATCCAGCAAATTATGGTTGAATAATGCAGTGGGGTAGCAGAGTGGCTGACTTTTAGTAGCCAAAACCTAGTGAGGTAGCAACTTAGTATAACAGAAATACCTGACCTATGCAAACAAACAACATAATTAGTTTAGGTTTGTAGGCAACTCTAAGATACTATTCATATTTGATGCCAATAGCAATACCAGGAGGAAGGGGAACAAATGCAAATATGTCAGTATTGTGTACAAAATACCCTAGTTGAAAGTGTGACTGTTGTTAGGTAATCTGGCAATAAAATGAAAAACATACATTAAAGATGGGGAACAGTGAGCAAAACAAAAAAAAGGGCAGCATTCTGTTTAAGTAGACTTAACATCCAAAAGTTCAACTTCAGCCACCCAGGGGCAATCCCAGAATCTGGGAGTGACCTGGGTTTTTGTTGGGAGTGACCTGGGTTTTGGTTGGGGGTGACTTGGGTTTTTGTTGGGGGTGACCTGGGAATGACCTGGGGGCTGACCAGAATCTGGGAGTGACCTGGGTTTTTGTTGGGAGTGACCTGGGTTTTGGTTGGGAGTGGCCTAGGTTTTTGTTGGGAGGGATATGCGAATGGCCTGGGAGGGCTGACCAGAATCTGGGAGTAACCAAAGTTTTTGATGGGATTGGCATGGGAACCCAATTGTTTTGAAAACATAATGCCACAGTAACAAAAAAGCTGGGTGCAAAATGGGGAACCACTTGTCACTGAGGCAGAGTGATGGCTGGATGGGATGATGGCCATTGGCAGGGTGGCAAAGGAAACTGGATGCTCAGCTGGAAAGTGCAAGGACATGACATATATGAATGGGGCAGGGGTAAAAAGATATTGGTACCACTTGGGTCCCATTATTGAAAACACCTGCACACAACCTTGCCATGTGACAGCCTGGCCAAGGAACCAGTGGCATGGCTACCAGGGTGGCAGTGGTTGGTGGCTTGGCTGGCAAAGCCATCAGATGTGTGATGGTGGCATGGGTAGTTCAATGATCAATGGGCATGGCAACCATCAAGTATTACAAAGGCTCTTATTCTTGAAATCTGTGATGCTACATGCCCCATCAGTTCAGCCATGATCTCTATTTCTTTCAGCATCTTTTATTTTATGTTGCTGCACCTTCCTATTATTGAATCTATGCTATTAAAACCCTTCAATAAGATGTTAAATTTGTTTGCCTTGCCCTAATTCATCCACTTGACTTACACCACCTTGCTGGGGCATACAATGATGTGTGGCTTGCCACACCAAGGTCATCTGGATATAATGATGGCCATGACAGGTCATATGCTGCTTGGTCACTTGCCCTGACCTGATGGTTATTGATATTCTGGTGGCTATCCAGGTTATACAATAAAAGCTGTGGAATACTACTGGGCCATACTATATATGGTATTTAAAATGATTTTGATATAATATGGTCACTGCTGATGGGTTTGCATGGGTGTTGCCCTTTGTCCTTAATTCACATTCCTCAGCCACCTAGCCCAGGAGCAACTCAGCTGGCTCTGCAGACCCACATGGCAGCAAAGGCAGTTGGAGACAGCTTGGGTGGCAGGAGTGGCAGGACCAGGATGGCAGGGGTGGTGCAGCAGGTGATGAACCCATGGGAGAGCCCACCAATGAGAATGACAACTGCCCACCCTGGTTGAGAACCATGGGGTTTACAATCCTTGAGGCTGACAACCAAGCTGACATATTCCTGAAGATTGAGGTGAGCTATGTCAAAATGTGGGTAGCACATGGTGACAGATTCTTTGGTTATGAGTAACTATATGGTTTAAATATAAATGATAATGGTTCTATTGTACAAGTGTTGGACTTTTAAAATTTAGCTTACCCTCTGCCAACCAATCAGGGATACATTTGACACTGCTCAGGTGGCCAGCAGGATGACGAACAGTGATGCCACCCCTCATGAGAGAACCAAGATCCAGAATTTCATCTACTCCAGTGTGAAGATGAAGGAGGACAGTGCCAAAGTGTTGCAATTCTTTGGCCAGGCAAGGGGGGCTGGAAGATCCTGCAAGGCCATCATCCAGGACCTTTGCAAGGTGATGGCAGTGGGGGAGGGGCATGTCATTTCCCCTGACAATGTGCTCTGGTCCTTTTGCAAACACCTTTGGATCAGTCAGCTCAAAGCACTCCCAGCCCCCCCAGTCTATATGAAGAATGGCCCTTCAATTGAGTGCTTCTGTTTGCCAAAGACAGCATTTATGCCACTGGGGTGCTGTGATGTTGATGACCATACCAGAGCCCCTCTTTGGAAACTGGAGCACCCATTCCACCACCTGAAGATCCCATGCAGTACATGTTTGAGATGTGACAGGTAGCTTGTCCACATATTTTTTAAATGTAGTATGAATGGGGGGGTGGTTTCCAATGTGGTACTTTCCAAGTTGCCAAGGGTTCCTGCATGGTGCAGCCTGTTGCCTTGATGATATGTGGGGCTGAGGTACTGCAAAGTCGCCATGTTCAAACATCTTGGAAGATCAGGTGGGCATCTCCTCCAAGCTCTTGAAGCAGGTGGTGCTTTGGACAGTAAGGTTTGCATTTGCACCAGGGATGGCATCCATGGTGATTTCCTTCATCATACCAGGTGAGGGCAGTTCCTTGGCAAAAATCATGCCCATAGCATTGCATCAGCACCAGAGACAGAGAGGCAGCCATTCAGGTGGCAGTTGAAGTAGGTTTGAACTGTGGTCAGGCTGTGTGCACTTTGGCATGTGTACCATGCTTTCTTTGTAGGATGGCAATGCATGAGACCTCAGTGTGACCAACAGCAATGGCAATTTTGCATCTTGGCTTGGCAGGGCTCCAAGAACCTTGACCAGCAAACCAGGACCAGGAACACCCTCCCAGCAACAGCAACCAGACAGCTAAACCTAAGAAGTTTTTGACCCCATAAGGTAGGTTATGAGCCAAGCAATGCCTATCTGATAGGCACTCACTTTTGGTAGTTGGAGCCTTGGTAGCTTGAGCCATGGCAAATGAGGAGCACCCTATGCAGTTGGTGCCAGGAGAGGATGATCAGGTGCCTGACACCCTCACCAAAGCCCTGAGACTTTGCAGCTGCCATTCCCAGTTGCCACCCTCACAGACTTGGAGCAAAGGGCCTACATGACTGCTGATGGAGCTGCAGAATGGCTCTTCAGCAGGGCCCATGCCTTTTGCCAAATTGGGACTGGTCCAGGAAGGTACTTGAGAAACAACAGGGGCACCATTGAAGGGGAGATGCTCAAATTTCAAGTGCCCCAAGGTCAGTTCCACTACAGGGGCATAGAGAGTGGTGGCAATGGCATTGAAGAGGAAGGTGGCAGCCAGTGGAAGGACCACACTTTTGAAAGCAGGGCTTTTTTTGTTGTGCTGCTTACTCTGCTGAGGAGCAGGGCTTTGAAGGCACACAGCAAGGTGAAAGCCTTGAAGTTGGTCCTGGGGTTGGCTGAAAAAGCTTTCCAATTGATGGATGTGTCAGCCCCTTTCATGGCTTTGGTCACCCAGAAGAGTGGTACAATGGTGGCCAGAGAATTGTACTTCTCAGCACAAGGTTTGTGCCACACATTTGGTGAGTTCATCAGGCTGTGCCCTGGAGCTGCAGCCTTATGGACAAAGCTCACCTCCAGATGTTGGCTCAACAGATGCATAGCTTCCTCATCTGAATCACCTTCTTTCCTGGACCTCTGGTTCTTCTTGGTGTACCTCTACTGCCATCCCAAGTTGAAATCCCTTGGGCAAAACATATGGCTGTGCTTGGGCATCCACTTGCTCATGGAACTTGTGCAGAGGACAGGTGATGCCCTGACACAAGCAGCCCATGAAGCCAGCAGGGAAGCTTTGAAAATGCTTCCAACATTGAAAACCAAAGCTGGCTTTATCAGGAAAATTGCAGATCCTGTCAACAGGGTGCTTCTCCTGCTGAAATTGAAAAAAGAGAAGCAACACAGAAGGAGGATTGCTTCCACCCATGAAGAGCTTGGTGGGGCAAGCAACAGGATGATAGTCTTTGAGAACTACATGGATTGCTTGCTTCATTTGAAAGCCTTGCAGAATGGCTGCTCAGGGTGTAAGCAGTTGTCCTGTTCATGGGATCCATCATCTTATGGAGGAAAGGACATCATGATGGCCATCATGTATGATCCTTTCTTGGATAAAGCAGCATACCTCATGTGTCAGCACATGACACAAACAATGCTGTCAGAACTCCATCCCTCCCTGCTACCAGCTGCCAAGGGCAGGAGGTTGCTGAGATTGGAAGGGTTCAAGGAGATCAAGGGCCTGAGCTCAGCCTTGGCCTCCATGGGCCTTTCTCTTGTAGACTTCCAGGTGCCCAGTGGCCTTCTTTGCAGACCACTCACTGCCAATGAGTTTCGGTTGGAGGCCACAGATGGCAGCTTCTGGAGGAAGGATGTGGGTACCAATGCTTTGGTGCCTGAAGTTCCATCTGGAATGGACTTGGGCTCATTGCCTTGCTTGATCTCCATATCTGACCAAGGGCCAAATATTATTGGTGCCACCAACTATCTTCAGTACTCAAAGAATGCCCTCATGTTCCTTTCACTCTTTGATCCATTTCACCGAGCATGGAATGATTTGAAGGGTGCATTGAAGGCTTCCATGTCCAGTGCTTGGAGGACTGTACTGGAGCTTACACTGGTTGCCAATTTAAATTATGGCCCTTTTGGGAGCTCCACTTGGCACTTCAAAAAAAAATCTAGACTGGAAGATTTTTGTGCCACAAAGAACTGCTTTGATGAGATCTGGGTGAAGTACCAGCACCTTATATGCAAGGAGAAAAAGATCCCAGAACCAAGCAGTGTGGATGACTCCCAAGCCCTCTTTGACAGCCTTCGGTCATTGGACTCATTTGCAACCAAGGGCCCACTCATCAAGTTGATGCGGTGGTTTTCATGGTTTGAGTCCATGGTCTTCTACAGTGGTGAACTTTGGATGACCAAGATGATCTTGGAATCAGCCATGGACCACACTGACCAAGGCTCTGAAGAGGAGGTGGAGGAGAAGCCTTTGACAGGCCACAGAGATCACCAAAAGGAGCTGCAAGATCTCAAGAGGAGGAAAGGCAGCTGGAAATTGGCCCCACAGCTCATCAACCACAAGAACATGGCAGTGAAGGACTGCATTATGTCAGTGGGGAAGAGCACTTGGGAGCTATTTGCAGCCAGGGCCAGGGACATCTGTTCCCCCAGCCATGTGCTGGAGCTGAACATCAGCTGTTCTCACCTTGGTGTCTGGAAGCAGGAGCTAGCTGAGATTGTGTCGACATCCTTGTATGATGACAGGCACATGCAGCACCTGTTTCCTGAGTTCAAGGCCCATGAGCAGGTGTTGGTGTGGCACACAGACTTGATGGACAGGCTGTTGCAAACCAGAGCTCAAAGTTTGGCAGTCTTCCATTGCTTGCCTCCCAACTTGTACAACCACCTGCTGGCTCCATCGCCACAGACTGCTCTCTCTGCTAGTGAGCTAGCCCTTACCCATTGGAAGAAGCTGCTGAAGGCAGAAGAGGCTGAACTGGCAGGAGAGCAAGTGAAGCCCTTGAAGACCATGTTTTGGCGATTCAATCCCCTTGTGAGAACCCTCTTCATGTCCTATGAGCAGGATTCAGCAAAGGGCAAATTCTTGTCCATTGACAGTGCTGCTTTGAGACTGCAGAGGGTGATAGCAAAAAATCTTGGTGATTCAAGGGTGATTGAAAACGTGCATCAACATGGCAGGGACCTGTACAGAGCATCCAAGGCAAAATCAATCTCAAACACTGCCATCATGGCAAATTGTTTGAGATCAGGTGTCCTGGAGCAGAGACAGGTCCCCATGATTACAGCTGATGCAGTGCAAAAGGCCTTGGGAGAAACTTGGAAGCAAAGCAACAAAGAAAGTGTCGTCAAAAGCATGAGGAGCAAGGGAAAAGGTCTGCCCTTGGAACTTCAGAAGCTTATGATGGCACAGAAAGGTGATCATTCTTGGCCCTCACCTGCAGCTGGCACTTTGTTTCAGTCAGTAATGTCCACACACTGGCTGTTCTACTACTGGGAGAATGAAGATGCCAAGCTGAACAAGGTGGATGTCAATGGTGCTTGGCTATCCTTCTTGGCCAGGCCTGGCTCAATCCTTGCCCAAAACTCTGAAGGATTGTTGGTGAAAGTCCTGGCATCAGCTGAATTTGGCTTTGTGGGCCTCAGGATGAAGGTGATTGCCCCTGGGGTGAACAGGTTCTACTGCTGTAGCCAGGGCAGGGACCACATCATGTTTCATCACATCTGGGACTTGGAGGATTGGATTGAGCTCCAAGTTGAACCCTGCTTGGTTGGTGGCCACAGTGGACCTGTTGGGTGGCAGAGAACTGCTGATGGACCACTTCCCTTGCATGTTGCTGCCCTGGTTCATGGCCATGCAATGACCTTCCAGCAGGCCAAGGGTCTCCTGAATATGTTTGGTGGTGCTGATAATTTACCTGCCAACCCCTCCAAGAAAGTTGTCATGCAGAAGCTGATAGCTTTGGTGGTGCCAGAACAACTGGTAGAGCAGGCTTTGTCACACCTCCAAACCACTGAGACCAAGGATGACAAGCTTTTTGATTCAGACTTCTCCGAACTACTCTCTGAACTTGGTCAGGATGAGAACAATCTCCAGGACCTCAAAGAGTACAAGGAGAAGAAAAAGTTCTACAAGATGAAGAGAAGGATGAATGCCAAGGATCAGCCAATTCCAAAGAGGAAGCCCAGGGGTAAGGCCAAGGCCAAGGGCAAGGCCAAGGCCAAGCCCAAGGCAAAGGCAGTAGGGAAGGCAAAGGGTGATCTGGGGTGCCAGTTCAGGCAGAGAGCAAGGAGGTTTATGAGGAAGAGGGAGGAAGAGAAGGGGATGGAGTGTGAGCAAGCTTTGGATGAGGTGGGGGGGTTGGATCTTTTTGGTGAGCCAGGTGCCATGGATATGGATGTTGAGGTGGCAGAGCCTGGCCAAGATGCTGTGGTGGGTGAGGCAGGTGTGCCATTGGAGCAGGAAGGTGAGGGAAAGGATGGGGAAGGTGAGCCAATGGTGGCAGAGGAGAGCGGGCCAAGGGTAGGGGCAGGTGAGCCAATGATGGCAGAGGAGGGTGAGCCAAGGGGAGGGGGAGGTGAGGTGGCTGAGCCCAGTGCCATTGAAGGAGAGGCAGGGGCCATGCCAGGTGGGGCAGGTGAGGCAAATCCTGAAGCCAAGGCAAAGGCATTGCCTGCAGGCCCAAGGGCTGAGAGGAGGAGATCCCCAGAAGAGCTCATGGCCTTGATTGGAACCCCCAGGATGTCACATGGGGATTTCATTCAATGTGCACACCTTCACTTCAAATTGGCACCAGGACCACCCAGAACTTCCAGGGGTGCTTTCCCAAAGGACTTTCAGCAGAGGTTTCTTTGCCAAGAGGAGCTGGCGAGATGCTCTGTTTGAAGTCCACAGACACAATTGGAGAAAATGGAAGCACCTAGAGAAGAAATATCCATTGGGTGATAAAAGGGAAATGGTGCCAGGGCAGATTCCTGACTCCATCATGGAGCAGTTCCAGCCCATCATAGACAGCCTTCCAGAGTATGTCAGGTATAATAAATGATACCTGCATCAAAAATGCTGCACCTTTTGATTTGTGCATTGTACAATAAGCATGATTGCCATGGTGGCAGCTTTGCACTTGCTTGGAAAACAAGTGCAGCCAATGGAATGGCTGTTAGTTGCTTTGCTTCCATGTGGGGGACTTTCTTGTCTAGCTCAGCGGGTCTAAGGTGTGAGGCCTCTTGGCATTGAGATTCTTGGCATTGAGATTCTTGGCATTGACATTCTTGGCACTGAGAGAGAATGTGGTCACAGCATTACCAAAAGTGTTGAGAACACAAGTTGTGTGAGTGGGCAGACCTATTCTGCATTGGGGTTGGGGGGTTGGGTTGGTGATAGACACCCCTCCCCCCTGGATGTGGTGGTGCACATAGTGCCTTGGGGCAGCTAGCTTGCTGGGCAAACCCTTGCCTGTGGGCAGGTTGCAAACAAAGGCTGTGGTGGTACACATAGTGCCTTGAGGCAGCTAGCTTGCTGGGCAAACCCTTGCCTGTTGGCAGGTTGCAAACAAAGGCTGTGGTGGTACACATAGTGCCTTGGGGGAGCTAGTTTGCTGGGCAAACACTAGGTTGCAAACAAAGGCTGTGGTGGTACACATAGTACCTTGGGGCAGCTAGCTTGCTGGGCAAGCCCTTGCCTGTGGGCAGGTTGCAAAAAAAGGCTGTGGGAGTAAATATGCAGCTCAACCTTTGCCCTCTTCCTTTCACTCCCCTTCCTTCCCCCCCAACCCCTCCCCACCACCTTACCCCTTCACTCCCCCTCCTACTCTTTGCTTGTTTTGTTTGAGTGTGTTTTTGGAAAGCTGTGCCTGTGACATTTTAACAGTCTGACAGCACTTGGAATAATAGCAAAACATGTATATTTTTCATTGCCATGCCATTTGCCATCTGAGGTCATGTCTTGAAGGGCAATGTGACATGAAAACGCGGTGGAATATGATGCTGGTGGTGTGAGGCTGCTACTGTTTTTAAATCACCTAAGGAGGTGGACAAAACAACTTGCTGAGACACACTTGGGTGTCAAAAAATGCAGATCTGCCTGTGGATGGGGAAGAGGTCTACACACCCAAGGGTTGGTGAACAGAGCAAGATTGATTATCACACATGTTTGTGGCCAATGCACTCAGTAATGGGGGCTTGCTGGCCAAAGATGACAGACCTACACAAGTTATTGATTTTGCAACTGAAGATGATAAAACAAAACACCTTAGTTGACACCACAGGTTTTGAATCATGGCCAAACAGTCTCTTGTGCACTGGGTTTTCTGTGAATGGTGGACCATAGGTTTAATATAATATGGGTGCACTGAGGGTTTTATTTACATTTTTCCCAAGTTTAGGGATTGAAAGGTGCCAACTATGGACATCTGAGAGGATGCAGGCTATAGTGGCTGAGATTACTAGCATTTCCAAGGCAGTGCATGATGAGTTTCACTTGTAGTGTGTTTCTGTGAGTTTTACCATCCTCAAAACCAATGGAAGGGGTTCATCATTTGTGACTATGAAAGGGCAATCCATTGCCTGCCTCTACAGTTTCCCAGGGTCTCATTATGCTTGATGATGAAGTTCCCTTGGCATGAGGCCACATGAAATTGAAATAGGGTACCACCTGTCTCAGGATTTTGGAAGTTTTATTATGAAATGGGCTTGCCATGGGCTGACTCTGCAATGGGTTGGTGGGTTTCCCATGGAATGGGGCCACATCCAATGGCAAGGGTTTGTGGAGAATGGGGAATGATGGTGCAATTCATCACCTGTCTGAAATTATTTTGGTGTTATGAAATGGTTTCCCATGGGTTCATTGTTTATTGTTTTGTTTGGGTGGGATGATGGATTTCCCATGGAATGATGGCCACATGCAATGGCAAGGGCTTATTATGAGGAACTTCATCATTTTTGGCTCTGAATGAATGGGCAACCCATCACTTGTTTCAACTTAAATTTGGTTTTATTATGAAGTGGGTTTCCACTGGACTGAGGGCTTTGTATGAGTAACAAGGGTTGCTGGGTTTCCCATAGAATGGAACCAAATTTATTTATGCAAGTGCCTGGGCTATTCATCCTACTGTCATCTACTCTGGATGGGGGCATCCCTGGATGACTTGAAACTTTAATGGATGACCTTGAACCCATGATAATATCAAAAAATTGCTTTCAATTTGACATACCCAAGACCAGGAAATGTTGGGAGAATGATGGGAGTGACTTGGGTTTATGTTGGGTTTGGCCTAGGTTTAACTTAGATCTGTATTTTTCCCATCTTTAGGGACCTCAATTGAAGCGTACCCCTTTTGAAACAGTCCTCTAAGTTGGAGAATGATTAGTCGGCCACCATCCATTCCTGAGAATGTTGCAACCAGCAGTGCAAAGTTCTACCGAATGAATTCTTCAACCAACAGCCAAGGGTCCACAGATGGCACTGGGTCTCACCAAGGTGATGTT
>Ga0126342_10007770_pt1 | contig 19189 bp, 16 predicted proteins | sample Cyp1metagenome_FD_92528 | JGI IMG/M metagenome (GOLD analysis project Ga0126342, IMG submission 92528) | Coral microbial communities from Lord Howe Island, Old Settlement Bay, Australia - Cyphastrea 1 metagenome | ecosystem: Host-associated > Invertebrates > Cnidaria > Coral ... | reverse complement strand
TCACATCATCACATCATCACATCATCACATCATCACATCATCACATCATCACTGCACTTTGTCACTGCACTTTGTTACAAAAAATGGTGCCCGTTGAATCGCTAGGAGACAGCGGAAGCAGCTCCGACATGCTCCTGTGGTATGAACTGTGGGTCTTCAGCAGAGGGATCATGCCCATATGGCATGGAGCTTACTGGTTCCTGCTTTCACCACAAGACTGTAGCACAACCAGTAAGCACAACATGGGAAACTGTGGCAGCAAGCGGCAAACGCAGGCCAACACTAGAGCTGCTTGCAGAGCTTTGTGCGAAAACGAGGTAATGACTTTTGGTCAGATTTGGATGTGCCGGAAAAGGTTCTGGACACAGACGATCCAAAGGACTCTTCTGGTGATGTCCAGAAAACTTTAGAGGCAGTTACGGTAGTTTGCTCACTCGGTAGTTTCTCGTTGTATGCTTTGCATAGCGAGATCAGCTTGACAGGACTTGATCGACGTCCTCTTTCTCAAAAAGCGCTGAGTACGGTCTCATTTTTGGAGCTTTGTGCAATATGGTTGCAGAAGAAAAGGTTATTGCCACATACATTGTTTGGCGACGGGAAGAGCACATTGATTTGGTGTGATCGCTATGAAGACCGGATGGACTCTGTTTATGGATACCTAGTTGGATTTCATGTGTTAAAACATGTTGAAACAATATACTAGCCCGAAGAAGGAAACAGCAGATGCTTTCAAAACCTTTCTGATGTTTGGTTGCAAAAGGACCCGGGTTGCAGCCGGTTGCATTCAGTGTGATGCTTCCAGCAAGTTTAACATACCGAACACAGAATGATGCACACGTATAGGTCTGGCAATGCGGTGCCTCCCCACCTTGTTGCAAGAGGAGATCTGTTTTTCCCTGTGGACAAGCTGGTTGATAAAATTTGGCAAAAGCGGTTTATTTCTAGTTCTCAGACCCGAAGCGCGGACAGACAAATAAAGTTTCGTGGTTCAGACATGTTCAGACTCGTAAAAGAGTAAGCTTTGAGTGTGTTGTCTCTGTGTTGCCTCTAGAGCAAAGGAAGGAAAGGATTCAAAAGGATTCAGCTTTGAGACTTCACAGGACATGGCGAGCCCCCTTGGACTTCAAGTTTACTGTGAACAAACAGTTCCTTGGATCAGTTCTTTGTTTGACCCAGCATCGTGTAATTTATTTTCATGACTGCCAAATCCTACTAGGTGGGGTAAAGTCTACAAGCGTCCACTTCAAATCAGAATGTACTAAGGACAATGCGTGCACCGCAGAAAGCTTCTAGCCAGTCTCACAGCTAGCAGTGAATGCGGTGAATGCAGTGAGCAAGCTGTCCTCAAAGTCGAGATTGATTTGAGTGCACGGAGTGCACTCTGAGAAGAGATGCTGTGCCTTGGATCGTCCGCTACACCACTGCAAATTGTGCACATTGTGCACATTGAGCACATCGTGTTCAGGTGTGACAGTGAAGGAGACGCCCGTCTAGCCGACAAATTTGACATAACATGACATAACGAGAGTGCATCATGCCGTGCATCATGCCGTGCATCATGCCGTGCATCATGCCGTGCATCATGGGCAGCAAGCTCCTCTGCGCCAAAGTTGATGAATTTCATGCTGTTTGATCTGTTTGTATTATTTTGTACTTGTGTCACTTTGATGCCAGCTTTTTAGTTGATGGACCGAATGACATGTTTAAAACATGTTTAAAACTGTTTGCCTTCCAAGAGTTTTCCCAGTCGATTTGCAGACTAGCCTTGTCTTTGCCGAAGTTTGGCCATGAGTTCGGACTTTGAAGTCCTTCGGAGTCCTTCGGAGTCCTTCGGAGTCCTTCGGAGTCCTTCGGAGTCCTTCGGAGTCCTTCGGAGTCCTTCGGAGTCTTGTCCATGGGGTCCGCTTTCTTCATTCTGTCACTCTCTCAAAACAGCTCACTTGAGTCATGGACAAGCAAATTACTGTAACAGATCAAAATACATGGATTCTTGGCGATTCGCCACGGCATTGACAGCCGCTGGGCCACTCATGGAGCCACGCCTTTGGCAGACTATTCAACCCTTTCACGACAGCCAGGCAGATCATTAACACGCCATGGCAAACCCACAACAGATGCCACTGAACTGCGCAGCCAACATGCTAAGCCCTGCTAAGCTTGGATTGTCTCAAGTTGTCTTGCCTGTCATGGACTTTATCCATTCCGCAACTGAGGCACGGTCTGTTTGTGATAGTCTGCACTTTTAGTATTTGTGCAATTTTTGCAAAGTATGTCTTTTGAAAGCACCAAACCGTTGTTGAAAAGAAGAAAAGGATGCAAAGGGCAACTCATCTCCGACATTGACAGTTTCAGGTGCCTTCTAATGCAAGCATCAAGTATCGCAGTGTGCTCGTCGAGTTGAGGCGCTTCGCACGACCTTCTCCCCATCATCAAAATCAGAGGAAACAGCTGTGGAATTACGAGCGACCCTTGGTGAAGGTGAGCGTTTCGTGAGTTTGCAGCGTTTGCTTTGCAATATTTTGCAATTCGTTTGTTGCTGCAAAACAAGTTCTGTTTTTGTGTTCATGGAAGTTCATGGAAGTTCATGGAAGTTCATGGAAGTTCATGGAAGTTCATGGAAGCATCTGTGAATCGCATTGATGTCATGCAGTCATGCATCACTCGGCATCACTGTCACAGTGTGCCGCGATGCCATGGGATGCCATGGGATGCCATGGGATGCCATGGGCCATGGGAGGCATGTGCGTTTGCGTCGTGGGCGATGCTCCCAATGAGCTCAGCCGAGCGGTTGCGACGAAGTGCTCCGAGGCCCTGGGTTCCGAGGCGGGGGTAGCCGAAAACGTTGAAGCAGTGCGGAACCGTCAAAAAAGGCCGATAAATAGCCTATAAATGCAAAAGGAAAGGAAATAACAAGAAATAACAAGAAAATACAAGAAGTAGACATGAATTGATAGGGTCAACGCAGAAAGAAAACAAAGATTTGAAAGCCTTAGTGGTAAAGACAAAGATTTTTTTTTAAAGATATAGCAAAGATGTGCAAAGATGAGTTTCTGAGTTGCAAAGACAGTGTCTGAGTCGTTTCTGAGTCGTTTCTGAGTCGACAGGCGATCTTTGTGACGTGTGGGCAAGATTCTGCCCACAGCTTTGCAGACTGGTGCACCTCTGAGGCGAAGTTTTGAAGTTTCCACAGAGGTTTTTCCCGTTTTGTTCCACGTTTTTCCACGTTTTTCCTGTCTATTTTTTGACACATGAGATAAATTATGATAAATTGCTGTTGTAAGTTATTGTAGTTGCATTTGTAGTAGTAGATATATGTAGATATTATGATATGATAGAAGTGATAGAAGTCAGGCAGGGGTTGGAAATGGTCAGCTCCGCTGCTCCAAATCTCGATGTACTTTTTTTTGCTGACTGAGGGGTTTGCTGACAGGTGTTCCATTTGATTCCAACTTGGGATTCTACTGGCTTCCGTGGGACAGATCTGGCAATGGGCACAGACCTACAAGCTGCTTGGTCTAGTGAAAGGTTCGTGGCGATAGAGAAGCTTTATCTTTCAACACATTTTTCAGAACTTTCGTCTTCTTCATGTTCGGGCCATCTATGGGTTTCATTCACGTTTCATCTTCATTCATCTTCCAATATCTTCAAGTTATTTCACCTTCTGCATTTTGTGGGTTTCGAACAGGATTACAGAAATACAGAATGGTACAGGCATCATTTCGATTTTCAGAATCTGGGAATCTGGCCTTTGAGGACTGCTGCAACATCCTCGGTACTTTGGGTGATGTATTCGTAGTTTTTCCTGGTGCAGAGCCTGATGTGCTGAAAAAGGCCTCTGATCGCTCTCGAGTGACTTGGCTAGATGAATCCAAACAAATCCCATTGACGTCGTCAATGTCAATCTTCATCAATCTTCTCTGTCTCTTCTCGCGCTTTGTTTTCTCATGGAGACTTCACTCACGTTTCTATTTTCCCGTTTTTGATGCGCGTTGGACTTGGAATGCCGCATTCCAGGCGATACTTCCCTTGCTCAATGCAGAGCCGTCCCTTCCGAAGCCATGGTTTGTGACAGAGGACCAGAAGCAAGGGGTTCAAATGGGTTCAAATGGGTTCAAATGGGTTCAAAGTTTGAAGTTCAAACGAATCTTTTGCTATGGACCAACCATGCATTCAACTCATAAACAGCGCAAGAAGTGATGTCTGATGATGCCTCCGGCCTCCGCGTTACAATTGCTTTTCTTCAATTTGCTGCACGTTTGTCTATTGTCAGATTTGTCAGTTGTTAGAGCCCTTTGCTCTAGCTTGGCTCTTTCACAATATGACTGGTTTCGGTTTTGCTTTTGCAGGATCAATGGAAGCTTTTCTGTGACCCAGATGCTCCTGCGGCCAAGGTGAGGTTCAAGACTACCCGATACAAAAATCGGACTGCTTACAGTTGTCATGCATGTGAAGTTGAAACTCTTCCTGTCACTTCTGTAAGGTGGCCACCGCATGTGCTGCTGCTTTGACAAGCTATGATGCGCATCATAAAGCATAATTCTCAGACCGAAGTCACAGTGCATTGGAGCCTAATCAAAAACTTTTAAATTTTGGCAATTTGGTCTGGTAGAAGATGGTAGAAGTAAACTCTTGATTTTGCAAGAAATTGACTAGATCTAATGGATCGACTACGACTTCCAAATTACATGGAGATTGTGACGTAGGATGTGCATGATTGAAATCCGGACCCAAGAACTTGAACTTTGAACCTGTGAATTTCATGTTATCCAGACAAAGGTCAGAGTCATAGTTTTGCCTAGCTGAATGGACTTAGCCAATCACTTGAGTCTCCCAGGGCGAGGGTTTCACGTCTAAGTGATGACAGCAACATACCACCCCCCCTCACGCACACGCGCAACACACTTTATGCTTATCCTTGCTCTGCTGGCTTTGATGCAAGGCAGTGACGGAGCCAGAACTATGCGATGAGCTCTGCTATGTCGATGCTGATGCTGAGAGGCATTGCTGCATTGTGCTGGACTGGGTCTTACATGGTCTTACTGCGTCTTGAATTCACCAAAGTTCTTGGGACATGTTGCCTTTGTTGATGTATGTTGTTATGATTTGCTATGCTGGCTATGCTTCTGAAGCCATTTGTAACGTCATGTAACGTCATGTAACGTCTATGCCTGGGTGATAGAAATTCCACAGGATTCCAAACATGGCAGGTGGGCGCAGCTGGCGGAAGTTGCCCAGACAGATGTGCCAGATGTGGCCAAGGGGAAACTGTCAATCACCCAGAGACTTGAAGATGTTGAAAGCCAAGAAAGCATTGTGAGGAAAAAACATGTTCAGAATTCACAATGCTCAAAATTAGGGGAAAAAGGCTCAAAAGCTTCAGCATAGTGACAGGAACCATAGCGATTCCATGCGATTCCACTTTCACAGCTGTCAAACGGTGTTAGTGAAACGGTTTAAACTTTTTTAAACGTGTTAAAATTTGTTTGAATTTCTTTAAACATGTGTTAAATTTCTCAAAAAATCTGTTTGCAGTTTTGCAAATCTCATTCCGTTCCCTGGATTTCACCTGAGGCGATTGCAGGGCAGCTTCCAGGGGACCGCGACGACGCATACACATCAGCCTCCTCGGCTTCGTTGAACGCTAAAAAAACCAAATCTTTGAGTCTTTGAGGACGAGGTCTTCGAGGTCTTCAAAAGCTGGGTGAAACCAGTTCTGAAACATTTTTGGTGTGAAACATTAGGTGAAACATGGTGTGAGCTGTGTGAACCCTTCTCATGCGTCGTGCGGAAGGGGGGAGGGTAGGCGTATATGGTTGAATCATGGTGAATTCTATCTATCAGAAGCCTTTGGATTCTTGGAGTGAAGCCATGCCAGGATGGACCTGAGAGTTGGGGTAAACATGGAGATGCCCTCCAAGGCCGATAGATCTTATTCCATGCAGAAACAGTTTCAAAAAAAATCATAAAATCCAAACTGATCACGCGATTTGGGAAGGTAGCTGCCAAAACAATGAAGCAGCTATCTGACTCTGGTGGCTTGGCGGAATGTTTTTCATTGAGTGCCTGTGAGTCCTGTGAGTGTTTCTTGGTCAAAAGACAACAATCACTGGAACCTGGAGTCTGCTCATGCCAAAAAAGAGATTTGAAGCTGGCAAACTGGTGCTTGTTTGATTGACTTGACATGACTTGACCTACTTGATCTCATACATATCTTTGTTTTTCAGTTCACACACGTTTACACACATTCACAAGGTCTCGTTCCGACTGAAGCACAAGAAGCTTTGGATTCGAAGCGCCGTGGAGTCTTTGGCACTGCCCTCGGCATTGCATGACATTCCAGGGCATTAGCTTCTTGTGACCGAAGGATGAAAGGAGTAAAGGTATCGAGGAAGGTCAAGCATGTGTCGGACCACGAAGACACAACATGACAAAATGATACAAATGATACAAAATGAGAAAACAAAACAAGTACAGTATACAAAACAAATGCGATGTCCATTGCGAGGTGCCCTTGCAGACTACTTTCGGAAAGATTCACAGGACAGTTTCACTATGCACAGCCTTCTGGTCCTGACTTTGCTCCAGCAAACAGCAGTGTGTTTGCCACAGTCGCTGGACAAAGAGGTTATGACATATACACTACATATACTTAGTTGATCTTGGTTGTAAAAGGCTATCAGAATGCTGCAAAACGCTGCAAGCTGCGGAATATTGGGGGGTGGACTGGGGTTGCGGCCGCGTGGCCAGGATGCCGCCCCAGACGTCTCCTCGATGATCATGAACGGTATGCAGGTACCTGACATTACCTGATGCTTTTTGGATCTTTTCGGATTTTTTCGGATCCTTTCGGATTTTTTTCGGATCTTTTCGGATTTTTTTGGATCTTTTTGCTTCCAACCTTTTTTCACTGTTTCGATCACTTGGACGCAGATGAAACTGGACGACGTCCATGCAGCCTACGAGTCTGCCCAGCAATTTGGACATGTGCTGAGCGTGAAACTTTCTGGACGAGACTTTGGGTAGTTCCGCTCAGATAACATTACCACATATTCACACAGATCAAGCGTAGCAAAGGACAAATACAATGCGTAGAAATACGTAGAAATACCTAGAAATACATCTATCTTTGTAACTTGCAGTATTTGCATGCAAACACACACACACACATCTTATATTACATATATATGAAAACACCATGCGGTGTACATGAATAAATAAATAAACAAATAGATAAATAAACAAATAAATAATGAACACATATATAATATGATATATATATATATAAACATAGATAGAAGTGTTTATTTGAGAATAATTTCAACTATCTGTTGATTTACATGTCTATTTGCCCTATTCGCATTTTTTCACATGCTAGATTTGCTCGTTTTCGATATTGTTGCCAGGGCGCAGCAGGAAGAGCTTCAGCACGCGCTAGAAGCAGCAAGAGCAGAGGCGCACCTTTCCCTTTCTACCTTCAAACGTGGTGTCGTTCTGTAATTCACTTACCCAATGTTTCTAGGTTTCCTCTGCATATTTGAAATCAGTTCATATTTCTACCTACCGTCTACCTGGACCGTCAGAATCTGTTCGTGTCGTGTGAAGGCCAACAGCATGAGGCGAAAATTGAAGGAGCTGCAAGAGGCCAACGAGGCCAACGAGGCGAAGGAGGTGGAGCAGGCCTGAGTCATTCATGAGTCGTTCAGGGGAACTTTCGCTGAAATCGTTCACTTCCCTGGAATATTCTCGAACTTTCAGATCTCAACTCTTTTTTTTGGATTTCAAACTGGGAAGCGTTTCAGATGCCACAAACAAGACTGCAGGAGGACTTTTACAAGGAAGTTTGCAAAGCAGCTATTGAATTCATTTTCTCCACCTAACCTGAGATGACGAGAAGCGCATTTGGTATCATTCAAGTTGAATCAGATTGAATCAGATTGAATTGAGTTCAACCCATTAAGCATCATTTAGCAGGTTTCTTTTGGGTTGAACTTGTTTTTGCAGTGAGCCTTGGAGCTGGGAAGGACTCAAAAACTACAAATGGCATTGATGTGAACAAGGCAGGTTGAAGCCGAGAAGACTTGGGAGAAGACAGGATTGTTCTGACAGTTGACCTTTTGTTCCCAATTGAACAGACAATTAGTACGTTCAACATGTTGGGTAGACGTGGGGGGGTTGTCAGAACCGCAGCGTCTTCTTGATGAGCATGTTCTTGTGCACCCAGCATGTTGTATATTATCCCTTGCCATTACATAATGGCTTTTGAAGTGCAAGTCCAATCGGATTCATTCGGATTCAATGCCTTGATATATCTTGACATCATTAAAAAGCTACTTGGACCATCTTGGACCAATGCCTTGACCTTGTTTGGCAGGATGTGTTGGACGAGTTGCAAAGTTGGGGCGCCAGTTTCAGTGGCCCAAGCAGAAGCAAAGATGAACTCCATATGGCACACAACATGACACAACATGACGCAATACACTTGAAAAAGCAAAGATTCATCAATTGTCACTTTGTGTTTCAATGATTTTCAATGCACACTTGAATCCAAGGTCGTGTGGCAATCCAAGATGCTGAACTCGCCATGAAGGCGTCCCATTCCCAAACGAACTTGGAGACGGAGCTGTTCCAAGGCTCTGAGGTATCAGTAGGCCCAGTAGGCCAAGGAGTTAAAAATATGTACAGGTATCACCGCATCATAGTGACAAACATATTGCACATCTCATTCCTCATCAAAATGCCTATCAAATTCCTCACACTGCCCTTCACATTTTGCATCACGTGTTTGTATCAGTTGTATCAGCGCCAGTTGGCATGGGTACATTGGGTACAGTAGAGGTCTGGGCGAACACCTTACAGACCCTTCCTTACTTGGGCTCTGCGACGAGATATAAACCACAGTATAGACGCAAGCTGAACTTGTGGAAGCTCATGATGTGTTCAATTTGTTCCCCATGTGCATCAATTTAAACTTAAAACCCAATTTTTCTTTCTGACAGCTGACAAAGCATTTTTTGAGCAAGAGTCGCGCTTCTGTTGCATGGAGCACCGCAGTATCGAGCACAATTTCTCCAACACTTCTGCAGACGCGCGCGCAGGATACTCCCATAAAGCACACTACAGTGCGGGCACTGGTCAATCACATTCCTTGCAGTAGGCAAAGTCATACCGCCACATCAAGCCACACCAAGTCACCACTACTCGTCAGCGCGTATACTGTACATGAATATCCTGAGCAGACTTGATACCTACACAGGCAAGTTAGAAGGTACGGACAGGGGGCGCATTTGCACAGAGCAGGTGTTGTTGACAGATATTGTAAGACCTCCTGAAATCTCTTCAAAAAGTCGAGTGGCAGTGTTTCCAGCGATTCTTGGCCTAGTCGCAACAGCTGGAAGCTGTTTTATCCTCGCTCTGCAGTTTCTAGTTTCGGATGTGTTGCCACGTCAGGCTAAAGAATTGGAAGCCACGATAAGCAGCTACAAAGCAGACATGCAGGACGCGGCATGCAACAAACAGCACACTTGCAGTTTAGTCAGTTCACTTGTGGTGTTGCAATTTTTGGCATGCCATAGTTGTAGCGTAGAAGTTTCAGGGCGAGTCATGGGTGCCAACCTTAAGGCAAAGTGTTCTGAATATCTTTGCAGCTTTGGGAATCAACTCCAAATACAATGAAAAGTCCCTTGGAAATTGTTGGCCAGGAGCAGCAAAGACAGGCAGCCAAGGACCGATTGGTAGCCCCTTTGGATATCTTTGGATGGCTTTGAAGACTTTCAATGCCGACTTCCTATGTCCTACACGTCCTACGAGTCCTAGAAGTCCTACACGTTTCTTCATCTCTGCTGATGGTGCACTAAAGACTTGACGACTTTCCAAAGCGCTGCACTGCCAGGACTTTGCCGCGCTGAATCGCTTGGAAGCAGCTTTGATTGAGGCCGAAATGCAAAGCGTGGCGTATGCGAGACATCCTTGTGGGTCCTTCTAGTCCCCGCTTTTCATTTTGGCGATATTAGACTAGAATTCCGGAAATGAGTGAAGAAAGCCCTCTCAGCTTTTAGATTGTCACATGGTACTGATTTGTCTTTTGTTTTCTTTCCATTCCTTCATTTCCTTCTTCCAGATTTGTACAGGCCCATGGCAACTTGGAGGCAGGAAATCAAAGATCAGTTCCTTGTCACCTCTCACCGCCTCTCACCATTTCTAGTCAAGATCTGTGCCCAGGCCGTTGAGCAGGAGAAGTGGCATTGAATTCAGAATTGAACGAGCTGAAAGCGAGCCAGGGGATCCAAAGACAGCTCGACAGCTCGACTCAGCTCGCTCTTGCGTGTTATTGCTGGTCGTTATTGGAGATGAAGCAAGTGGAGTCTCTTTGCCCCTAGATGACTGTGCAAGTTGTCGCTCTTTAGTTGATCAATTTGGTGATGCAAAACAGGATGGGGACTCATGGTGTGCATGAACTTTTGTTTTGTTTAGGTCGTCTTTTGATGTCTCTTGGTCATATGAGTCATATTGTAATGTAGATTGTTCTGTTCGTTTGCATGGCTCCTCAAGCTACGAAAGCTACGCAAGCTATGCATTCTGTTTGTATCAGAATTGTATCAGAATTGTATCAGAATTGTATCAGAATTGTATCAGAATTGTACCATGTTTCGACTCATTTCATCTTTTGAAAATCATTTTGCTAATTTTGCTTCAGAGTTTTGTATCTTTCTGTTGACGTAGATGACCCGTGCTCTGCCCAGGCCATGCACGGGCTTGTGGTGAATTGGAGTCGCTGAGGGTGCCATCGTCAAGCTCTCAGAAGGGCTTCCAAGGAACATCAAAGAACCCTCGAACCAAGCTCGAACCAAGCTCGAACCAAGCTCGAACCAAGCTCGAACCAAGCTCGAACCAAGCTCGTTGAATGACTTGTTAGTTGAATGAATCCGACAGTTTCATAGCGTTCATGGTTTGTATCGCCATTGTAAGCAGATGAGTCGTAGTTAAGCCTGTTTTTCAGCTGTGCCAGCAATGTGCCCTTTAGTAGAAACTGGAGGCCGAGTGCGAGGAGACAGGCTAGTCGTGCTGTCAATGAATTGTGATGATGGTGATATTGCTGTTTTCGAGAGTCATTCGAATAGGAATCAACTTGGTCATCTTGGTCTAGGCTACCTAGGTTTGGGTTCTGGGAATATGATGTATGCCAGACTGCACAGCATGAGAGCTCTTGCTTCCACGATCTTCCAGAATACAATCATTGCAGTATCTGCAATAGCTACAGGCAAGGTAGGCTTCCGGGCCCCTGGGTTTGTCGCATTTGGCGCCTTCAGTGCCCTTCCAGGCTGAGGCAACGCTCCAAGACAAACAGCAGGAGCATGGGCCTTGGAATGCTATATCACGCCCAATCTTTGCACCTTTTATAACTTTTTCATAGCTTTTCCATCGTTTCAGAATCTTTTCCCACTTGATTTCATCTTCACCTGAGGTGTGAAGGCTTGGCCCAGAAGCTGGCAGTGGCGGAGGCTGTGTCGAGGGATGCAAAGCGGCGCTTGGAGGAGCCGCAGCGGAACGGCCACAACCGCCACGCTGCCTTTCTAACTTTAATGCTTTGCAGAATGTGCTTTGCAAATCTTTGCAAACTCAAATCTGCTCAAATCTTTGCAACTGCACAAAATGCAATCTGCGGTGTTTACGCTTACGCACAGTGGAGTTCTCGGCTTCAGCTGCCAGGAATTGGAAGTCCAGCTCTCGCAGCTTGCGGGTCGGGAGGCTGAAGCCAAAGCTCGTGTCCTGGAGGCTACGGCGCGGGTTTGGGGGTTCTTCAGGTTTCTGTCCTGAGTTGTGATTGGGAAGTTCAGTCATAGTAATATATGTCATTATGTATATATATGTATATATATATATATGTATATATATATGTATATATATATAATAATATAATTAGAGTAAGATGTTGTATACTTTTGTTGAGTTCATACTATTTTGTTCATCTTCACTGGACTTCTTGCCCAACAAAACAATGAGGCAGTAAATGGCAGGGCGAAGCCCGCATGCCAGGCATCCAATCAGTTGGAGGAAAAGACTGAGGAGACTGAGAGGCCATGTGTTTCCATTCGGCCCAACGAGCTTAATGTCATGACAATGTACGTCGGTGCACCGCACAACTTGAAGGCTAAGAGCAGAGAACCAAGAGATCCGTGAGACATTGGCAAAGATCACCATGTCTCCTGGCCGAACCCCCTATACGAATACCATCCTATCCCGACCTAGAACTTAGAGTGCATCAGAATGCTCAACTTCGCCGAACTTTGCCGAACTTTGTTGAACCCCCCGAACTCAGCCTGTGCCAAGAATGTGCTCAGCCTGTGTCTTGAGGTCAGAGAAGCGGCTTTCTTCCACAGTGGCTGAGCTCAGTGGTGCTCACCTTATCATTTGAACTTGTGCAGCAACTTGAATTTTGCAACGTGCTGTCATCTCCGTTCATTTCACAACGCAAACGAACCTTTTGAATGATTTGACAAACTGACAAACGGTTTTGAAAGTTTTCACGGACTCCTCTTTTTGTGCAGCTGCTAAGAACGCTTATCTGCGAGCGCTAGGCCAAAGTGGGGGCGTTTTGGGTTGCAGTGCGTAGCTTCAACGGCTTTGAGCATGGCTCTGACTGACAGGCCACAGACACGGAGTTCAAGTGGCTCCATCAGCAAGGATCTGGGAGGGTGCAAAAGGTGCACAATTCAAAGCAAAAACCAATGTAGTGATTATTCTGGCGAAAAACCCAAACATGGTTTGTGCGGTTATTTCTACTGAGGTGTAATCAGTCCATGGCCTTGGGTGCATAACCACAAAGTTGGTTCGAATATAACCAAAGTGTCCTCAATCCTGAGACACACTTTACCAGTATTTCAAGTATTTCCAGAAGCTCTTTAAGAGTTCCGAAAAATCACGAGTTTCTTCAAAATTGGTAGAGTGCGATGTGGTGTCAGTTGGCTGGACTTCTGCTCGGGGGCAGGAGCTGCAGCAACAGCATCAGAAACTTCAGGCTCGATATGGCCGGACAGCCAAAACTATGTAGAATATTGCAGAATACAAGAACTGCCACAGCAACACAGAACCAACACAGCTGTTCCTCAAATCGGCGAACCGACTCGCTTCATTTCCGCAGTGACAGAAGATCATTGCAGATATTTGCAGATGACGCCCTGGTGCACTTGCAGGCTGAACATGAGAACTGCTTGAAGTCTTTGGATGACTTGCAAGGAGAGCGCGAGGACACCCAGTGAAGACTGTTGTAGATCCCCCATAGAGGGCGAAATCTTGCAGAGCCACAGATCGGACTGGATGCATGCCGCATACTTTACTTCCACATCTTTGCCCCGAATTCCTGATGCAGGTGCAAATTGGCAAAAGGAAATGGAGTCCCTGAAGCAAACTTGTGTTCGGCTCAGACACTGCCACTGTGGACACAGGCCGCATTGCATAAATATTTTCGACATGTGATTCGGAACAGAGAGTATTTGGGCCTTTATTGTCTCCTCCTATAGCTGGTGGATTTTGACTTCGGGCTGAAGAAGTTCCAGGTATCATATTCTTGTGCAGCCTGCACAAGGTTTGCTTCGATAACATTTCATGTTGGAAGCTTCAGCCGGTGAAATTCGATTGTCAATCTGCAGGCAGCCAGCTGCGAAAAGAAGCAGACCAGGTCAAAGACTGAGAAAGACTTTCAAAGTACGCAAGAATGCCCATTGACGAGAACGACTGAGAAAGAGACTGTCGTTTAGAAAACAGAACGTTTTAGCCTTAACATTCGCTTCCAGTTCCTCCCGTCAAGGCAAAAACTTGCCTGGCCACAGAAATTGCTGGGAAAGCCGCTTCTGTCGCTGGGACAAGCTTAAAATGGATTTGGTTGAGTTATGGACACATGAAAGCGCGGTCTTTTCTAGCTCAAAGCGGCTTAGCCGCTATTTGAATCCCTAGGTTGCCCAAGTTGCGCATGAAAAGGAAGTGGCAACTGGCTTAAAGAAGGCGTATAGATTGCACTGGGGAGCGCCAAGCAGTGCAGACGGGTCCCAGACGAGACGGGTCCAGACGGGTCCCAGACGGGTCCCAGACGGGTCCCAGACGGGTCCCAGACGGGTCCCAGACGGGTCCCAGACGGGTCCCAGACGGGTCCCAGAGATGGGCCCCTGAGTTGGTGCACCATGCTGACACCGCGGAGGCTTTGGCTGAGGCGCAGCATCATTCTGCCCAGGTCAGCAGGAGGCTCAGACCGGGACAGGCTGCATCGACATGTGTGGACTGCGTTGCAGATTAGTGAGGCGATGATTGACAAAAAATCACAAGAAATGGCACCGGCACTAGTATGTGCTAGAATGCACTAGTCATGACACTATTCACAATTTCAAGGCTCAGAGTCTACACTTCTCGCTTCAAAGATCAAGGACGCTGTTCTGTGCGCATAATACAGTACCAAGCGAGTAGTTGAGGATTTGTTGTGTGTTCGTCCTGAGACATCGATAGGATCTTGAAGCAAAGCTGCAGTCTTCTCCTCAGACTTGAACCACTTTGTCAACCAGGTTTAAGTTCAAGGAGTAGAGGGCCTGTAGACAGCTGGGAAACTGTTGTTTCTTGCAAAGTTTGGAGTGAGAGGTACTGCAATTTCCAGGGGCTTGAGCAACTAGTTGCGTTTAGCTGCAGTTACGCTAGTCGCACATTCCGTGAATGTCTTCAGGGACGTTGAGTCTGAAGCCAGTGAGCCCGATGCCTCAGGGTTTTTGGAACATGCCGGTGTTGAAGCAGCAATGATAGTAATCAGTGAGTTTTTCACTTCTGTGTCGTTTTTTGGGTTTTGGCCACCAGCCATACACAGCCACTCATTGCACTGGAGATATAGAGCATAGAGCCATATCGAGCAATGAGCCAGCCCAGTCACATCACAAAAAAGAGATGTCTTCCAGGCGTGCCCAAGAGCTGAGTCGCGCGGCAGGGGAGGAGACCAAGTAGTAGCAGATTTGACATGACGCGATTTTGAATTTTGTAAATGTGTTTTAAAGCATTTAAAAGCATCATAGCCAAGGTCATCATGTTGTCATCCTGCTTGTTTGTGTTTGTTGTTCAAAATTCATTGCTAGAGGATAGTTCTGATGTTCGTACTATCTTATTGGTTTTTGCAGTGTTCATTTAACGCCTGCAAAAAGCATGTAGCTGAATTTTTGAAGGACTCCATAGGACTCCCAATAGGACTCCCAATCCTCAGTGTCGGATTCAACTTTCATCAACTTTCAATAAAGCGCAAGGAGAGTGAGAGTGCTGAACTGCGCCGGCAGCTGAAGCAGGCGAGAGGGTCTTCCCAAGGTTCCAGTCGCCATGAGATGCCAATGCAGCGAATGCAATTGGAAGTTTGATGCTTTGAATCATTTGGGCCCAATAATTGAGCAACCTGTTGTGAACTGATGCATATGGTAAACTGATGCATATGGACTTTGCCAACTATTGCACGATACGTTTCAAACCTGGTTTCCAGATGTTTCAATTAAATGCTCGAAATTCTAAGTGTTCCGTCTCAGGCAGTGGAGGAGCAGCTGCAAGCCCTTGAGAAGGCAGGAGTTGGTAGGAGCTCAAGCTGAGGGAACGCGCGGAAGATGCAGAATAATACAGATGGATTCAGATCGAGCAGATGGATTCAGATGGAGCTGTTGTAGCTGTTTCATGTTTCACAAACCTGAGATTGCTGAGATTGCTGAGCGAGACAGCGTTACAAAATTGGCTCAAGTTTTTATTTAAAGCGCAGTATTTCTTGCTGCCTGGTGCCTCCAGGGATTCCACACGCACTTGTGCGATACCATTTTGCTGACCACTTTACTTCAAGGTGAAGCGAAACGATGAATCTTCCTCCATTCAATCCTGCATTGCCTCTTGTTGAATTACCTGCGGAGCATTACACAGATCTTCTGAGTGGAACAGTGAAATGCTGGTTCGAGGATCGAGGGTTTGGCTTTATCACACCTGATGGTGGCCAAGAAGATGTTTTTGTCCACAAGAAGGTTTTGAAAGATGGGCAAAGTCTCATCATTGGCAGCAACGTGATGTTCAATCTGATTTACGATGCAGACCGAAGACGCTTTCAGGCCACCCGATGCTTTGGTGCAACGATCCCGCCAGAGTCGCAGGTGCATGAACGGAAATGGCCTTTCTCTTTGGCAGATCCATGGCAAGAGCTTTACAGACCAGTTGGGGCTGAGCATCTTGGAACCCATTTGGATGGTGTGCCAGAGCCTCTCCAAAGTGAGAGCATGCCCGAAGCAGTCACAGCCAAAGCAGAAGTCAAGGATACGACAGAGACGACCAAGGTGAAGCCCACTTCCATTTACGAATTCTTCGAGGACGACGCAATGATTTGATTTTGACATTTGACCATTCTTGACCCATTTTGCTCATGATTCGATGAATTTGATTTCTAGATCAGTTTCTTGGCTTTGAGGATTTTGAAGTCAGTAGGGCTTGCTGGGAGACCGGCATTTCGATTTGCCACGGCTCCCGCCTGCGACTTTTGCGCAAGCCGGACCATAGACGCAAAGGACGCCAAGGAATGAAATGAGCGTTGCACAATCCTAGAGGTTTTGGTAGAGGGTAATTCCAAGAAGTCTTATTTTGGATTAACTCGTTGGTCGTTTGTCCACTTGTTCAACTTAATTTGCAGTGCTTCCATGAGTTTTCCAGTGTTTGTCCTTCTCAACTTGGAAGTCTTTGAAAGCAAGGCCAGCCAACATGAAGACCTCTGACAGCCCTGGTGCTGTCTGCGTTGAGTGCTTTGAGTTGTTTCTTTCTGTTTCTTTCTGCTTCGTCGCTTCGTCAGGCCAAAGTTTGGCAGCAGCACCTTCAAGCTGCCCAGGGTCAAATCGCCGCAAGGGTCCCGGCAAATCGGCATCGTTTCGACATAGACTCGTGCTGTGATTTCATTTAGCAAATCTTCGGCACCATTCGTGGCTATTGGATGCCCATTTCTAACCGTGTTGTGATTTCATCATTTTGATTCATTTTGATTTTCATGTCTTGCGTACTGGAAGTGAAACTCACCAAGAAAAGACTCCGAACAATGATTCCGATTGCTGCGAGTCGTTCCGCTGAGAGTTCGTGACAGCTAAAAATCTGACCCCTTGGTTTCAAATGCCAAGGATTTGACCAGTGAACTGGAGGCTCTAGGGTGAACACATCATGCACGACTCAAAGCACAATGCAGAGCATGATGTTCGCCAATTGTCTTTGGAAAGAGAATACTGCGCTATGAACACGGTGACTACCTACCGTTGACAAAATTCCAGACCCACTGGGATCGGTTCAGGCTTTGAGGAAATCAAAAGAGGGCGCAGAGGACTATGGAAATCATGTCAGCATGTATGCAGCACCCGATGTTCACCAATGATAAACACATTCAGTCTCATTCAGAATTGGGAACTTTTGGCGAGCATGTCCTTCCAGCATCCTGGATTCTGTTGATTTTCTTTTTGAGAAGAGTGGCTCTTGACACGCTTTGACCCAGCAGGAGCGCATAATGGCAGGGGCCCCAAGCTTCTTCTTCACCAGATCGCCCGTGCGTGAACTTCAACAATATGATATCATACCAGTAGTACCGCACAAGGCGGTGGCGGAAGTTTCAAAAATAGGAAACCTATAGGAGAGATTGGTTGTTGTGAATCACAGGTGGCAGAGCGAATCCACTAATGGACCGAAAGATGGTTTAACGTCGAATTATCCATCTGTCTATCCATCCATCCATCCATCTGTCTATCTATCTATCTATCTATCTATCAAACTATCTATCTATCTAACTACCTATCTATCTATCTACCTATCTATCTATCTATCTATCAAACTATCTATCTATCTATCTATCTACCTATCTATCTACCTATCTATCTATCTGTCTATCTATCTATCTACCTATCTATCAAACCATCTATCTATCAAACTATCTATCTATCTATCTATCCATCTATCTATCTACCTATCTATCTATCTGTCTATCTGTCTGTCTGTCTATCTATCTGTCTATCTATCTATCTATCTAACCTAACCTAACCTAACCTAACCTAATCTAATCTAATCTAATCTAATCTAATCTAATCTATCTATCTATCTATCTATCTATCTATCTGTATATCTGTATATCTATCTATCTATCTAATCTAACCTGATCTAATCTAATCTAATGTAATCTAATCTAATCTAATCTGGTCTATCCTATCCTATCCTTTCCTATCCTATCCTATCTTATCCTATCCTATCCTATCTATCCTATCTATCCCATCCATCCCATCTGTCCCATCTATCCCATCAATCCCATCTATCCCATCTATCCTATCTATATCCCATCTATCCTATCTATCCTATCTATCCCATCTATCCTATCTATCCTATCTATCCTAGCTATCCTATCTATCCTATCTATCCTACCTATCCTACCTATCCTACCTATCCTATCTATCCTATCTATCTATCTATCGATCGATCGATCTATTGTCTGTCAACCGATGCATCTATCTGTCTTTCCAACCATCTGCTTAGCTCTCTATCTGTCTATGCAGCCTCCTATCCATCAAACTGCCTGTCTATGTGTCTATCTGTCTATCTATCTTTCTACGTCTCTCTTTCCAGATCTGTCCATTTCCTTGTCTACCTGTCTGTCTTTCCACTTGTCTCTCGGTCTACCCATCTATCTAGTTGTCTACTGCTCATCCAGCTATCCATTCTTTCCACTTAAGTACCGAAGCATGTCACCCATGAATCTATCTGGTTCTTCATGTTTCCGTCTAGACACGGTGGAGAATCAACTGCCACCACGACCAGGCACCCTGCGGGCAGAAAAGGCACACTGGACAGATGTATAGTGTAGTGTTGTGTAATTAGTCCAGTGTTAAAATGTATTGTAGTCGTGTAGTGTCGTGTAAAGTAGTGTAATTAGTGTAGTGTAGTGTTGTTTAATGTACTGTAGTTGAGGTTGTATATGTATTCACCCCGCTTCGCGTGGGGTGGCCGCCCACACCGCAAGTTTATTTCGGTCCGTGAGAGGGGCTAAGGGTGGTTTTCCCCCGTGTGGGCTCCCCAAGCTAAGAGTTTTCACTTTCCCCCCCCGTGGGGGCTCCCCAAGCTAGGGAATTTTCACTTTTCCCCCCCGTGGGGGCTCCCCAAGCTAGGGAATTTTCACTTTTCCCCCCCG
>Ga0126342_10007769_pt1 | contig 19193 bp, 17 predicted proteins | sample Cyp1metagenome_FD_92528 | JGI IMG/M metagenome (GOLD analysis project Ga0126342, IMG submission 92528) | Coral microbial communities from Lord Howe Island, Old Settlement Bay, Australia - Cyphastrea 1 metagenome | ecosystem: Host-associated > Invertebrates > Cnidaria > Coral ... | reverse complement strand
TATGTAATATATATATATTACATATATTATATATATTATATATTATATATATTATATATATTATATATATTATATATTATATATATTATATATCTTATATATATTATATATTATATATATTATATATAATATATAATATATATATAATATATATATATAATATATATATATATATATATATATACGTTACCTTTTAAAAACTATAAATATTGTATGTCCGCCACATTGTATGCGTTTGATATCTGTGGCTCTGAAATGCTGCATATAACATGGATTTTTTTGGCAGCCAAGGGGTGGTACCATACCATTGACGGGAGGGGGCCAGGGGACCCGGAACCGGGAACATAGATATAAGGTGATATAAGTAACATTATATGTCTGACATACATCTATGTACACAATTTTCCTATAGTAGACATGCATATCAACTGGTAGATATAGTGGTGCAGTATTCCCTATAGCCGTGGACCCAATTCGCCTGGCCTCGCGTGATGCTGCTTTCGAGGATCTACGATACCTGCTGCAGCCCGAAAAAAAATTGAATGAAGTAAACCAAATTCAAATTTTGGAACAAACCACCCCACTACTTATCATCATTTATGGCGACCTCCCTCGTGGTGAGATCGCTGCAATTTAAACAGAATGTTTTCCGATGATGGTTGCTGTAAGAAACAGGTTCTAATCAAAGTTGGTTTCAAAAATTGCCTGAATGGAAACTGGAAAAGGTATGAAAGAATACCAGTACTACCGCACAAGGCGGTGGCGGAAGTTTCAGGGATAGGACACTATAGGAGAGGTGAGTTGTTGCGATGCATGGATGGCAGAGCGAATCCACTGATGGACCGAAAGGTGGTTGGAGTTGTGCTTTTTGGACTGGCTGCAATGGTTGCAGTGGTCACCTCACCCACAACTGCTGGATGTAGTGTGGTGTAGCGCAGTCGTAGCTGTAGTTGTAGAGTAGTGTAGTGGAGTTGTAGTTGTAGTGTGGTGTAATTAGTGTAGTGCAGTTGCGGCTGCAGTTGTAGTTGTGGGGTGTTGTAACTAGTGTAGTGTAATGTAGTGTAGCGAAGTGCAGTGTATTGTAGCGTAGTGTACTGTAATGTAGTATAGTGTAGTGTAGTGTCGTCTAGTGTAGTGTGAAGTAGTGTAGTTGTAGCGGTAGTTGTAGTTGTAGCGTGGTGTAATTAGAGCAGTGTAGTGTAATGTAGTGTAGCTGTAGTGTGGTTGTAGTGTAGTTGTCGTGTAGTTGTAATGTAGTTGTAGTGTAGTTGTAGTGTAGCTGTAGTGTAGCTGTAGTGTAGTTGTAGTGTAGTGTAGTGTAGCGTAGTGTAGTGTAGTGTAGTGTAGCGCAGTGCAGTGTAGAGCAGTGTAGTGTAGTCTAATTAGTGTAGCGTAGTCTTGTGTAATGCAGTGTATAGTTGTAGTTGCAGTTGTGGTTGTAGCTGTCGTTGTAGAGTAGCGTAACTAGTGCAGTGTAGCGGAGTGTAGTGGAGTGGATTGTTTGTAATTATTCGTATTTGTTTTGTAGTTGTAGTTGTAGTAGTGTAGCGTAGTGTAGCCTAGTGTAGCGTAGTGTAGCGTAGTGTAGCGTAGTGTATCTAGCGTAGCATAGGGTAGCGTAGTGTAGCGCAGTGTAGCGTAGTGTAGCGTAGCGCAGTGTAGTGTAGTAGTGTTATCTGCAAGCTTGAAAGCGAAACTATTCTGCGAGACTTCCTCAATTTTCGAAGTTGACAGCGTCAAAAACGAAGCAATTCTGCGAGACGTCCTCAATGTTTGAACTTGACAACGTCAATCCACGAAACTTCCATCAAAAACGAAGCAATTCTGCGAGACTTCCTTCAATGCTGGAAAGTTGGGTGCAGAGCTGACGGCCTCGTACCAATACAATTTGCAATTGTTCCACTCCATCTGTCTAAAGTACTGCGCCTGCCACGAAAAAGTGATGCCAGGTCATACGAAGTGCTGCACCTGTCACGCAAAATCATGTTAGCAAATCTGAAGATCTGATGCTCCAAAGTGCAACCTCTCTCGGGAAATCAGTGCCCTGACCTCCTAACATCTCTGAAGAACACGTCTCTTGTACTGCGCCTGCCACGCGAAATGCATCTTTGCAGATCCTCTTCAAATGTCCGATGCCTGCCATCATTTTTGGAATGTCACAAAACATCACAAAACTCTCACGTTTTGCTCACTTTTGACAAGGCGCGCAATCCCTCGCGCCTGCCACGCGAAACGACATCTGAACGTCCAAAAGTGGTCCCGACACTTGGTGTCTTTAAGCTCTTGACTTGGAAATGTGCTTCGCGCCACAACGTCGTGCACTTTTCAACATCTCATCTTCCAAAAGTGCTCCGACACTGGTGTGCTTTGTACATTTTGACTTCGAAATGTGCTTCGCGCCACAACGGCGTGCAATGGCGTGCACTTTTTCGACATCTCAACTTCCAAAAGTGCTCCGAGAATGGTGTGTTTTGTACATTTTGACTGCAAAAATTGCTTCGCGCCACAACAGCCTGCAATTTGTCATCTCTCATCTGGCCAGATGGCTCCGCACCCGCCGCTTTACCGAGCCTACTTTTCGACCCTCCGGAGCCCCAAAGCATTGGAAAAACAGTGTTTTCGCGACTTTTCTACCTTTTCGCGCGCCCGCATCTTCTTTCTTGTGACTCTTTCTCTTCTCTGATCTTCTTCCTTCTTCTCTTCTCTGACTCTTCCCACCTCTGCTTTTTCATCTGTCCATATTGTCAGAAGCTTGACTTCTCAACTTCATTCGATCAGGTATCTTTCACTGAATTTTTAATAAACAAAACAATGCCATCAAGGAAGGATACGGAGTTGAGATTGTCTTCCAGCTCAACTGAGTTACTGACGCCATTTCCGTCGGGAATTTCGCCGTGATTTTTTCTCGGCATGGAGCTATGGACTTTGTGAACCACACTTGACTGTGTTGTCTGTCTCAAAGTTGTTTCAAATATGAACATATTTAATAATATGATTGACACATGATTAACATTGTTGGATTATGTTGGATTCATGGATCGGACTTGCTTGACATGAAAGGATATAAATCCACACGTCACAATGGCTAAATGGACTTGCATGAAATGGGCTGACATTGAGATTGATAATAAATGATATTCAAATTTTACCATGGTGAAATGCCTGTTTCCTGTGCACCGAAGTCTGCCGAAAACCAGTTCCTGCAGCAACTGCGACAGAAAAATCTGCTGTTTCTCCGGTGCCAAAACGCGCCCATATTTTTTGGTTCGTCCGTGCAACATGTGGTTAAAGCAAGAATACACCACTTGGGCATCATTTTACATCCCGAATAGGGGTATGAAGCTTTGTACCAGAGAAAAAAACTCATTTCACGCTCGTTTTAGGTGCATCTTTCTGGCCGTAAACTTCCAAGTTGCAGTGGATATATTTCAACAACCTGACTCAAAATCTCACGACTGATGACCCAGGGAAAGTCTTGGGCGCAGCATTTTAAATTGCCAAAGAATCATAAGGAAACACGTTTGTTTCAAAAAACAGTTGGTCATAGCTGGTCATAGTTGGTCACTTGCCTAAACAAATGATCCAAATTCTGTGGTCAGAGCTTTCCAAACAGATCCAAACAGTCTGGCAGAGAGTGACAAATTGTTGCAATCTTTCTGAAAAAGCTTATAGTTTGGCTAGAAAACGGAGGAAAAGCCTCGAAAAGTCTTGCATTGGGCATGGTTCCAAGGATGCATCTTGTGAATCTTGGCACCCTGCATCTTGCACAAACCTGCCATGGAAAAGTTGCCATTTCGTGCATCTTTTTCGGCATTGCTGCAGACGTCCAAGTTGTACTGGATGTGATTGGGGATCTCTCCGGGGTTGTCCAGATTTGGACTCTGAATTCACTGGGGAACTGCTTGGAGGCCTGGAGATGCCTTGATTTTTTGCAGCGGTTCGGGTGAGAATCACCTGCAAATGGTCAGTGCAAATAGTAACCTCTCAGCCCAAGTTAGCTCTGGCAGACCTTGGATAGACATAGCTCAGGGCTCGTCAAGGTGAAACTATGAGTAGGATGTGCCCATGATGTGCCCCTTGGAAATGGTTGGAAAGCCCTTTGGGAACCATGATGAACCATAGCTCGTGTAATCTCGACATGCGCGTCTCGCTCGGAGACTCGTCACTGGGAACTTCCCAAATGCTTCCCAGCTGCTTCTCAGTGTCGGCTGGTTTCGGCACCTTCTGGAGGATTCGAGGATTCTGGAGGATTCTGGAAGCTGACATAAGCATCATAAGCTGACCTGAAATCAAAGGAATGGCCTCCCCCCTGGGTCCGGGACATATTGGAACCGCCAGCACTCGCAGCGCTGGTGTTTGTTGAGATGGTTTCCAGTTCCCAGGGATTTGGCCACGAATGGCCACTCCACCATCATGAAAGCTTAAAAACATGTCACAAGTTTCCTTAGACCTCCTTAGCGTTTCTTTGGAACATGAATATACAAGTGCCTTTTCACTGAAATTGAATCATGGATATTCATGGATGGCAAATGGGGCAAGTTGGGTTTTCCCCAACTTATAATCCATGTGGTAATACGAAACAGCCAGCCTTCTTCCAGCCGATGGGGCCAAGAATGGCCAAGAGTATCACCCGGCTCCTCCTCCTGTCGGATCTTGAAGCTTCCAATCCAGTTGATCGACAGCCCGGAACGTTTACAGCTCGGAACGCTGCAATGGTTCAATGCTCCGTAGCAGGTCTTGCCTCAGTCACAAGTGAACCGACCTTGGCGATGAGGATCTACCATATCTACCGCTCTCAGGTGACGTCAATCAGCAAAAGAAAAACACTTACTGCCCTGGTAGAGACATTTTTGTCACAAATTTGTGTGTTCAAGATTTTGCAACTGGGCACGGACATTTCTGGGATTGCATTCTAACAAAATGGATCAGATTGATGGCTGTTTGGGCTCTTATGTATTCAGCAATGTGAAACTGAATGAGATGGATGAAATTGACAAAAATGATACTATCATGCGATTCTGATGTGACTGATGTGATTTATGAATATTTATGATGAGTTCATGTGTTCATGCTGATGTTGTGATGATATCAATGGGCTCACTCAATGGATTGATTTAAGAGAAAGATTAGAGGAAAACGTGAGTTTTGACCTAAAATGATAGGGGGTTCCTGCAGATCTTCACAGATTTTCCTATGGTCCAATTCAGGGGCACATGTTTTGCCTACACTTATTGATTTAGTATTTTTGTCAGCTACCACCTATTGTTGGATTTCAAACCATCCATCTAAAACTGTTTGCAGGAAAAAACACAACTATTTGGATGGCAACGTCCCCCAATTTTTTCCTGTGTCCTTGAAACAATGTCGTCTTTTTTTTCTTGCCTATTTCTTAACATGGTATCCAAAAATCTTCCCCGAACGGTGATTTGAATGATTTAGCATATTGTATAGATTATCATAGATTATCCAATTTTGAGGTAACTACCCCCAATTCTAAGAACCCATACATGTGTGCAGCCCGTCAAAACTTGGATTACATATACACATACTGGAAGATGGTCGTCAGTCCATGCATATCCATGGATTCCGATTGTGGCATGGATGGCCATAACATGCCATAACCAATTCATTCCATGTAACTTGACCATGGCCCAAGTGTCCCAAATGATCCATGAAAAATACCTCTATATATTCTCATACAAAAAACTGAGTGGTTTCGAGTGGTTTCGAGGTCATTTCATGGGTTAGTTCATAATCCCCACCAGCGAGTATAACTAACGCCTTACCAGAACCAATCAACAAAGGTACCCTCTGGTAATGACTAACATATAGCTATTGAAAATGGCAATGTTTAATGGGAAAATATGGGAAAATCAACTATTTCGACTGGGCCATTTTCAATAGCTATAATGTGTTAAATATGTTAGTCATTACCAGAGGGCACTGTTCATGGCTAAGCTCCCCCATGGAATGGCTTTGGCTTCGTCACGCCATCTCCTCCAATGCTGCGGCATCAGACGTTTCAGCAGCCGCCTTCAAGAGATTTTGCAGCTGCGGAAGAAGCTGCACACCGTTCACCCACAGCGCCTGAAAGGAGGGAAGCAAAAGAATAGCCGAATGAGAATCATCCGAATTGATATCATAATCATCAGAGAGTACTGCTATGTCACAACATATGAACTATTATGAACTATTGTGCATGGCATTTGTATGATGTGTATTCATTTGGCATTGAAACATCATATATCATGTCAAGCTCGGATCAATTCTCATCCAAACGCTCATCAATGAGGGGGTCGCACAAAAAGGATCAACCTGCTATCATTCCGGCCATTTCTTCAATCCACTAGGGATGATGCTCTTCATAGTTTTCCATCTTAAGCTTATAATAAACATTAATCAACCATCTTCACCATGTGGATTTCCCATCAAATTGGCCAAGAAAACCAGACTACCAGACATTACCAGACTACCAGAGTGCTACTCGACCCTTCGACCCATCCGGAGCCAAGGTGCTCTGCCAGGTTGGTAACTCACCTTCCGCGTCACTCCCAACAAAACGAGACCCACCTGGACGGCCGTCTCGCTGTCGCCACTCAGCATTGCCTGGGAGCTGGATGAAAGGATTGGCCCCTTGGGGACTTGATCATCCCATAGACTATTCATGGGCCTTAATCACTGGTGATGATGTATAGCCTAGATCTTCTATGACTGGATCTCCTGGTGATAAAGTTGATGATCAATATGATCTATGGTGATCTCCCTGGGGCTTCAAAAAACTGGTTAACAGTTAGCCTACCACTGGGGTCACCACTGACAGTCGGATCTTTGACCCCTCGGATCCCAGCGGAAGATTCAACAGTCATTGACAGCCAGAAATTGACACCTCAATGAATCAAGACCTATGACCCATGACGGATCCGGCTGGTGCTGCTATATATGGTGCTCCATGGATTCCATCAATATATCCCCCAAATAATGTTAGCATTAATATACCAGCACCATGGATCCGTCATGGGTGATGAATTGAATGATGGCTTCAACGTTAGGAGATTTCCCGGAGATTTCGCAGCTTCCGACCTCGATGGCCGTAGGTAAATCACTGGCACCCGCCAGCAGATATCGAGCCACAGAGAACTGAAACATTGCCATCTCTCCGACGTCCTGGCGGCCATGGGAGTCGAGGCCGGCGGCGGCTGGCAGAAAGACGACAGATCCGGTGGGAAAAACCAACATGAAAAAAGGTGGTATGTTAGGTATTACCTACCCTTGGTTTGCATCACTTGTTGTTCCTGGATATTCTCATTCCACGTTAATATTTATGGAATTTATGGGTATTGATGGGTAGTTAAACATGTTAAAAACCATTTAAAACCCATCCCAATATCCTTCTCTATGATATGTCATCATGTGGCTTGTGGGACAAAAAAAACACAAAACCGGTTGCAGGTTTTCCACATCTGGTTGGAACCAGCCCTGGGTCCTCTTTGATGAGCCTAGCCAGCTGGGAGACCTCTTCTGGCAGCGTGCCATCGTGATGCGCGGCCAAATATTTCCTGACAACGCTGGAATTCACATCAGAAATTCTGAACACCTATTTATATAACACCTCTTTGCACGCCGTCATTTTCAAAAGTAATACAGACTATTAACAGAACATCTATAAACCATATCAACCAAAACAAATGACGTAATCAATTGGTTTGCCAACACAGCAAGGCCGGAGCCGAATTTCTGAATCTGGCCGCATTGCGAGTGTTTTGTTTGGCCTCCTTCTAGGAGTATCCAGTAATTATCACTATGACTCGGATATTCCAAGGGAATCTTTCTGACAGCACCCACACATCCACCAGCCACACCTGTAGGTTTCCTTCTTCACAGCACTTACATCAGCTCCATCGATCTGCCCTAGGGCTTCATCCAACCCACCGCTGAGGTAGGAGCGCGCAATGGAATCCTTGGAGTTCCAAAGCCACAAAAAGAGGCCGCAGAAAATGCGACAAAATCAAATACCCTCTGGTTATGACATTCACAGTTTGCCATGGTATAGATGTATAGATGGCCCATAGAAATAGATGATTTTCCCAGCTAGAAACCTCCATTTAGAGATTTTCCATGGCTATGTTAGTCATAACCAGAGGGTATATTCAAGGCCACTTCTTCCCTGCAGACCTGTTCGTTGCGAACATTTCAAAACTTTGGAATCTCATAATAATCTTTTCGGGAAATTCATCGCCAAATTCAAGCAGCTTTAAGCAGAAGTCCGTTCCTCGTCCTGAAACTTAAGGTCCCCAAACATCCCCAACCTGTAATTCCCCGCATCGATTCCCGAAGTGGTTTCGGAAAAATCACCAATTTCATTGAAACCCACCATTTATGAAGGATGTTAGACTAATATCATCTCTAATATCTAGTTTTAATCACAATATCTCTGGATTTCCCATTGGATTTTCTGTTGGAAGCATCAGCTGCAATCGTTTGACTCGCCGTTCCGAGGTTCTAAGTGGCGATCCCTGCCGTGAAAACGCTGCAGCAACCAACGCACAGGGCCACTTGCAGCGTAGTCAAGCGGTAGGTGGCCTGGTTTGGCGTCAAGTAATCATTCATTGGATTGGTTTAAGGGAAAATATGGGAAAATCTACAGGAAACTAAGGAAACCATGATATTTTTGCCATCAAAATATGAGGGTTTCCTGTAAATTGTCCCGTAAACCAATCCAATGAATCATGCCAGGAAAAATAAGAGAAAACTTAGAAAAAGTATGGACACTAAGATTCTCGGCATCATCCATGTGAAACATATGGAAAATCAGAGTTTTTTTTTCAACCATATGGTTAACTCCCGAGACCAGGAGAGAAACATTAATATCAAACATCAGTTGATGTCTTGCCCTTGAAACGACCATGGCAATGGAAACCTATATGCTATAAGCAGTCTTCTCAACTCCATGTGTCTTGCGGGAAGAAACAACTTGGTATGTCCCTGTGTTGCCATGCAATGATTCCTCACCATTTTTTCCAGTTAAAAAAAGGTGTATAATCTGAGGCTTGTATTGGTCATTTTTGGACAAACCCAAAAAAAAACACACACACCTCCTATTACTGGCTATCTCCCTATTGTTTCTCATTGCATACCCATGATTCATGGTCGATATGATCTCCATGAAAATGAGTCATCAGAATGTCACAAAGCCTGACATGATGGTTTTCACTGATCCGGAAGCTCCACAAAGATGGAAAAGCATGGAAAAGTCATCTAAATATTCATCTATCACTATTTGAGTAGGATTGGGTTTTACATGGTTTTACATTTTGGGGGGGCTGCTATACTGTTGCCAGATCCACTATGGCTGGCCCCATTGACCCCATGGCCCCATGGCCAACCTGCACGGTCTCGGACGTCGCTTCGGCCGCCCAAGTGGAGAATCCGGGCCACGACCGTCGCGAAGCCCAGGCCGCTGGCGATGTGCAGGGCGGACTGCCTCGAGTCCGGGAACATCTTCACCGGAAATCCATGGGTTTTTGACATCTTTTGACCAACTGGGGAAACATCTGAACCGGAAACCCATGACTCATTTGACACATTGACCATCCAAATTGAATGGCTTCTCCTCAGACTTTCCCTAACCAAATCCAATGAAACTCCACTTGAGGGCCGTTTCGATGGATGGGTTTTCCCCCAGCACTCAATCCTGCGACTGTTGTTTGCTCTGGAGGATCAAAGTCATTCAACTTGAATACCGAGGCACGTGATGCCACCAACCACACTTCCAAAAACAGAAAGGCATCAAGCCAGTACAAAAGCCATTAAAAGCCAATCAAAAAAAAGCAGAAAACATGAAAATGATACTCTTCAAAGCACCGGAAATCATCAAAAAACAAGTTGAACAATGTTTTTTGATGTCAACCCAGTGACCCGTCTCTAGGAGATGTCACATCCAGCTGTGCTGGTGTTCGTCCATCTAGCAACGCCATGGCGATCTCCGGGTGCGAGTACTGCAGGGCGGTGATCAGAGGTGTTACACCTGGAATGGCGGAAAAGTGGGACAAGTCGAGGCCTTCAAACCTAGGAAAAATGCAGAAGTCATGAGTGAAAGAAACATGGTCCTGGATGTTCATCAACAAAAATCGGAAAAAACACATAGGGAATGGCTGTGACATCAAAAAGAGGGGTTTCCCAACACCAACTGAACCTCAAAAGAGACCCAGATTTTTAGGGTTCATCCATCCAAAGAGAGGCGTGGATGCCGCCTTCCATGGTGTTCAGTTGTCGAGCTCCAGCATCCAGAAAGGCTCTTACAGCCTGGACTTGGGCCGAGAATCGGCCGAGAATCGGTTGGAACACCTCCCGGAATGATCTGATGGCGAAAAAATCCATGTGGATCCATATGTGGATCCACTTCATTCAATGACTTAAATCACCAAAAAATCTGGATTTTTGGGATTTTTAGGGATCAAATAGCATTGATCATGGTTATCCCAATGGTTATCCCATGGTTCTCCCATCCCGGTTTCAACAGCATCCGAGTCTCTGAGAGGTGGCCGTTCTCGCAGGCATTGTGCCTGGATCGGCACGGTGTCATTGGTTTTTTGGTTTATCCTTAAACATTACCGGTATCCAAACATAGGCCCAAGAAATTCCCATGGAATTCTGAGTGAATGCCTCATGAATAGCAAATCTGATTGCATCCTCAGATTGTTGCTGGAAAATCACCTTTTGCATCTTGTTCTAGACCCATGTTTTTTGTTTGATTTCATATGATTCACCCCCGATGGAAAACTGCAATTTCCAAACAACCCCCATATCTTCGATGCGCAAACCTGGAAAACTTCGACAAGTCACAAGGGCGTCGCACCATTTCCCTCTTCCCAGCCCGGTGCATCCGGGCTGCTGCCGGGCAGAGAAGCTGAGGTGACCTAGTCCAGAATGGTCCAGAATGGTCCGGAATCCCTGATTTCTCCCAGGCAGATGGACCCCTTTTTCATTTTTTCCTATTTTTTGGCAATTCTGATGGCGACCTACATTTCTATCTTTGAGACATCTTGGGGAGCCATTCTGAACATGTGGGCGCTTGGGAAACCAAATGAGATGGTTTACCAGCGATAAACACATATTGTACATTGTGGTTTCCTTCCATTTTCCACGCAAAGTCAGGAGTCGCGGCCTTCCCTTTGCTGCGCACTCGTCTGGAACGAAGAGTCCTCGGCTTCAAACTCGGAGTCATCCGCATCGGAATCCATGTGGATGCAGCCATGGCTGAAAAAGCTCACCATCAACTATAAATGGGTGATTTTCCAGCAAACCATGTTTGATTACAGGAGGCTATCTTAATATGTTGCATATACCCTCTGGTGTCATAAATAATGCTGGAAAATTCCCAGTTCGTAACCGATGATTTTCCAGCTACCAACCTCGGCGAGTTGGGGGATTCTCCATCCACCTTTGACTACTGGAGGGTAATCATATTCTGGTTGGTGGTTTGAACCCCTCTGAAAAATATGAGTGAAAGTCAGTTGGGATGATGACATTCCCAATATGATGGGAAAGTCATATAAAAATCCATGGTTCCAAAGCACCAACCAGATATTAACCATCACATAACTTACATGACCTACATCGGCATTTTCTCCCAGCCGGGCAACTGGTACAGTTCATACCTATGCGAACATGAGTCTTTTTTAAACATCGTAAAGTCACCAGTGACTCTAAGTTCCATCAATCCATCGTCCCAGATTTTCCAACATCTCCAATTCCACGGCACCTATCAGGGTTGGCCCCTCCAGCTATCAGCACATCGATGACTTTCGGAAATCCACGACCAGCCTGGCGATGGGTCGAATCCTAAAAAAAACCTACAGAAATACTGCAGTGGTAAGGGGAATGAACATCTACCCTCTAGTCATTTCACATAGCAATGGTATAGACAGCCCATTGAGTTTGATGATTTAGCTCTTTGGCCCATTCAAAACCCTGCTTTTCGCTAGATGACCAGAGGATATAAACCCTGAGTACGACCCGGCACCAGGTTTAGATCTGTCACAAGCAAGTTGACATTCCACCTGTTGCCATGCAAATTGATGGGATACATTCCTGGGCCCATTGTCTCGCTAAGGTCTCTCTACTCATTCAAGCTTTGAGACACAGAAACCAACTCAGGGGCCAGTACAAAAACTGGCAAACCACTTAGTTGTAGATATCTAATGTCATTTTCGGATATGTCCGGATTAATGAATAGACCCGCACATTCATTTTAATAAACTGGGACTTGAGCAAAAACATAATAAACCATAGTTAAATATAGTTAATGCACAATATAAATGCTATTTATAAACCAAATTCGTCAGCAAAGGGGCTGCCAGATACAGTGGAACCGTATCTCCCAACAGTAGAGCTTCAGGGTCCGCAGCGCAAGATTCCTTGGACCCATCTGAGGGCAGGAGGCTATGAACTCCCTGAAGAGATTGACATGTTCAAACGGTAAAATCACATGAAATCAGTAAATATATCAACAAATCATAGGTGTTTCTTGTGAATTTTCGACCTAATCCATCAAAAAATCTGAGGTATCGATATTTGATGATGTTTGCTTCGACCCCCTGCAGGTTCTGGCCAACTCATCCTCGAATGGTAAACATCCAGTGATATGCAGTGCGCAGAGGGACACCTGAAGAATTGTCCACGTTGGTTGCTGGACAGGGCCTCCGTAGGATGTTTGTTCTAATTCATATGGATCATGGGGGTTGTTAATTCACGATAAAGCAACCAATATAGTAGAGGATATACGATAATAGACGGATAAAAAACAGATTTATCATGGAGTAGTAATATGAAATATTATGAAATATTATGAAATACTATGATATTATCATATAAGGCTATCCTATATCCCAGCTGTTTGAGGATTTATGGTCCCAGCGTCCAATAGGACCTGAGCTACAGCGGCATTGTTGGTGTCTGCAGCTGTATGCAGGGCAGTACCTACAGACGTGGAGAGGGCTGCATTTCAAGTGGAAATCATGGTAAAAATGTCGAAAAAACATGCGAAACCCTGGGAAACTATGGTAAAAATCGGAAAATCAATGAACATCATGTAGTCGAGCCTTTTAGATGAAATGTTGGACTACCGAAGGCTATGGCAAATATGGTCAAAAAATTGGGGCCTACCGAACCCAGTCCTGTTCCAAAAAAAACATGTGTCGATTGCATGCCTTGAAATTTCAGTCGTTTTGTGTGCCAAAAAATCGTACAGGATGGGCCAAAACATTAGGCCAAACCACAGATTCGAGCCCTTTCAGGACTTCCAGTATCCAATCATATCAAGCCTCAAGGTGGGTGAACAAACACTGTTCCAACCCACCTTGATAAATGTCGGACAAACGGTTGGTCACCTTTCAATGTTGTTTGGCAAACTCCCCCTGTGTTTGCAGGCAAAATGTTGTAAATGGTGTGTATAGATCCTAAAGTAAAATATAACCTACTGATTTCAAGGCAAGTAAACATGCCAATGATGAGGGGTTGTGCATCCTAGTGGTGATAAGTGAGGATGGTTCCAATCCAACAACTCCGTTGTTTCACCTTGATACGCGTGAATGGTTGGCAAAAACCCACGGTTGCATCAGCCAGTTTTGAATGTTTAGCTCCCAATGATTTACATTAGTAGCTATGTCAGTTCATATATTGAAAAGAATCAAACATGGTATGCTTATCACAGGTCATGACCCACCCGAAATACCATTGGGATATAAAGCATGCCATAGTATACGTGAGTGAAATACAATGACATATCCACTAAAGTTGCTTCTACATACCAATGTCCCCTTGGAACCCCAATTTTCGGATCTATCGTGATATCATTGATATCCAAATATCTCAGATTGAAAATCCTTGAGTTGATCCAACCCTGGACCCTTGGTGGTTATACTCCCATCACTTCCCCTTATAACCACATGATCTAGATAAATATCCGCATGTATAATATCCCTATTCCCACAAAGAACCTAATTAAATTATGATAACATGTTTAGGAACATAGTGGGGATGTGAAATCATATATGTTTCATTTGTGTGCTGATGTCATTGATATTATCTCTATATCACGGTCAAAAATCCATGAGGTGATCGAAAGATATCGAAAGTATTGCTGGGCGATTTTCCAACAAGCCATGTTTGATTACCAGAGGGTAATGGGGATACCGGGATATATAACAATCTAACTAATCAACAATCTGATATGGATTGTGTATCTAAAGACCCATTCCATTGGTGACTCATCATGAGAACATGGGGGGTTCTTAAAATGGCCTGCTGGATCCAAAAAAAACGTCACCTATGGCTTTCAATACTAAGCTATATGGAGGTTTCCATCAATGGGGGTACCCGTTAGTAGTCATCATCCAGCTATTAATAGAGAACGTGATTTTCCATGAAATAAACCATCCATTTCTATCAAGGGGTACCCCATTTATGGAACCCCCCAGTCATCATGTTTCCATTTTAATGGTCATCTATGACCTGGAGGACCTGGAGCCCCGGTGACCCCCCATGCTCCACCTCCCTGCATCTTCTCTGCTTCCACGTCAGCCTTCAAGTCGCAGAGGCGACGCACCACCGACAGATGGCCCATCTCGGCAGCAAAGTGCCTGGCGGAAAGCCATGGGGATGCCAGACCTTTCCGGGAAACTGGGGAAAACATGAGAAACCTGGGAAAAGATTGAAAAAAGTGGCTTTATCCACAATAACTTAGGAAATAAGATAATTTAGAGACCCCGGAAGAATATAAAATACTATAATATATAATATATAATTATATTATAAAAGATAATATAAGATGATATAATATAATATTATATATCATATAATACAACATTATACAAGATTAATCAAAATCATCCAACTCCAATCCATTTCCCTTTGAAGCCAATGAGCAATGGCGAATTTCCGGCAAATCTATGGCGCGAGTTGGGATCTGCTCCATGTTCCACTAGGATCTCCACAACATCTGCATGGCCCGCAATGGCTGCTGCGTGAATGGCTTGAAGTCCTCACAACTGAGGTGACTGAGGTGACTCAGGTGAAACAGTTTCAACATGTTTCAACTTTTAATTCGCTTTTCCCTGTTCCAAGCATCCTGACTGACTGGTGACATTCAGATCAGCACCAGACTGCAACAAAGATCTCAAGGCTTGAGGAAAGCCAAACCTTGGATAACTTGGATGGTATGGGAATCAGGTGTACTACTCCGATACCTCAGGTGTACTACTTCCAAGTCTTCTTCGGGAGCTACGGAGTCTTACACCATCAGTTTTGGTATCGACACATGATTTGTCGCACCACCAAACAGTTTGGGCTGAACCCGACTCCCCCCAATTTATGATGGTTGTTTTGCTTTACAATGTGTTTTTCAATGGATTGGTTTAAGGGAAAAATTACAGGAAAGCCCCTTTTTTTTAATGGGAAAATCTATGGTTTCCGGTTAAGATTTTCCCTTAAACCAATCCATTGTGTTCCGAGTCATCCCCATTGAAAAACAGATGAAAACATCCGGAGAGTCCCAGTCCCCGTCGACTCGACGCCCAAAAACATAGCTGCCATGTGAAGCGGTGAGGCACCATCCGCATAACGATGCGATGCCAGGTGAACTTCCAAGTCACCCCTGCAATCGGTAGAAGATATACCCTCTGGTAATTTAACATAGCTATGGAAAATCACCATTTTTAATGGGAAAACTCACTATAAATGGCCATTTTCAATAGCTATGTTAAATTACCAGAGGGTAGCTGAAGAATAGCTGCACCAACATATCAAAACATCCCGAACTCACAACTGGGGTGGTCAACAAGTGAAGTCAAGTGAGAACTGGATGCTTATTGTATTCAAATTGGTGGATAATAGATTATAATAGCATTCGCGACAATTCACAATACATGTTTGTTCATTCGTTCGGTTCTGGTTAACTATAAAAATATTGTGTGTCAAGTTGCAGAGATCTGCGGGTCACCCGGGCCACTGTCCTGGCAACGGCGCCTGCTTTCATTCCGACCTTCGTCATGCTCCGTCAAGAAACGGCTCGTGCTGTCATCCAAGTACCTTTACGTGCCAAGGGCAAAGCATAGCAAAGCCATGGAAATGTCGCCTGACCCAATCCACATGTCTAGAACATGGAGAACATTTGGATAACATTTGTGATGGACAACCTGACGACTAGCCCACTAGTCGCCTTGCTGATGGTACCATGCCAAAGACCAGGAGTAGCCGAGCTGAGTCCACCTGGCAGATCGGTAGAAATCTGAGGTGAAGATCTCCAGTTGATCCAAAAACACAGCAGGCCTCTCCTCTCTGGATCATATTGAAATGCGGCTTCCTCGGGACCTGCCACATGCTGCCACCACAGTCCACCACCATCAACGACCATCTGTGGCTCACGTTGGCGCCTAGCGGAGCTTGGGCTTGCCCCTCCTCCTGAGCAAGTGGCGGTGAAGATGACCATTTCAACCATTATCACATTATCATTGTTGAAGATGTGGAAGTAGATGGAAGATGATGGAAGTAGTGAATCTGTGGGATACATCAAGATACATCTACATCTGCAGATCCATCCAAAAAGTGCGAAAAAAAAATGCGCTGTCATGATTTTCAACGACAATTTGCTGTGGCCAACCCCAGTCCGCTGTCCTTGGGAGCGACGAGTCCTGTCAGCCACAATCGAAGACGACGAATCTGAATTGGAGAGCTCAGCAGGTCAACATCGTCAACGTCAGAGTGCGTCTCAACGAAAGAATAGCTGACTTTTCAGGAAGCTCAAATGTAAGCATCAGATCCTTATCATCATTTATCATCTTTACAAAAAAAAACAAAGAAATCACAGCATTTTGGCTGGTGGGATCTGGTGAGTCTCAGCGAATTCTCCATCCCCACATCCTGCAGCATTGCGCTCTTCCACCAAACTCTTCCAGGCAGGAGCCAAAGCCCTGTGAATTTGGGCCTGGGCGCTGTAGCTTTCATCATCTTTCATCCATGTTCAAAGAGATGATATCACCTTCCATACTTTTCCAAAAAGATGATATCAACTCCACATCACTGATCCCTGGCCACTTGAGGTATATAAATTTATGTATATGCTATGAAAACAGCATGCTGTCACTTGGGGGGGGTACCACCTAGTTTTGCAGCAAGGTTTATACAATGAGCCCGGGGTTGACATTGCACATGGTTCAACAATCCAGGAAACATGAGCAAGACTTGTCTCCCACTGATTTGAATGAATCGTTGCCACGAGTTGTTGCTCATCGGAAACCCACGGATGAACAGCTCCTGAGAGAAACACCCCAACATCGAAGTTGTTTGCAAATATTCACTGCTGGAAGGTTGGAAGGTCCATGTCACCATATGTCACCAGGTCAGCTGAAATCACCTGCGCAATCCTCAGGTCCCTACGGGCGTTGTCAGCCCCTGTGCCTTCATCCTGGGAATCACCATGTCGGACTCCGACCCGGCCTGAACAACACGGCAATTCATATAATTCATATGCCAAAAAGTACCCCCCCAAGTCTGGCTTTGAAATCCACATGGTGATTTGAACCATGATACCCTTTGAGGTTGAACCATAACCATGGACCATGGCCTTTTGACTCGTTTTTTCAACCATGATACCCTGTGTTCCATCCAAAATTGCTGGCAAGATGGCTGGAGATGACTGGAGCTTCCAGGAGACATGTTCAGGAGAAAATGTCTATAGCAATCAAATCACAAGGCAAATCCTATATGATTGTAAATCATTCGGTATTAAAGAGGGACAATATTCAATCCATACAATACGGATGTCATAGGGATTAAAGTTATTTATACCAGTAGTACCGCACAAGGCGGTGGCGGAAGTTTCAAAAATTGGAAACCTATAGGAGAGGTTGGTTGTTGTGAAGCAGGGATGGCAGAGCGAAGCCACTGATGGAGCGAAAGGTGATTGATCTCTCTCACTATTTCTCCCTCTTTCCCTGACTATCTACCTACCTACCTACCTACCTACCTATCTCTCTCTCTCTCTCTCTCGCTCGCTCTCTCTTTCATCTAATTACCTATCTATCTATCTATCTATCTATCTATCTATCTATCTCTCTCTCTCTCTATCTATCTATCTATCTATCTCTCTCTCTCTATCTATCTATCTATCGATCGATCTATCTATCTATCTATCTCTCTCTCTCTCTCTTTCTCTCTCTCCTTCATCTGTCTAGCTGTCTACCTGTCTATCTGTCTATCTATCTGTCTACCTGTCTATCTGTGGTGCAGTGTCATTCAGTGTAATGTAGTGTAGTGTAATGTAGTGTGGTGTAGTGGAGTGTAGTGGAATGTAGTGTAGTGTAGTGTAGTGTAGTGTAATTTAGTGTAGTGTAATTTAGTGTAGTGGAGTGTAGTGGAGTGTAGTTGTGTAGTTGTAGTTGTGTAGTTGTAGTTGTAGTTATAGTTGTAGTGTAGTGTAGTGGAGTGTAGTGTAATGTAGTGAAGTGTAGTGGAAGGTAGTGTAGTGTAGTGTAATGTAGTGTAGTGTAGTGTAGTGGAGTGTAGTGTAGTGGAATGTAGTGTAGTGTAATGTAGTGTAGTGGAGTGTAGTGGAGTGTAGTGGAGTGTAGTGGAGTGTAGTTGTTTAGTTGTAGTGAAGTGGAGTGGAGTGTAGTGTAGTGGAGTGTAGTGAAGTGTAGTGGAAGGTAGTGTGGTGTAGTGTAATGTAGTGTAGTGTAGTGGAGTGTACTGTAGTGTAATGTAGTGTAGTGTAGCGTAATTTAGTGTAGTGGAGTGTAGTGGAGTGTAGTTGTGTAGTTGTAGCTGTAGTGTAGTGGAGTGTAGTGTAGTTGTAGTTGTAGTGTAGTGTAGTGTAGTGGAGTGTAGTGTAGTGTAATGTAGTGTAGTCTAGTGTAGTCTAGTGAAGCGAAGCGAAGCGACATCTGAACCTCCAAAAGTGGTCCGAACCCCTAGTGTTTTTAACATTTTGACTTCGAAATGTGCTTCGCGCCACAATGGCGTGCACTTTTTCGACATCTGAACCTCCAAAAGTGGTCCGAGAATGGTGTGTGTTTGTACATTTTGACTTGGAAACGTGCTTCGCGCCACAGCGGCGTGCACTTTTGCGACATCTCAACTTCCAAAAGTGGTCCGAAGCTGGTGTGCTTTGTACATTTTCACTTCGAAATGTGCTTCGC
>Ga0126342_10007768_pt1 | contig 19193 bp, 26 predicted proteins | sample Cyp1metagenome_FD_92528 | JGI IMG/M metagenome (GOLD analysis project Ga0126342, IMG submission 92528) | Coral microbial communities from Lord Howe Island, Old Settlement Bay, Australia - Cyphastrea 1 metagenome | ecosystem: Host-associated > Invertebrates > Cnidaria > Coral ... | reverse complement strand
GTAGCCCACCCCCCCACCCCCTGAGCCCAAGGGGCAAAGACCTTTTCAGCCCTTTCGCGCGCAAAAACATGTTTGGGCGCGCAGCGGTAGTTTTGCTTCTAGGGAAACCCAAAGGGTCCAAACTGACATTTCGAACAGGAAGGTTTCATCGGTTTGATCATGTTTCATCAACCTCAGGAGACCGAGAGGAGGAGAAAGGTGAGGACGAGGCCATCCTAAGGAAACAGCTTCCCATTCAGCGGGATCATCTCGAAGCCTACATTCCAAAGTTGTTTGTTGCAGTTGAATGTTGACACAGGATGACGTTGCAGTTGAAGAGGAGGAGCATTGCTGATTATATTGATTATGTTTTAAGTTTTAAGGGTAAACTCATACTCTGAAATGCAGGAAGAAAGATACTCAACTTATCTGAACTTTACTAAACCTCCGTGCACCTTTCGACCTCTTCTACCACAGGACAACCGGAGTGCTTCAGACAAAGCGCTGGACTTGCTGGAGGAAGTGAAGCTCTCAGCCACGGCCCACAATGGGCTCTACTGGGTGGGTAGGAAACTGTGAACAGCCAGATACAGCCAGTATTGGTGGGAGAGATTCTGCCTCGTCCAACACCCTTCTAAAAGGCATCTAGGGTCTTGGAGCTCTGTATTTTTGACCGAAACAGGCACAAACAAATCTGAAAGCTTCTGGTCCCATCAGCAGCCAGCTGTAATTCTCTGTCTTTGTTTTGTTCATGTCATCAACAGGCTGTGGAAGACTGTCTGTTATAGTGATTATACATGATTATACTGTAAAATTGTGGAGGGTTTCCTGAACTGCCGCGAGCAAGGAGAAGAAGTCGATGACTCCTTTGGAGCAGCTGGAGAGATCTCTTCTATGGAAGGTGCTCTGTCTCGGAGGTGTTCAAAGTCTTCTGAGACAAGAAGAGTCGGTAGTATCACCATGTATCACCCATCAAAATGACCTATCAGACAACTCGATATAGACCTGAACAGGTTGTCAGACACTCTCACTTACACGGTGATTCCTGCGTTTCTTGTTTTCAGGTTGAAGGCAACGACTTCTTCAAGCGAGGAGAGTTGTTTAAAGCTGCAGACTGCTGAAATCTCAGACGCTTAGATGTTCAGATGTTCGAGACAGGGCATGGCGCGGGATATTTTGACATGCTGGCAGTGCTTGTGTTTTGAGTCATCGAGTCATCCTGGACAATCCGGAGCAGTTCAATCTCGGCCAAGGCTACTACCACGCCATCGTTTTTGCCAGGGTGCCTTCCCCAGTTTCCTGTTAATGATCCAGCTACCCAGCTGCAAATAGCTGCAATGTCTCTAAGGTGATACATGCTCGATGCATGCCTGCTTGTCTGTGAATTCATACGTTTTCAATCGTTTTCACCTTGGCCTGGTAGGATCTCACCAAGAATCCGCAGCACTATCCCGAGATGAAACACACGCTTGGAGCCCAAGCTGCCCTTCGACTCTGTGGGATCCCTGGATCGGATCATCGCTGAGGTCGCAAGAGATGACCAAGGCCAAGGCCACATCGATCTCAAAGCTTGTGCACGTACGATCATGTAAGGTAAACATAGGTAAAACTAATTAAAAACTGGTAAAACATACGGGGATTTAGATGGATTTAGGATGATGGCAATCCTGACGATTCTGAAATACATTGAAGATCGTTGAAGTATATATTGTGAATACTTCCCAAGCAGCATCTTGGTACATTGGCATGCAAACGCTCTGAAACTTTGAATCTGTTCAGGAGCTTTGTGAGTCTGTCTTCACCAACTTGGCGAAGCGACCTCAATCATTTGCCAGTTCCAGATCAAGAGTAGGGAATGGTACATCCAGAAGCATTTCATGAATTTCATAAACATGTCATTATATATTATATGTATATAGATACATGGATGGATCATATAAACATTCATATTTTTTTGATGTTTTTTAGATACTTATACAAATTATATAGAACTTCACAAAGATGTCAGCAACGTTTCGAGTCATTTCCTCCAGAGGCTGGTGCAGCTGAAGTATGGCTGCAGCTTGAGCCCCGAAAACTCTGAGCGATGTAAGGCACCGTAACGGGCAGCTGTAGCTGGTGTCCTGATGATCTGGTGGTTGGTAAGGGCTTAATATGGCTTAATCTGGTGATTATTCATGATTATTCATGGTTAATAATGGATATTAACGAGTATAACATGGTACAACTCACATGATGATCACAATGATCACAATGATCACCGCATGTTTCCTGTACAGTTCATGACGCAAATCCGGTTTGCCTTTTCTCGTGCACCACCGTGCACCCAAGGAGGGCTCAAATTGTTGACCGCGATTGAAACGCATCTGCTGCAGGTTTTGGAAGAAGGAGCGAAATCGGCATCGCAAGCCTTAAAGCTGAATGCAAAAAATGCGATTCACTCAGTTGTAATCGTCGCTTCCTTCGCAGTTCCTATTCCATTCTTCTTCTCTCATGATTCTGCATGACTGTTTATTGAGTTGCTTCGGCAAGGTCAAAGCTCTCTACAGAAGAGCTGCCACAAATGCAGTTTTGGCAAAAACTAACAAAACAAATTCAGAGGCAAGTCTGCGTCCATGCTCTGGAGCGAGGATCGGTAATCAGGATGTTAGTCTTTGCAGTCATTTTCCACGAAAAGCGTAGACATTGATGCGTAGTCATTGATGTGTAGACATTGATGAAACTGGAGCAACCGGTGTCTACTGCCAATCTAATGCCAGCGGAGCAACTTCAACGTCGGGCGTGCAAGGCACAAGAGATGTGTGCAGAGGTGAAAGCAGATTTGATGAAGGTGATCGAAGTGTTTTGGCAGGAGATTAGGACCTTTGCAGCATGTCAATGCATTTCGCGTCAATGAAATGGACAAGCTCTTTACAGTTTTTTTTCAGTTAGAGACATTTCCATTTTTTCAACCGAGCTCACATAGACCATAAAGAAGTTCCAGATTTCTGATTTGTACTCGTATGATTTGTCCTCGTATACTCTCATACATGTCATGCATGTCATCGCCAAGGCCGAACCACAAAACAAGGAAGCTCGTGCCGAGCTCAAAGCAGTTCAGGAGCTCACACGAGTGCACTTCTTCATCTCAGTGTGATTGGTTAATGACTTTGGCAAAATTTGACGAATAGGATTTTGGGATATCTGGTTGGATTGTTGTTCCAGGAGCATCTGAAGCAACTCAAGCGTGAAGAGCGCGAAGGCCGGGAATATTTCAAAGCGATGCGCGATGAAGAAGACTCTTTGCCCGAAGGTGAAAAGCGAGAGTTTTCCTTTGCCAGTACTTTGTCGGGCATGGGTTTCAAGGAGCGATACGACTAGATCGAGTGATATGTCTAAGCGACATCCACTGACGGAGCCGGGGGTTCCTGTCAGGAGAAGGATCTTCTTGGAGATGGCTCTGTTCGAAAGCAGCAGGTCTCCACTGGTGATGGTGGCAAATGGCTCAACGAGGCTCATTCCATCTTCCTAGTCACCTGCGTTCAACTTGACGATCACAACACATTACAATAGTTATTCAATAGTTACAATAGATAACATATATCACAATCATCAGTGAATTTGATGCAATCTGTCAGGATTGGCTTCAGTGGACTTCGCGGACAAAATGCATCGGCCTGAGTTTCGGCTGAAATCGAGTGCAAATTGTCCCAGCCGACAGCAGTCAATTCGCACCATTGAGGCGTGATCCATGTCGCTGTTAGTTCAGTGCAAGAAGGCCCTCCAGTCACTCCAGTCTGATAAACCGAGAAGCGATGACCGATATAAACCGATCAAACAAACAGTACTGGCAGTACTGGCAGTACTGGCAGTAGCAATTGGGTCGTGAGGCCGATCTGATCCAGTCCGCGCCTTGAGCATTGCACTGATCGATCTGCACCGCCGACCCAAGTTGCAACAACTGAAGGTGAGCCTTTCCTTCATCCTGGGGGATCCAGATATGCATGAAGGCAGCCATGGCAGCAGACATCGGGACCAGATGGGACCAGCAGCAGCTTATCTTTATAAATCTTTATAATATTTCCTACACTACAAGTAGACTAAGTAGACATGAGAATCATAATGGAAATGAACGTTTCATGCCTGCATTCGAGGGATCAACTTGGCTGTCAAGTCCATGACCAAGGGTGAGGCGAGGTCGGCCAAGTGAGCAAAGTGCCCCCGAATTGTACTTAATCGATTTTAAATCGATCTTAGCTTAACAGTCTTTAAGTGTAATCCCGTAATATGTACTTGTCAGCAATTCTACTTGGCCACAATTCTTTTGGAGGTGGCTAACTTCACCTTTGCTCGGCAGCGACTCGCGGCTGACAGTGGCCTCACCCGGCTCCTGCCGAAGGTCGAGGCCTGCGGAGCAGCCTCGGGTGAACGGTTTGATGTTGATGTGGTCACCTTCTGTTGATCTCTGGAATATAATATGGAAATCTATGGAATGATGACAACAAGTTTTAAGATGTTTTAAGATGTTTTTAAAACTATGAACGAAATAGACATGAAGACATGGCCATGATGTCTGCAGGAATCTTGCCAGTGGCAGATCGAGTTCCAAAAGTTTGTGACCTGGGAAGACTTGGATCGAAATGGCGAGAGGCGGGGCTTCAGTGATCTCTTCAACGATCTCGTAGCCTTGTAGCATTCGTAGCCCTTTCCTTTCAGCTGGCTATTCTGACTCTTTACAACTCTACAAAACGATCAAAACGAGGCTTCGGAAGATTCACGAAGAGGGCTACGGGGCGTGCCTGGCCGAGGACCTTTCAGAGGCCATTGATGGCCATTGATGGGCATTCTGTTGAGTCGTGTTAAGTTGTTTTTTCTGTCGGAAACGTGAAGCCATGATGCCACTGATAGGTTTTCGTCCATTGGCGCTTAACGGGACCTGACAACAAGCTGGTCCACTCTACAAGGTGCAGCGTGCTGGGAAGCAAAACATTGCGTGTCCCAATGCTGTCAGCTAGGTACACAGTACGGATGGCTGATGGCCAAGATATGAAGCAAGTGGAGGATGAGGAGATTTGTGAGTGATTTTTGAGTGCTTTGAGCAGATTTGTTTCTTCGCAACACTAATTCCCAGCAGATCTGAATCCTATTTTCTGTCTCACCCGCTTTGATCTGGCAGAGTTTGGGCAGGACAAAGTGGCTCCCTCCTTCATCGTTGGCGAGTCAGTTAGAGACACAGCATTCTTCTGGCAGGAGGAAGAAATTTCTAGTTACTAGTTTGGCCTTGGCACTTTAAGATTCTGTATTTGCTCTTCGGAATCTTTGCACAAGTCCAATACTTAATGCGTACATATGCGTACTAGTTACTAATACAATGTACGCTCTCCCCATTTCATCAATTGCCACTTTTCGATTTGGAAGGCTTCTACCCATTCCCATTTGTCTCCCAGTCTCAGCTGCTGTGTTCGCATGGGTCACTAATTTCTTGCGCAGTGTCATCTAATTTCGGTGTTTTGCTCTTTTTTTGCTATTCAATGCACCCGGCAATGATGAAACCTTCAGTCGCGAAGGGTGTTGTTTGGCTGTTTGAATTTTTCTCTCAGCGTTTGGGATTGCGCATGCATTCATTGAGATCAGCTCCTAAGTCAGGCATGGTCTCCAGTAGCCACCCTTTGCCGTTCTTTGAAACAAGGAGGCGTCAAGGAACTCAGCTTGTGAATTTCAAATCTTTTGCATTCTTTCATGGCACCATTCATGCTTTGGGATATATTTGAATTGCATATCTGCTAGTGGCCTGTTTTAAATCCGGTTGTGAAACAAGGTTGCCGAACTGCGTCTCAAAGATGTACCAGAACTCCCACAGGCATGTGTGATGTACCGGGTGTGCTGGGGCATTTGTTGTGTCAACCAGTTCCATCTAGTGCCTGATTTCATTTGGCAGATTTCTTTCAAATGCAGGATCCAAATAACGACGATGTCTCAGCGAAGCTTTCGATGATGATGAATCGCGGCTCGACTGTTCGTGCCCGAGAAGTGCGGCGTTGAAACATTCAGACTCAGTCTGACCCCGTGCAGCCGCAGACATCGGATGTGAAAGTCTTAGGCGAAGCTCAGTCATTGCACGGTCAAGGTGGAGCTCGAAAGAGTAGTGTGAAGCTGAGATTCATTGAGATTCTACATGGGCCTCTGCTGGTTCCAGACGTGTTTCTGAGATCTCAAAAAATGGTGAGTGTGATATGGTGTAATTCTGCCCGAAAAAGCATCCGCGAAAAAACGAGCTAGGGGACATGCAGCGACACGCTACATACCATGCATAGCAGGATAATTGACTCAATTTCTGTCTCTAGCCATTTGGTCCAAAGTAACTGCCTGGTTCAGCTTGTGCGACTTTGAGGATGTTGCAGATGTGCTGAAGCGTGATGGCATCAGGAAGTGAAATTCGCTTCACCCGGCACCTTCGCGAAGTTTGAATCCTACATCGATCATCGATCCAGTAGTGACTCAGAAGATGGTTTCAAGTTGAAGGTTTTTACGGCATCTTGACAGCAAAAGTGGACATCGGAGAGACGTGTGCTATCGTCTGCTTAGATGCCTCAAAAGCAGACCTCCGGATCCTGCACGAATTGCGGTGTCCCGGAGAGTGTTCTCCGGGGAGTTTATGCAGGTGAACAGGCATTTGCTGAATGATTTGATCTACCGTGTCCTTTGGAGCGATGAGATGCGTGTAAAGCTCATCGCCAACAACAGCAGCGTTCAGGGCATCGATTTGCCTCAAGATCTGAAGAATCTCTACAAGACCATCTGGGAGATGAAACTGCGTTTGGTCTTGGATTTGGCAGCAGACCGTGGAGCCTACATCAATCAGTCTCAGTCCTTGAACACCCACATGGTGAATGCCACCACTGCCAAGCTCTGATCGATGCATTTCCATAGCTGGGAACAAGGTCTGCGCACCAAAGCCGCAGCAAATGCCATCAAAATTCACTGTGGATGTGGATGCTTTGAGAAGCGGATTCAATCCCGACAGTACTCCGGCAACGGTGAACACCACCTTCACAGCCGCAAGCGCCGCAAGCGAAGCAAGCTCTGCGTCGAGATCTCTTGAGAAGTCGGTAATTCAATCTTGGCTGAGGGGCCTAAGTACACAGAATGACGTGAGGTTTCGGCCCGGGGTAAAGGCTGAAGCGTTCCATGGTTTAGTCAAGAGAAACTTTCGTGACGGGGATGAGTTCCAGTGCCAAAATCCTGCATTGGAGTTTCATGGCAGTGCTGTATCACTGCCCTCCTTGGGCGTTGTACTGTGAGTGCTTAAACTGAAGACAATCGCGGGGATTGCAAAAAACATGACTAGAAGGAGAAGGGGAATTGGGGCTGAAAGTTGACACCCCACATGTTACGTGGTTGATCAACTCAAGCGTGGGCCAAATGGGCCGGTCTACTCATGTGACATCTCAAGAGCAAGTCGTCTTATTTCAGCTTCTGTTGTATACAGAGTGGGGGCTGGCGAGGTCCCAGCTGTCACTGGCCCAGAAGATAGCAGATGGCAAGGAGCAGAAACGCTGCTGCAGGACACAACTGGTTAGGGAATGTCAGGGATGTGATGGGATGTGAAGCATGTCAATGCAACGGCAGTGATATTCCCAGACCGGAGTTTCCTCGGGAGGCAAGGTGGGGTCTTGACCAATGCTGTGAAAGCTTGGCCCATCCCAAAAAGCCTCGCTCAAGCCGATGAGTTCAAACAAAGGAACCTCCTGTCCAGGAGCGCTTTCATGCAGAACACCTTCTGGAACAAGGCTGCCTCTGAAACTAGCTTGTGACAACTATGGGATCTCCCATTTCGGATGATCTTAATGTAGCAGGTAGTCGTCTCATGTTGTTTCCTTTAGGAGTTGAAAGTATCAAACGTCAAAAGGCATCAAAAGGCTAGTTTCTGAAAGTGCGCCATCTACAGGATACGAGCAAGCGGCCCTGGCCAGACTGCGAAGAGCGATGCCGACCTGTCTTTGAGTTTCTTTGACCATCAACACCTGGTTTTTAAAATGAAACCTCCGAAACTAGGATTGGATCTGAAAAAGTCTCTGAACTTGAACTAAACCAAGTAATTAAACCATCCTTTTTTATGACAGGTAGTTGGTTGGGCTCAGCAGCTCCCGGCAACAGAGGCAGGGCAGCCACCTTATAGTCTGTCACAGCTTCCTGCATTGTGAGGATCTGTGCCAGGCAACATCCGTCCAGGAAGACGTTGCCCTGGCGCGGACTGCCATAGGTTCAGTCCTTGAGATGATGTGCCAATGGGTACAGAATGGTACAGAATGGTGCAGAGATATTCCATGGACCAAATTGATATTCCCACATAAAATTGAAAAACTGAGGTTGGGCATGTGCATGCCGCGCAGCTCCAATCCTGGACAGCGGCAGTGTCCAAATCTTAATCTGGCCACGGCCTTGTGCTTTGGCGGCCAGCAAGCTAGATAAGGAGCTCACCAAAGAACCACGGAATTAATTGAGCAGAATCTCCGGCAAAGCTGTTGTTCTAGCTGGCTGAAGAAGATATGCCTCCTATCTATCCCTTTCTGTTTTGTGGGTGTAAGAAAAAGCAACCACGTGAATCAAATGTGATGACCATTTGACCACCAAGCGAACACCATGAGAAACATGTATGTGATCGACTCAGGTGAGCTCAGATGTTCTCAAAGCGGCCCGGAAGGATATGGACGAAGCAGAGGATTTGCACGAGATGACTGTGACATACTGTGACTCCTCCCACCTTGTTGGAAGCCTTTGGGGTCCGCGATGGTCCATGCTTTTTGATGCTTCATGCCTTGGCAGCCTTCAGGAGCATTGTTCTTGGCTAGAATCACACAGCCATGCAGGCCGACTTCACCGAACCTGCACTGAAACATAGTGAAAACTCAATAAGACTTACCGCATGCCTTGCACTTTTCTAAAATTGAGTGACTCGTGCCACGTGCCTCATTTGCTGACGTTCACATATATATATATATTATATTACACACCCCTCATTTCCTGGTAAGATCTGTACCACATTGTTTGAGGTGCTCGGCTGCTGCGTGCAAAGATCCTGGTTGTCAATGATGATGACTTTGCAAATGAAAGAGCCTCAATTTTGAGAGTTGCAAATGAGAGAGCAACAAAATGAGAAGGGAAAAGAGGAAACAGGGGTCTAAAGTCTAAAGTTTAGAAAATGCCTTTGCTTTCGCCGAGCACCACTTGGTAAATTGCTTCAGCTGGTTTTGGCTCAAAGTGCAGTACGGGTTCAACAATCCATAGGGACAATGCATTGGGCGCTTGTATTTCTCCCATGGCTTTGTGCCGCCAGTTCGGGCAACATGAACGGCAAGTATAGCGTGGCAAGTGGAGATCGCCAGGACCATGAATGTGCCAGTTCTGGAGGCTTAAGCTGGAGCATAAACCAAAGTATTGCAGTTGCAACTTGAAACATGTATACAGCCTCTATACGCACCTTTACACATCACATGCCAATTGTCAGGATATAGTGTGTCTGTGTGTTATATATATATATATAATAATAATAATAATATATATATATGTATATATATATATATATATAAATATGGATACGTCACATTTGTTTTGTGGCAGGACGTCAAGTTTAATGACGACTACGCTTCCAAGGGCCACGAGTTTTTCGATGTGTGGGCACCGGAGATTGCCACCCACTACGGTGAGGTTTTTTGGACCGACCAGGGGAATCAACCGCTGCCTCCGGAGATCGTGAAGCGCTTTCAGGGCAAAGTCATTGCCATCACCGGCTACGAGATGGACCAAGTGATGGTGGATCCAGTGGGCCATCCTGGGGTGAACCCCAAGAAGGATGTCTCGGTACCTATAAACTGGGCATATAATCATCACTACATGGCCTTCATGACAGGTGTTCACTCCGAGTTGAGGAGAGTTGCAGCAGCACCTGGTGATCCAATGGCTCATGGAGCTGCAACCAAATGGATTGCCATTGATAAGCCATCAGCGGCGCAACGAAAAGACACCTCCATCCCAACCTCCCAATTCTTTTCAGAAGGAAATGGCGGTGAGTCTCGGAAGTCATTCCATGGATACCCTGATGGATATGCCCAGCTCATTGAATCGCCGAACATGTGGCACATTACTCCAATGCAAATCGATACTCGAAACCGCGACTGCGGAGTGAGCCCCGCAGACATCAATAACTGCACAAAGTTTGTACCGGGGCCAGAACCAAAGCAGGCAAGGTATGGTTTGGGCACTCCTGCGGACACCAACTACAGTGGCATCTTGGAGTGCCCTTGCAATTCCAGATATGGGGGCGATCCCATGTTTTACCCCGAAGCCCAAACGAAGCTGATCGAGCATAAGTACACCTTGGGCTCTAATGTGTGCAAGCGTGGCGAGGGAGTGTCCAGTGCAGCCAGTTGCTTTGCTGGTGTTCAAACCTTGGGGATCAACGCTTCCCACTTTATCAACAAGAGTGTGTCAAAGCAACAGCTGCCACCGGGTTGTTCAATGACAAGGCTTGCCAACGACACAGTGGTTGTGTACTTCAACAGTGGAGGGAAAGGAAATTGCAGTTCCTCCAGCAAGCGTTCTGGGGAGGGAAGTTCCAAGGTCGGAGTGAATGTGGCCATAGAACTTGATAGCAGTGGCATGTTCAAGATGTCTCCCGCTGGCCAGTATTGCAGTGAGAATCGTGCGAGCAAGATCACTTCCTTTGAAATGAAAAGCTCCACGCTGCAAGCTGCCCGGGAGGCCAGGGATCAGTGCCAGGAGTTTTGCTGGAAGACATCTGGATGCTGGGGTTGTAGCGTGGATTGCAGCTTGCCTGAACATATTCACGCTTGTTAGCAGTGTATAGCCTGTATAGCAGTGTGATTGTTTGATTGTTTCAGGTGATCCTCAAATCTCAATGCTTACCATTCGATGCAGCTTGTCTGTTATGACCACCATCCAACTGATCATAAGAAATCATACACAGCACCCAAGGTGAGAAGGTACCCTATGCGTATGGAGCACCCATCCAAGCTTGCCAGTGGAATGCCATCTCCTCTTGCGGGAAAGTCGAAAGCTGGACAGGCTCCATTGAAGGAGACATCAGTTTCTTGCTCCAAACCCTTGCCATTTTTTTGACATTTCTTGTTTTTCCCCGTTCGTGTCGTGTCATGCCTTTAGCGTGCCTCGTGCTGCGTATTTGTGAGAATGTCACTAGTAAGTGTTGATGGCGCGACGATCTTACGATTGGAAACAGCTAATACAGTTTAACACAGTTTTGGAATTCTTGTCAATTCTTGTCTACAAATCCACCTCAGGTGAAAAGCAACCGCAGGGTGGAAAGGCCACCATTACCATGTCGGGTCCTGCCGACTCCTGGTTTGGTGCTGGATTCAACGCATCCGCAATGGCAGATAGCCCCTACACACTGGTAGTGAACCAAGATGGTGTGACAGAGAGGAAGATTGGCACTTGCGGATCTGAAGCAGAGCATTGTCCTGGCATCCAGCTGCCCTCCAGTGTCACCGTGTTGTCAAACTCCGTGGTTGGAGGTGTCCGAACAGTTGTTATGACCAGAGCTTTGGTCGGACTCTCCAAAGATCACTACAGTTTCAATCCGTTCTCGGATGAAACCATCATTTTCATCACAGCTGTGGGTTCCTCCCAAACCTTTGCATATCACCGTGCCCATGGACCATTGCAGTTGGCCCTTACCACAGTCGGCTCGGTTTCTTGCGTGTGTGATGCAGGCTTGACTGGACGGCTGTGTGAAGCGGGTGGTGTAAACTGCCACGAGTTCGTCAAGGATTGTGTCGCCTCTCCAGCGGGTGATTTGCTCTCGCAGATGAACCCAACTTGCAATGCACGACAGTACTCAGGTGGATTGAACTGCTGCCACCACAAGAGAATCATGCTGGATGCTGACCAAGAGATTCGACCCGAGCTGCTCCGCTATCACATGAAATTCCGCTTCTGGTTTCAAGAGTATCAACAGAAAGAAGTGAATGGCTATGGCAAGGCCTCCCATGCCAATTTGCCTCGCATTTACTACCAGACCGAAGCTCATGCTGGAGAATATGACATTCCTCCCGCATTTGCTAAGCCGGGCCACCCTGTGGTAGGCTACCCAGATTGGCCACTGAACAAACCGACGCCCGGTACCACTTGCACTGGAAATTGCCCTGATGGGCCTGACTGCGAATGTGTCCACACCATTACGCACTTTGCCAGCCTCAATGACCATGTTTTTTCGTTCTGAAATCTGTTTCTTTTATTTTCTTAAAATTCATTTTCGTCTAATGTTTTGTCCGGTTTTTAGAGTCTTGGCATGTCTTGGCCACCTACAAAGCTTCCGATGCTGAGGTTCCACTGGACGGTCAGCAACATTCGCCTGATCTATGCAGGTGGACATTGCCATGCTCCCAGCTGTATTTCCATTGATCTCTACCACAACCTCACTGGAACGCCGCAGCTCCTTTGCCGCCAGTTGCCAAAGTATGGCCAAGGCAACTTCCCGAAGGACCAGGGTGGATCGACGGAAGGATAGATGGATAGATGGATAGATCATGATAGACCTTTGAAAGGACTCAATCCTAGGAAGCGCGAAAAGGACCCTAGAAGGATCTAAAAGGTCTACAGGATTCTACTGCAGTATCAATTCTTGCATGTAACCTTGCCTATGACTTGCTACTCCTGGCAGTTAGCCTCACAATCTCATGGAAAGGACAAGTTCGATGAAGCTGGCTATGTGGCGCTCCCACCTTGCCTTTGGAGCGATGAGGATCCCAGCTTGGACAACAGCGTTTGGCTACCAAAGAACACTCCTATGATCTCGGTCAAAAAGAACAAGAACACGCATTTGGGGCATTTTGGCATCTTGTTTGCAAGAAGATCAAGAAGGCCTTCCATTTTTCAATGCCCCTGAGAACTGTACTGCATTTCCAAACCTTTTCTCGAACGTGCTTGTGTGCTTGCTTGTGCTTGTTCGTCCGTGTCCGAGTCTTGCATGTGCTTGTTTGTGTCCTCAAGTCTTCGTTGGTGCAATTGTTACTTAGGGATAATTAGGGTATCTGTGCCTTAGGGTTTCTTCCAAGATCTTGCAAGTGTTCCAGTGACTAGGCGAAATGGCTTCATGGCAGATGCGTGGCGTGAACTTTCCGGCTGAACCTCCCACCTTCATTTAAGTCGGTGGACGTTTCCAGGTCTTCTTTAAACATCCTGATGTCTAAAACAGGCCACAAGTGTTTGTATTTGAGCCCGAGATGCTTGAACTCTCGGCCACTGCCACTGGACATCTTTGTAGCCAGAGGCAAGACTCCTGGACCTTCCATTATTTGTGGGGAAAAGTTCCGAAATTGCCAGGGGACCGATGGAGCGGACACAACTGTCCAACTACCATAGATATCAAGAATGAACGTGACCGAGGCTCACAAGCAACTCTTGGAAGCTCAGAAGCTTCTTCCAGAGGATAAGCGAGTCGGAGGACTCAGACTCCAGCAACAACATGCAGCAACCATCAACAACCATCAACATCCTGTTAAAAACCGCTACTTAATGGGTCGAAGTCCTTTGGACCGTGCATTATCATTTGACCAGTCTTTTTGATTCCAATGCCACTGTTGCCAGGTGCAGGAGGAGCTGAGAAAGGTAAAGATCGAGCTGAGTGACTCGATTTCAAGCATAAGTTAGCACGTTTGATTGTGGTTTTTGCTAGAAGCTGACTCATCATGATAGTCTGTCAGAGATTCACCTTTCTCCAAGGAAAGGAAGAAGAGCAACAAAGTCGAGCAAAGGTGGGGAAGCAGAGTCTCAGAGAAGTCCAGTGAGCTGTGGGTTTGCAAGCTGCAACCTTTCTTCCATTTTCTTCCCTTTCTTTTCCCGGCCTTGTAAAATCATCTGTTGTCCATAAACCAGAGCCTCGCAAGCATGTGCCAGGTGGCTGAAATCAGAGATGGTCTGAAAAGGTGACCCGTTGCAAGATGCTGACTAACGTGTTTCGATATGTTTCGATATGTTTCGATGACTTGCTGACGTCTTCTGTACGGATTCATTTCAATTCGTTTCATTGTAGCCAAGACAGTCGCGATGTTCCTGCAAAGATCTGCAAAGTGTGATGCAACTTGCAACCTTCAGGGCCCGGACTGACGGAGCAGAAGTGCTTCCTTTGCTCAGGCAGGAAGCCTGAGGGAACAATTCCTGAGCGAAGCATCGCACTGTCGATTCTTTTTTAATGCTATGTGACATTGTGTGACTATGTCTGCTATGTTCTCTGTTTGTTCTGTCAGAGCGAAGATATGCGTCTCTTTTTTTCATGCAGAACCATAGAACAGCACTCCTCAACTCACCGGACCAAAGACTAAAGAAAGCTGGACAAGAACAATCCAAGTACCTCAGGGAAAAGCTCTTGGAAGGAGTGTCCATCTCCTCGCACAAAAATTCGGTTTCGATCATTTTTTGTGTTTGCAATTCTGCTTTAATTTCGCCAATTTGAAAGCATTTCTATTTATGTTTTTTTTTGCTTTCAGCCTTTCTTGGTATTATGGTATTGTGTAGTTTCCTTTAATGAGTCGTTTTTAGCATCTTTTAATTAGCGTTTACCTGTCTGTTTCAGCACTCCAGTTTTGACTCGATCCAAATGTGGAGTGCTGGTGGTGAGACCTCCGATTATGGTCTTGAGTGTGCCTGGACCTCCAAAAAAAACAGTACTAGGACTTGACCAAGCCCAACCATTGGATTCTTCTAGCACTTTGTACTTTTCTTCTAGTACATTTTGTCTGGCACTTCTTCAGCCAGTTTCCTGTCAGATTCACATGGGAGTCCCTTAGCAGCCTTAGCGTGTTCCAGCAATGCATAAAGCGACACCTCTTGAGGATTCCGGGAAATGATCCAAAACTTGATGTCCAGGGCCTTCGAAAAATACGCAACTCTTTCACACAACTTTGTCACGCACAGCACTTTGGCACAATCTGTATTCCATATTATTTTTCCTTCCCCTTCCCATCTCATTTTCAAATATGTTTTGTGCTTATTGGAAGAAATTGACATGTGGGGTTATCTGGTCCTTTAAGTTGATGAAACTCAAGCTGCCAACGCCAACAGGCAGCTCTCCGAGACTCGATGCTCCTGGGAGACTGTGATGGACAGCCATGTCAACGTTCTCTGAATGTCTCTGTTGTTCTTTGAGATATTTGTTAAAAGATGCTACTACTTGTACGTCCTTGATGCCTCGGGCATGTACGTGCAGTGGGCTCGTTTGATATGGTGAAGAAACTGTGCAATGATGCAATGCTATGCTGCCGCAATTGCACAACTTTCAAGGAGACTCGTATCGGCGTCGAACTCAAGAGCTGTCAGGCAGGGTGTTTGACCATTGGTTGTAGGAAACAGACAGTAGTTCCTGACAATCTCTGGGCGCAGCAAATGCTTCTTTCCGGCAGCTCGTTTTTCGGTCCCCCTGAAACATAAGACTGGCAAGAGGGAACACAACCAGCTCAAGGGATCGTTGCTCTGCATGAAACAGTGGTGACTTGGCTTTGCATTGTTTGAGTGTCACATTCTGCAAGAACCAAGTCTTGCAGGATTGTGGTGAGGAAGCCAAGCAGCCACGCACTTAATCCTTGCAACAGTGCAGAGTTTATGCCATTGTCAGGTATTTTCAGCTACCAGAGACGGGAATCTACTGCCGCTTGCAGATGTGAAAACGCTTGACATTGAAGTGCTTTGCCATATTTGGCCATATTTTGCCATAGTCAACCATGATATCTCCTATATCTCAGCCTTTCTCCGCAGGCTCTGCCAGGAAATCTTGGCCAGGATGAAGGACGAGTCGAAAGAGTGCCTGGATGCATTGGTGGAGGTGGGACAAGGTGTTATATGCGAGCACTTCGTGGCTAGCGAAAATATTGACAAGAGATAGTTTTAAGGGTGACATGAACATAGATGATGAACTTTAGATTTCTGACATAAGATTCAGATTGGGTGTCCCATGAGTGTCCTCGTTTCTTGATCTTCAACCGTAGCCGGAGATGTAGAGTATCACCGGACTTTATCCTTCAAGGCAATAGTGACACCTTCCTAAACCTTCTAAAACCATACAACATTTTTTGAACTACATTTTTTACACTCTTGCTGGAATCATACAAGGCTCTGAGACACACGTAGTATCGGATATTGGAATCATTGCAACATCGCTCTTGGAACGTCCAAGGCAGCGCCCCATGTGGGACTCATAGGCTTGGCTCATCTTGGCTCATCTTGGCTTAGCCTCTGTGCTCTGAGTTTGAAGTGATGGAAGGGGTGTCAATTCTTCCACGAGATCATGAACATTCAAGAACATTCAAGAACTCTTGGAATAATATGATATAGTTTATAGTTCAATTAATTATTACATTCATTATATTCATAGTTGGGGAAGGTTTGGTACAATCAGTAGAAAGAATTGACAGCTCCCTGCCACTGCATATGCTCTGACGTGCACGCTGCTGAGTGCAACGCATGTCACAGCAGGTAGAGTAGGTAATGTCAGCTTGGGCATCGTGGAGACTGAAGACTTGATCCGGAAACAACTCTTCTGATGGGAGTGGAGATAGCTAGTTTTGCCATGTTTTGCCCAAGTTGGCGGTCAAATACCAGCATGCAACCATTGCATTGGAAAAAGGGTGCTTCCAAGGGCATACAAACACCACACATTCTGAATGGTTCGGAACATCTCTGGCACAGTTTCTTCCACTCTGCACACCCTTACCCTGTTTCTGTGCTCCGCAGTTGGAAAATGCACACCTGATATGACGCCCGATGGCGTTGACCTCTCGGACCAGGAGTACTTGAAGAGGTCCTTTCATGGTGGCAACATGTGGCAACATGCGGCAACATGTGTCAACATGCCAATAAGACAGATCAATGCCTCCTGTTATCACCATGTGATAGCATCGTTGCATATCGTTGCATATCGTTGCATATCGTTGCATCTCGTTGCATATCGTTGCCTTGTTTGGCAGGTTTGGGACTGTGGCGGTTTTTCTCTTCTTGAATGAGATAGAGGCCAGACAGCACCCACAACTTCTGAACAATGCTTGATGATTTGGAACTGGTGCAGCGCAAACCACCTGATTGGAGACATTTGGAAACGCAAGCAAACAAACTCCATGCTTGACGTTGTGGCTACTATCCGTCTCTTAATTCTTTGGCACATGCCTTTAGTGGAGGTGCATCATTTGTTTCTTTTTTGTTTTTCTGGCACTCCAACATTCTGCACCCTTATTCAGACGAGCCATGAGGCTGCAGATCTTTGCTTCCCAAGACTTGGACTTGAGGTGCGCCGGAAAAATCATTTCCTACCGGGACAATATGGATTAATCATCCGATGATTATTCTGTTCCTGTATTTTCAGCTTTTGCAACGTTCCCATGAAGTGAGAGAGATTGAGAGAGAGAGAGAGAGAGTCAATTGGGTTTGGTACCGCACGAGGGTATCTCGTTTGGATGTTGAGTTTAGTTCTTGACTTTGGGGAGATCAAATTTGATCGCAAATAATAAAAATTGAGGATACAACAGGAATCTCAGCTTCTGTGCCTGTCCCTTCCTGGCTGTGCTGGCAGATCGCATCCTGCACAGCCTGCGCTGTGGTGCATCCTGACCTGCTTTGGGAGGAAAACTGTTCACAGAGTTGGAAAGCTTGCCATGATTTATTGGTTTATATAGGCAATTTTTGTGTTTTCGGATTTGTCCAAAAAATGGGGGAGTCGCAAAATTGACCATGTCACTAAAGGAAATGATGATCAAACATGGGATTTTTGGGGAACCCCATTCTCAGACAAACCCTTTCTGACATTTTGACCGATTGATCTCTCAATGAATTCCACTTGCTTGCGTTTTGGTGTCCGCGTGCATGTTTTGATGTCACCTTTGACTTTGGCAGGTGTGGTCGACCACTTCGCCGTCATTCCCAGGTGTGCTTCGACATAAGGCGGTTGGGCTCAAGTTCCACTTTCTGATCTCCAAGTTATATTCAAAGATGATCAAAGATGCATAGGCTGTGCCCCCAAGAATTCCAATAACCTCGTGTGGCTCATTTGATGCCTCGATCATCCTCGATCCCAAGGCATCACATCCCATCGATTCCCCTTTCTTTTGTTTTTTGCAGCGGTTCAGGCACAACCTCCTCGCTCCGGGACAAGGCTTGGTGCTGGTGCAGCAGCTGAAGGTTTCGGACATTGAGTTGATGCAGGATCGCAGCCATGGGCGTCTTCAGGGATGTGCAAGTCCGGGAGTAAAAAGATCTTCTTGCAGTTTTGTGGCATGTTGAAACAACATGGAACCAAACTTTGGTGATCATCCTTTGCGTTGCGACCATGCCCTGCTTGATACTGCTTGATTCAGATCTGACAAATAAGAAATAATGATAATCATGCGGAAAGAAGCAATGCACGGATACATTGTGGGTGTTACTCGTACTTTCAATCACTGATTTACTGGTAGCATCTGATAGCTATGTACAGCCGCACCTGTGCAAGAAACAAAGGACTCAAGTCGTGCAACAAAAGAAGCGTGTGCTTCCTTTTAGTGGATAGAATGGGATAGAGGGTCATGCCATGTGCCAGTCAAACAGATCCTTGTAAACACGTGAGACATTTTCGGTGCACGGGATCTCATGGAGCCTGGGTGATTTGAGCCACGGCCTTGAGACTTGGACCATCTTGGACCATTGGAGACCTGAGAGCCATTTGTTTTTCAGTTGAAAAAAGAGTTCCATAGAGTTCCTTTGTTTTGAGGTGTGATGGACAGCCGAAACAGCCGAAGGTGATGTCTGAAATTGGCCCTGTGAAGGGCTCAGCTGAGATTTCCAGAACTGTCTTTTGTCCACCTTGGTAGTCCTCTGTAGTTCTTGAAACGAGAACTTGGCCATCCATCCTCAGATCAAGGATGTCTCGGATGGGACTAAAGAAACCGCCCTGGAAACACAGCCATGGCCCAAGCCAAGATATGTCCCATCACTCAGAGAGAAATGATGTGAGTCATGTGTTACACCACTTGAGCGGTGGAGAGTTTGCGGATGGAACAGGACTCTCCATGTTGCCATGGCGGAAGGAGAGGAGGACAGGTTCTGAAATTTCGCTTAGACCACAGCGAGTGAACCCACTGCACTTTGCAAAGAATCCGGGGCAGGAGATAGCTCGAGATGCGAGCATCAGAAGCAAGAGCCACGACGCAAACAATGCTGTCATCAGAAGCAGAAGT
>Ga0126342_10007767_pt1 | contig 19195 bp, 18 predicted proteins | sample Cyp1metagenome_FD_92528 | JGI IMG/M metagenome (GOLD analysis project Ga0126342, IMG submission 92528) | Coral microbial communities from Lord Howe Island, Old Settlement Bay, Australia - Cyphastrea 1 metagenome | ecosystem: Host-associated > Invertebrates > Cnidaria > Coral ... | reverse complement strand
TTTTTTCCGACAATCGGTACTTTCGGATGATTTTGGTCTCAATGGCCGACATCATTGGCAGTTACGAGCGGCTGCCCAACGATGCGGTGCGGGCGGTTGCCGTCGCGAAGCGACGTGAATATAGGGCTTTCCTGTAAATTTTCCCATCGTCCAATTCTATGATTCAAATATGAAAATGATGGGGGAAAGAAATCAGATGGAGAAAGATCATCGAAGAATAAAAAATAGATAATCACCAAGAATGGCAATGATTATCTAGGCTGTGGCGAGTAGGTGGCAAATGGTGCCCACACGTGTCCATTCTGCACATTGGAACCTCAAATCCTGCCTTGTTCCAATGGTGTTGAAACCTCAGCCCGGCTAATATCCAAAGTCTACGCAAATTCTTGGTTAGATGCCCTTGCCATCCCTTGCCTTACGCTGGCACAAGCAACTCAAGACGCGCTTGAGCAACGGAGCAGCATCGCATCCCCCGGATGCTGGAGCCCCATCTTCCAAGATCCATGCCGATGCAAACGATGTCTGTGGTTTTGAAAGATGTTGATCTGCAAAAAAAAACATCAACATTCCAAGATATCTTTCCAAGACTGCCAGCCATGATGATCTGGGTTTGCCTTTTTAACATGTCTCTGACATGATGACAAAAGCTCCTACTGTAATCGGGGTCCCAGCCTCATCTGAGGCTGCTGGTCAATGAATTCACTGGTGTGTCAGGGTGGGAATTTCGTCTATCATTTGCAAATTGACTAGTAATTCACTGGATGCAACTGGTTCGTAATTCCGGAAAAATGACTTCTACAAGTGGGATTCCGTTTCTAAGCCGCTTTCATTTGTTTACCATGTCACTTAAGTGCCTCGATTCCGGTCCCGTTTTTGGCGCCTGATAGTGTCCATAGTCCGACCATGGCTGGCCGCCCACGGATCCGTAAGATCCATAAGATCCAGATCCGAAGGACGTCTCCATGGGGTCATAGGAGAGTTCCTCCTCCAACCTCAGGGGCACGCTGTGCGGAAAAAGCCATCCAAAAAAAGTTTCTGACCCCTACCACCAGCCAGGATTCTGCCTTTAATTCTGCTGATCGATCATTATAATTATAGGATAAGTAATAATCACACACACATGTATATATATATATATATGTATGTATCATTATAATTATAGATCCCCCTGACAGATTATAAGCAGATAATTATCATAAGATCATAAGTATATCTGATTATAATTATAGTATCATCATAATATATAAGATCCCCCTATAATCAGATAATTCTCATGACAGTCGTTCCCCCTGGTTCCCCAGATCTTTGCTTCGAACCCCTTCCCCCAGTGACTGGCGTATCCCCCGTATCTACGCAAGGTCCAAAAGGAGTAGATCCATCCATCCATGGCGATCACCAACAAAATCACTGGCTGTGTAGTTCCTACCCGTTGCCAATATAAGCTGATATGTGTATATATATATGTGCGTGTGTGTGTATATAAACAAAACACATATATGAATATTAGAATTTATATAATAGACCATACTATAAGATCATTGGAGTATGATAGATTATAGTGCTGGCTATATCATTCATCTGGAGACATGTAAGGCCCGCACGGATGGGCAAAGAGCCTGCGACCTGAGGGCCGAAGCTTTCCAAGGGTCCCGGGATTGATATGAGGATATCTTTAAAAAACATGCGAAACACCCGGCAACTCTTCTACTTTAACATACTTCAACAGATGCTGATTTGTCCGAAAAAGAAAATCCAGATTCCCCCAAATTTTCCCTAACACATCCTAAAAACCAACAAAGAACAGTTCCTCCAGTGGCCAAAAATCGGTCGCAGTCGCGCCTGTCGCCTCCAGCGGGTCATAGTGCCTGGACCACGCCACGGTCTCACCCGATGTCAGTTGGAAAATATTGGAAAATGCTACTCACCACCACCAACAACAACAGCATCAGCATCATCATCATCATCATCATCATCATCATCATCTGGGTAAATTCTAATATTTCACTAACCTGAATCTTGCGGCCCATAAAAGGGGATGATTCCCCTTATATCTAAACCATGATTCCAGGGCTCGGTCGCAGTGAGGTCGTTATAATTTACCCTCTGGTAATTTAACATAGCTATGGAAAATCACCATTTTTAATGGGTAAATCAACTATAAATGGACCATTTTCAATAGCTATGTTAATTTACCAGAGGGAACCCAGCATGATGTAAACAAAGACATCATCCCCCTCCGTGGCCATCGCCCATCTGAGCCCCAACATGAAGAGCACGCCCAGCAGCCCCGCTGTGGCGATCACCTGCCACGGTTTTTTTTAAACTTCGTCGTCTACTCATTTGGGGGTCATGGAAAATCACCATCTATCTATATATAATGGAAAATTATAATATATCAACATCTTATACATCTTTATATAATGGCACATGTGTAGATTCTTTCTCAAAAAAAGACCTTGAATAGGAAAATCATCTATAAATGTACCAGTTTCCATGGCAAACTCCTGTTTTTTTTCCCCAGTTGGAACCAGTTGCTATGCTCCGATCCCACTGGATCCCCATGGATCCATTCTCCATGCCTTGATCAACGAGCTCACTGTGAGCCGCCTCAGTAGATGTTGGTTTGTAGATGTGGGGAATTCCCAATGCCATAAACAGCATAAACGCACCATCCCCCAGAAAAATCACCCATTTTTATAGGTGGATAATGTGGTACAAATCATTCCCAGTCATGGGTGGTTTATGGTATTGTTTTACCCACATTAGTATTGCTAGGTGGTTGAATTCCAACAGCTTTCAGCCAACCGACTCCAAAGCCATCCCGGGCCGGTCTCTAGTTTTACCATCTTACTAGCGAAACATTGGGGCAGCCAGGACTTTGTCAAAGTGGTTTCATCTGGTTTCAGCATGTTGAACTTACTGGTGCTCAGCAGGGAATTTTCGGGAATGATCCACAATAACTATCATTTTTATCATCCCAGCAACCCATCCAGCAACCCTACGTCAAACGCACAGGCGTCGTTCCCAACCATTCCGCATGGCCTCCAAATGGTCAGAAATTTCCACCGAGACGCATTGGAAATGTGTGCGGGCACGGTGCACTTCGCCCCTTCGCCCGTGCGCCCGGTGCGCGTTAGTTCGTTCTGCGGCGAAATCCTCTTTGGGAAGCCGATCGTGCGCGTGCGCGTTCCCTGAGAGATGTAAGTCGGGTCGGTCGTGACGAGTGTAGCTGCGATCTCCACACAGAGACGAAAGATGGTGACCTGAGTGGTTTGAGACTTCATGAGCAAATCACCTCTCTGGTTGGTGGTGACTTGACTTAACCATCTTGAAAAATATGAAAGTCAATGGGAAGGATGACATCCCATAAATATTATGGAAAATAAAAGCCATGTTTGAAACCACCAACCAGCTCTTATGTGTTTGATTGATTGGATTGATTTGATAGCTTCAAATTGAAGAAATCCTTCAACATGTTTTGCACACCAATCCCACGGGTTGGAATTCCAGACTGAAGTCCAGCCGGATCTTCTCGAGGAAGATGCTGGAAAGGTCTTCGCATCTGTTACAAGGAAAAGAGAAAGCCCATGCACCAATGTGATACATACAATAATAAACCATCCCCAAGTTCACCAGAAATGGTATTCCAACACTCCGTAAAATTCTAGGTCTATGATTGGGTTTGCTACAGTGTCTTGTATAACGAGTTGCTTATCATTTGCGGAGTTGTTCATGTGGAGTCACAGCAGTATTACTCCATTCTCTCCCACATTTGGCCTGCCAGTTCCAACTCCCCCGATCACATCACGACGGTTGATGTGGAGAACCCAATGATAAACCATACCACTAATCACTAATATGAGCTTTCTGATTGGGTAAGCCTTTATAAGTGGGATGATGCTTATTATGAATCGGGCGGTGGCTGGGGTGGTTTATTTTGCCACCCTTCATCAATCTGCATGTTCTTCCCCAGTAATTGTCCTTCATTTTCCAAGATTCATAAGATTCTACGTCTTCTGGTTGGTGGTATACCTACCCCTCTGAAAAATGATGGACTTCGTCAGTTGGGATGATGACATTCCCAACTGAATGGAAAGTCATAATCCATTCCATGGTTCCAGTCACCACCAAGCAGATGATTATTAACCACTATTAACCATCATTAACCATCATTAACCATCATTAAACCATACTAAACCACCATTAATCCATGATCCATGTTTCCATGTTTCCCCATTTCCAGATGTCCCAAGATTCCCCAGTTCCATCGTGGCGTCGTGGCTGCGGCCGCTCCTTTTTGGCTCATCGACTCATCGACCTGCGGCCCGACTCAGCATCGGTAACCTCGATGGCTTGGGAAAATCCCCAGCGACAATGGAAATCCTCATGTCATTGGATTGGTTTAAGGGAAAATTTTGACCGGAAACCATGGTTTTTACCATCAAATATAAGGCTTTCCGGTTTAAATTTTCCCATCATCCAATTCTATGATGGGAAAATCCACGGGAAAATCCACGAAATGGGCATCTGCAACTGGGAGCATCGAAAACTAAAGCTGGGATATTTTCCAGTCCGCGATGTTTGAGGACAATATTTGTGCCCCCCAACACCTAAATACCCCCAAAAAAAGAACTTGGGTTTAGTAAGAAATCTATTCATGAATTGGGTCCCAAGAATTGGTGGTAGAATAAAGTCTGAATCTGAATGGGGGACGGGATTAGTCAAACAGTTGATTACCATGATCATCTCAGGCAGTAATGCCGAATCTAAAGAACCCCCCAGTTATGGGCAGTTGTAAGGTAGCTACAATTCCATAGCCACCTCATAGATAGATACTTTGGGGGTATGCCCTATGGATCCCTATGGCTTTTGGGATCCATCCGAACTTGGAATATCACCCCAACAGCCCGCCCCTCTTCTCATGGCAAGTTGGGATTCATGGGGCCGCTCATCTCCAGCGGCCTTCCCAACATCATGATACGTTGAATGGTATGGACATGGGTGTGTCCCAAGTCATGGGGCTAGCATCATATCATCGTCAGTAAGTAGACCATGACTTACTGGTTGGTGGTGCAATAACCATCTTGAAACATGATGGAGTTCGTCAATGGGGTTGGGATGACATCCCTAATATATGATGGAAAATAAAATTCATGTTTGAAACCACCAACCAGTAATGATTGATGGTTATCATTGGTTACTATAGTGGTTATTTACCAATATTTACCAATTGATGATGATTAATGGTTATTTATGGTTATTAATGCTTATTAATGGTGATGATTGATGGTTATTAATGTTTATTAATGGTTGAAACCAGCTTAGAAACCACCAACCAGCTTAGTATTCACCGATCCGCTCGACGCATCGCCAAGCGACCATGCCATCAAGCCCATGCAGGCAGGCCTCGCAGCGTCGCAGCGTCGCAGCGCTGGATGGATTGGGTTTACGAAGTCATGGGGGAACCCCAAGTCATCATAGCTTTCAAAATAGGTTTCAACATAGGTTTCAATACTCAAATGGACAGATGACTTTGATGATTTCAAATTAGCCCTATTTTCAGACACACCCAGATGTACAGATATTGTCATGATATATCATGATATTGTAGTTGTTGAGGCATTACTATATATAAATCCAACATAATCGAAGTGATATGTTTATATATATTTGATGTGTTAACTCTTGTTTTTGGATGTGTTTGGGTTGGTGCTTGGGTTCCATGAAAAAATATCCTAGTTGATCATTTTTTAAGGTGGGTGGGTGGAATGATTTAACAAGAACTTGCCTCAAACTTGACGACTGCTGGGAACACAAATGGACTGGTTGGTTCTTCTATCAGCTATATGATTTATTGGGAGTTCCCATACTTTAAATAACACCTGGGACGAATTTGACCCACTAAAAAGCAACAGAACACACACGATATTGGAAATCTTGGGGTGCTTTCCCATGCTTTCGCGCTTCAAGAGATCGCATCCCATGCAGCGTCAGATCGAAACCATGCGTAAATAATGATAGATTTGACATGGTGAAAACGACCAGGAAGATCCCTTGAAAGCATCGCCATCTTCACTGGGCTTCCGCGCAAGACGGTGCCAAAGAAGAAGGCCAAGTAGAACCAATTGGAAAAGATCCAGGACTGTCCGGGCGGAGTTTTTTGGGTTTCCCCCAGGTTCGTTGAGATATGTGGCTATGAGTCAAAACCCTGGCACCCTAGGATCATACGTTCATTTTTCGTTGCCTGGGAGTTGTTCCCGTTTTTTCCCCAAAGCTATTTCCAAGAAAGGTTGTGTTTAGTTTTTTCATTAATTATTCCATGATCATCTCCGAATCAGGTCCCTAAATTCTCACCTTTTCAAGCGAAAGGAAATCACCACTGGCGTGACCGCCATTTTTGGTGATGGGATCCCCAAACGTTCTTTTGAAACAACAGAATCCCCATAGCTTCGCAGTGTAGGCCACGGTCACCTTTAAAGCAGCAGAAATCGAACATGTTCGAATGTTCATGGATTTTGCCATCAACTTCTGTCTCCATTCTAGAAATTAGCAGAGGCCCCACCAAACACTTCCAGAAAAAAATGGGTCCCCCAACGATCCACCCCTGCGAGGGGGGCGCCGGCGCCGGCGCCGGCACTTTGTGTGCCGACTTTGTAGTGCTGGGCGACTTGGTGGTGACGGCCGTGGTTCCTGGAAGCTGCTTCAGTTCAGGCAGGTGAAAATCCAGAGACAGTTGGTTTTAATGGTGATGTATCCAGGGTAAAAAAGATGATATAAAGTGATATCACCACCAATCCAATCTAAGAATTTGGGATGTAAGGATGATTTCAGAGTGAATAAACTGATTTAACTTCTTAAATCCCGCTAATCATGGAGATGTGATTGTGATTCACCCAGCAGAAATGGGTATAAATCGAATCCCTCTTTGGGGATCAGATGAAATCTATCCCCAATTTTCGGGACCTGAATTCGCGGCAGGATTAGTAAGGATCGACTAGTTTGGTTGTCATGATTTGGTTTTGGTATGTTTTGGTGGAATATGGTGGGGTACCCATCTCCATGTTGATTCACAGAACTGACATCAATCTTCTTTCGGGTTCCTCTGTATGAATTTTCGGGAAGAACAACGGTAACCACTCAGCCGGTTCACTACCGAAGTTCTCGGCATTCATGCATATTCATGCTATGAGTCAAAGTCAGATTTCCAACGGATTACTTTGTTTGAGAGTGCTTCATCATGGAATGACGCCAACCTTTTAGTTCGAGAGGTGGCAGGGAAACCCTCGGTGGTCATGAGAAGCTTCCGTCACTTTCTGGTGCGCAGCCCTCAAACTGCGGTGCCTCCCGCTGTGCCCCCTTTGCTGGTGCTTGGCACTGTCGCCTCCCAAGGGCCATGGATTTGATGGGAAAAACCACCCCAGGTGCCATGATTCCACCCATGGACCCCCGCCTTGCCACCTGGAGCCACCGCCTTGGCCACTGCCGTGGTCACGGCGGTGGTGCCTTTGGCGCTACGCGCCAAGGGCTTGACCGCCGTGGTGCCTGCCACGGTGGTGGCCACGGTGGTGGCTGCCACGGTGGTGGCAGCAGCTGTTGTAGTGGCATCGACCTGCGTTGCAGGCACCGGGGTGGGCCACGACCGGCCCTAAGTGCTGCAACTCCCAACAGTTTCCTGCTTGTTCCTCGTTGTGGCGGTTTTCTATCCCAGAATCCCACATCTTCAACTGGGAGCCTCAGCCAAATCGGCGTTGTGGTCTACCGCCAACCTCAGTGCCGGCTTGAATTCGGCACGGCTGGGCCAAGAAGCTGGCGCTTCTCTGGAAAATCTGACACCATTCCCCTCTTCACCATCAAGGTTCACATCCAAACATACCCAAAAATCATGATGCGTCAGCTCATCTACAAGCACGCTGGTGAACATCAAAATCGCTGGTGCAGTGGATCTTTATCCCCCCAATTTAACAACCAAAAATCTGGCGATCCTGGGGCTTCTGCATGCTCATCCCCGCATATATACGCAGCTTTTACCCTTCAAAGTAACTATTATCAAAATCCTAAGTGGAAAACCATGATTTCAATGATGCACATGTTTAACTATTATCAAATAATTCTTACTACTATCAACTATCCCATGATTTCCCTCATGTTCTCGTAATTATCAGGGAATCTTCTCACCCCGGATCAGCCCTCCACGCCCTCGCTCTCCCTTTTCGGCCGCAAGTCGTCTACTCGACTGGATCAACAGCGTCAGCCACAACTTGCCGGTGGCACACCTCGAAGGGAAAACAGTGAAACTATCAGGGAGTGCTCCGCGTTTATAAATGAATTTGTAACCCCATCCCAATCCTCTCTCTCTCTCTCTCTATTGCGTGCATATTATCATATATCTGAGCATATTTATGTATATATATATATATATATGCATATATATATATATACATCCGCAATAAAGCCCAGTTATCCTATATTATATACTTATAAATCAGCTTGCCTATCCTCCAGGGGGCGTTCCTTCTGCATGACTTCGGGTCCTTTCGCCACGAGATCTGTGCAAAAGCAACATGAGGTTGGCAGCCATACATCATCTAAACTCCGGTAATCAAAGGTGGCAATTTGAAAATCCCGTATAAATAATGGAACATCCATAGGAAAATATGGGAAAACATCTGAAAATCACATCATCTATAACTTGCGCATTGTCCATTGTCATGTTTGATTACAGGAGGGTATCCCTTTCATTCGATTGGCTCTTCTCCATGGTTTCCCATGCCCTGTGGACCCTGGGAGCCATTCAAAAAACCCCAAAAACCACCGAGGTAAATCTCAAGGAAGAACTGGAGGAGTCATGTTCCTTCTGGTTGGATGGTGCTCTTAACATCTTTCAACCACCAGAGAAGTATCCGTATCGGGGGACAGGACCATCATCCTATCCAGAAAAAAAAATCAAGCGTGACTAGTGTCTCAAACCCGCCAGATCTATGAACCACCATCTACATCTGATATTGGTTTCGAGATGTTTCGAGACTCAAAGTTCTTGATATCATCATCTATCACCTCAGCATCCATGGTTCTTTCGGAAAGCAATCCCCTCCCCCCTGGCCCAACCGAGAAACCAGCACCAGCTGTCGATAGTGATCCCCTTGCCCACCTTCCTGGGAGGCCATGTTTGATGGTTGACCCGTTAACATTCCTAACATTCCTCACACCAAACAAACATACAATTTAATACAGTTTAATACACTATGAACAAGATGAGGTTCGATGAGTCTGATTTTAATCATTTGGACAGAAAGATATTCAACACCAAAAAGTTCTGAAGGGCTCAAGAATGTTTAAGAAACACTCGACTGGGACATATGGGACATATGGGACATATAGGACATATGACTCATATGACTCATATGACTCATATGACTCATATGACTCACATGACCCTGAAAAGAATAAATGGATACAAATGGATTTTTTGACCTCAAGAAACCTGAAATTCACCAACATCAAAGCTCCATATCAGTTCCTGGCACCTGGGATTTCTTCTCCTCCCGGGGAAGAAGGAACAGCTCCTCGCCGGGATGAGCCTTGGCAACGTACCTCGGCCAGGGCAGGAAACCCATCAGCCGCTTGACCAAGAAAGGGAAAACATGGGAAAACTGTTACAGTTTTCCCTCCCAGGTGTAGAAAATCCTAGAAAAAAAGTGTGTGTTTTTCCCTTCCAGGTGTAGAAAATCGTTTTAAAAAAAGTGGTTAACATTGAACATGCTGCAACTGCTGCAACCTTCAAACTATGCTGCAACCTTCCGGAGTCACCCCGATGCACCCAGGCCGGTTACCGGCGGAATGACGAAACGATGGTGTGACCGACAATTCCATGGTGAAACGTAAGATCCCCATGGATTTCCCAATTTCGTTGGGTAAATCAAATTAAATCCCCTTGTTTCATGATCAATGGAATGAATATGAATGAATCAAGGGTAAACATTGGCAGGCTTTAACTTTTCTCCAACCCCCGAACATACCCTCCGGTAATCAGACATGGCTAGCTGGGAAATCCCCGAACTGTGCATGGAGGTTTAGTTCGCTGGGACAATCATCGAACTAAATGATGGATTTCCTAGCCAGCCATGTCTGCCGGGGAGTATCATTGACCATCATGAAGCCACGTTAAACATTTTTCTGGTGACCACAGTCTATCAACCATTGATAGGTAGAAGGGGTGTTGCATCTAATGGTAATGATCTATGATAATCTCCAAAATACTGGCTAGTATATATGAATATATATATATATATGATCCTAATATGGAAATCACATAGGTTTTTGTTGGATGTTCCCTTAAACCCGCCGCGCATTTTTTATTCGAGGCAACTTCCGTGCAATGGCCAGCGCTCGCAAGGCTTGCGAGGCCGCTTGGGGGCCTACACCTTGGTGGAGCAGCCGTGGCTTGGTTTGTAGATATGGAGGTTTCCATAGTCATGGGGGTACCCCAATAGATGGTTTCATTCATGGAAAATCCCAATCTAAAATGGATGATGACTTGGGGTAGCCCTATTTTGGGAAACCTCCATATAGATACATGTGTAGATAGACTCATAGGCTATAGATATTGATGGTAGATATGAGATATGGGCATAGATATACGGTACGGATGGATCGGATAGAAACAGAAAGGCAAATTATGTGTGTTGTACATATATAAACAACTAACAAAACGGGAATCAACCCAACAATGATATTAGGATAAAGGATATGTAAGCAACAATGTGACATTGGTTTTTCCAAATACTTGGGCGCTCCAAAAATCCCATGGTTTGAAATTTAAACCTTCATGTTTGCGACAAAATTTGCGATAAACTGAATAACTACAGAATATTCCTGGCATATCCTCTGCTTCCTCAAAGATTCTTTTCTTCAGGCACTGGAAACTGTGGACTGGTTATTTTCGGTAGCAAGGCATCCTTGTTCTTTTACAGGAATTCAACAAGTTTGATCCATGCCAGTGACCCAAAGAATTCTGGTTCTATACGTCCAAATGTTTTCTGCATGATGCATGCTGGCCGAAAGACTTTTCAAAGCTGGTGCCACACGCGGTTCCTGTCAAAGGTCATGGGTTTTAGGTGGCCTCCAAATCCAAACCATCGCTTGAGTTATTGGTTAATAATATGTCGCTTTCCAACTAAGCCACAGATCTGAAGAGACCGAACACAACGGACATCATATCTTGGTTTCTTGGCCTTCTAACTCCTATAAGTCAACCTTTTGGGCGCTGAAAATTCACCAAAAAAAAGTGACACATCGAGCCACATCGAGCCACTGAGCCACCAATAAAACACCTGACGGTCTCCGACCTCAGCAAGGCGATTCGCCACAAAGGACGCCACTTGGCCGATGTTGCTCTTCCTGAGCGAAAGCTAGAGCTGGAAAGTCTACATGGCGTGGTTAAAGATGTTCTAGATACATACATGTATACAGTATACATATATACAAATATAAATATAAATATAAATATTATATATTATATATATTATATATATTATATATTATATATATTATTATATATATTATATTATATATATATTCTATATATAAATATAAATATTATATATATCACATGTCTGGGTGTGTGTGTGTGTGTGTGTATGTGTGCGCGTCATATCATATCACGTGATCTTCTACGTATTCTCATGCCCATGCGCATAGAACAGCAGCATCCCTTCAGTAGGGCCCAGTTCGGAGCCAGCGCTGCGCACTGTGATCCGTCAACCCGTTAACACCCACCCCTGGCTGTACCCCCTGACACACCCAAGATGTTTATCACCCCAGAATTAGGGGTACCCTCTGGTAAACTAACATAACTATAGAAAATCACCATGTTTAATGGGAAAACTCACTATAAATGGCCATGTTCAATAGCTGTTAGTTTACCAGAGGGTATCATAGGTTTTTCACTCATTCGCACACAAAAATAGCTTGTAGGTGCCATGTCTCCAAGTGTCTGCGAGACCAAAACCTCCTCCTCGCAGCTTCCAGGACTCAAAATATGGATCTCTTCTTCGATGCTTATCCTCTGGTAAACTAGCATGGCATAGCTATTTAAAATCACCATTTTTTACAGATCAATCAACTGTAAATCACCATTTTTAGTAGCTATGTTGAATTACCAGAGGGTACCACAATTAATACTTGGTTGACAACCCAGATGTATAACCTTGGGGCTAAACTGCTAAACCCTATGCAACCATGATCCACCATAAAGACTGCGTGTGATGTCCAAGTTGGTGAGAAGTGGGAACACACGACCCACCACATCGGATGATTAGAGCTTTGAATGTGCCATTGGGCCATGTACTTGACGATGTTCACCGATGTAATTTTCAATGGTCCAGTGTGCCCAGCAATACCCATGCGACTTGCAAAGTGGGCATGGCTTTTCAGAAAGAAAATCCTCCGCGATACACATGGTGAGCATTCCCATCTCAAGTGCAACATGACAAATCGAAACTCATGGAAACAGCTTCTTCCTATAAATTCGGGCTTCTTTGAAAAGAGGCTACCCCCCATCTTTTAATACTTCAATATACTTCATCAGCATTGTCCCCGTTGAAAAATCTTTAAAATGACCAGAATTGGGGGCATCCACCCATTTTTCCACAGCTCCTCCTCCCGCATCTCGGACGTCGGCGCCCAACGAGCCTCGATGAGCAGCTCGCCCAAGGCATCCTGCACCAATGACAGTCGCGGAGATGGCCATATCACGGTTAGCCAAGTTGGTTTACAACGAATGTTGGTAAAACATGGTAAAACAATGCCATAAATGCCATAAACCATTCCCCAGTCATCACGACCTTTGGAGGTGGTATGTAAAAAACCATTCCCAGTTGGTGATAAAAATGGCATTGTTTTACCCCCCTTAGATTACCCTCTGGTAATTTAACATAACTATGGAAAATCACAATTTTTAATGGGTAAATCCACTATAAATCACCATTTTCAATAGCTATGTTAGTTTACCAGAGGGTATATATGGTGAATGACTTGTGGTTACCATTACTTGGTAATGGAAGGGGATGATACCTGCGGATGCATGCGAAACCCTGCATTGGTTTAACTGTTTAACTATTGGGATTCCTCTGAAACGCTGTAAATCATTGGATTTATAGCGGGATAAACCATTTCATGGTATCCATTTGTCACATGCATTCCATTTTGCACATGAGAAACCGCTAACCACGGAGGTAGCCAAGTTGGCAAACCCATGTAGCAATGGATTAAAATTTAAAATATACTTGAATAAAATCGAATACTTAATGGAGCTGAAAGTAAATATGAAACATTCAAGATGACCATTCTTGTGAGTCTGTGTCCCACTCCATGTCAATTCAACAAGGTGATTTTCTCCAAAAAAAAAGTTGACCAGAAGTGCACATTGAAAGTCAACTAGAAACCGGAATGCGTTCGAATTCCATCGTAAAACCCATGGACTGCCCCTACCTTTAGCGTTCCATTGGTCCCATGTCAAGATGTAGCCGGCGGAGGAAGATCCCAGCGCACCTTCTCGTTCCCTGTGTGGATCCTATCCTCAAAACAGGGTGACGTTGGCCATCCAATCGCATAACACCTCTAAGGGATATTGCCATCATCGTCATTATTATCATCGTCTTGGTCGTCATATGCTTAACTTGTAGTTGTTTTTATTCCTATTATATACGTATGTTCCGCCCTTCCTTTTCTTACCATTGTGTTTCTTCGTTGTTCGCTTTTTCGCACGTTTTCTGCCTGTCTCTGCAGTCAAAAGCAGTGTCTTGACAGGCACAAATCTGCTTGCAAAAGCTTGCATGTTTGTCCAACTTGCATATGCCAGTTTCAATTATGCCGCAGCAATGCAGGCAAACAAAACATCATGCCATTAGAACGCATATACTATTAAGATGTGACGGTGAAATTCGGGCCTCACTTCACCCAATATTGGACAAACCCAGATGGTCATTGGTCAGACTTGTTGAGCCTTCAAAACAGATGGTTTAATACTAAGGAATGACCTATGTCTTGATCCGTGCCCCTTTGCACGTATGATTTTCCTGCTGCCCAAATCCCATGAAAAATACATCAAATAGTGGTTCGATCCATGTAAATCGGCATGATTGCACATAAATATACCATGTCTTATGAGTGCTTTTGTTGGTCAACCCAGATCCGAATATATATTTTGCTGATCAACCCCCATTTTTTGATTGGTGAAAGCACCAACTTCAGCCGCGCAGTTTATCAAACTTCAGCGGCTTCCATCCCAGACATGGTTGATAGTGGAAAATCTACAGGAGACTGCTTAATGATCCTATAAAATCCCATATATGATGGAGAAAAACATGGTTTCCTGCTCTGTGTTCCTATCCCAGCAATCAGTCTTGCCGGGCCAGTTCGACGTGCAGCTCAGGCACCACCAGCAGCCAGGTCTCGTGATCTGCTCGTTCCTGGAGGATCCGAATGGAAAAGACGGGTTTTTTACCATGTTTTACCCCAGAAAACCAAGGAAAATCCTGCAGATTTTGCCTTGAAAGCGATTCACTGGTTGAAACATGTCACAAAATTTATGGAATTATCCATGGTCCTAACTGTGGTGTCTAACTATGGATCATCCTAACTATGGTTTCTATGGTTTCCATCATCATCTACCCTCTGGTAAACTAACATAACTATTGAACATGGCCCATAGAAATAGTTGATTTACCTATTAAAAATCGTAAAATGGTGGATCTTTCCATAGTTATATAACAGTTATGTTAGTTTACCAGTTTACCAGAAGGTATCATCAATGTATCATCCATATCAACTAGTGAATTGGGGCGACCCATGGCCCCTCACCAGCACCTGCTGCAGCCAGTAGCGGCACCGCAGCAGCGCCCGGGTGGCGCTCTGCACCGCCTTGGGGCCCATGGCCTTGACGCTCGCCGAGCCGCTGGCACGCAGCCTCCGGTGATCTGGAACAAAAACCATGGGAAAATCATGGAAAAACATGGAAAAACCAGGGGATTTTCCAGGTGCTTTAGGCCAGAAACCATGGGAAAATCATGGAAAATCATGGAAAATCTAGAGTTGATTCCGTTGATTTCTGGTGGCAAAGTTGATTTTTGCTCAGCTGAAGTCGATGATTTGTGGTGCATCCAACTAGTTGATGGGGATTAGAAATGGAAAATTGTTAAAAAATGGCATGGAAATAGTAGGTAAACCATCTACAAAAGGATAGTGTTCCATGGCTATGTTAGTGGTTGATAATAGACGGTTACGATTCGCCCCATTCCAAACGTGGTTGTTGGTGCGCAAGACTCGCCCCAAACATGAACCCAAACATTATTTGGGAGTGACCTCTTTGGGAGGGTTGAATTCCTGGAATAGATGTGGGAAAAATTCGGTTGAAACAATGGCTTGGGGCTTTATTTAGGGTTTAAGATTGAGAAATTGAGAAATCATGAGCTGTTCTTTCTCTTCCTGGTAGTCTCAAATAGGTGTGTTGGATCTGGATCAAAACCCAACAAGAACTGGGATGAAACCGGTCGGTGGATTCTCATTCCGAAGGTCCCTTTCACATCGTGCCACGGTCGCCATCTATGCCACAACGGAGTCTCCGAACATCATGGGTTTACCCGGCCTGGTAAACAAACATAGCTATTGAACGTAATTATTGAAAATGGCCATAGAAATAGTTGATTTACCCATTAAAAGTGATGATTTTCCATAGTTATGTTAGTTTACCAGAGGGTATACACAACACCCTGTTGATGAATTTATGATCCCCAATCTGGCATATCTGGCGAAATCAACTTTTGGCTTTTGACCATGGCAAAATGTGGTTAAACCGTGGATAAATCCCTATTTATTGGCGAAATATCCCAGATGATGTATGTCGCGGGATTTTGGCATCGGTAAATCATAATTTCACTCAGCTGAAATCAGGCCATTGGGGATGATTCTGCTTTACTTACCATGATTCCAGGGTGTTGGTCACAGCGGGGTTACTACAATTCACCCATAGTTTATATAGTTATATTATGTATATATATATACACACATATATATAGTTATATATATATATATATATATTGTATTAATATATATATGTGTGTGTGTACGGCCCCATATTGTTGCTTACCAATTTCCATTCATTTCCATTCATCCTATCTCCGTCGCCTCGCGGCTAAGGCCCCGCTGAGTTTGCTCACATCCGTCTGGGCGGAGGCCATCAGCACCGACCTCGCGCCATGTTGAGATCAGTTGGAGGAGGTGACCCACCTCTCTTCATGGGATCCTTGCTATTCCCAGGATGCTTTCAATTAAAAAAAAGAAAAAATATGGAACACCCCCAAAAAAATGGATCCCTCCATTTTTTGTTGTTGCCCCATATCAATCCATATCACAAAAAGTTGGAAGGTGAAACTTGGAATAAAGCCATGCAAGTCGATATTACTGACATTAGAAGAAACAACCAGGATAGCTTCGTAGTGGTTCATTGGTTTGGTCGCATGAACTGTGTGCTGATCGCGGGTTCCAAACTCCTTTTTCTGCTATGGATACAGCAATGGTGGGTGAGAAAGCCAAGTATATTCAAACCATTCCCAACCACCAACCCAATTAAAGCAGAAAACAGATTAGCCAGTTGTTTAGAAAATCACAACTTGAAGAGTGCGAAGTTGCGAACCTTCAGAACCGATAATCCTTTCAAAACGATCTGTTTAGATTTGCAACTACTCAAAGATTCTAACACATTTTGCAATATCAACATGCACATACGGACCGGGCTTTGGTCCACTACCGCCACAGCAGGCACCACCCAAGCTTGCCCACCGTAGCGTAGCCAAAGTTCTCCATGAATCCATAAGTTCAGGATGTTTCAAGCAAATATCCATGATCTTCCTGAAAATCAAACAACTCCGCTAACTCCGCTAATCAAACATGGCTGGGAAATTGCCATCAAACATGGGCCCATGGGCATTTAAATGGGAAAATTATTGAAAATCATCGAGTCATTGCTGGCTGTATGTGTTTCTTTTTTGTGCATTGATGTGTGCACGTGGGAAAATAACAAACAATCACTAATTGGTGGTTGACCTACCCCTCTGAAAAATATGAGTTCGTCAATGGGAAGGATGACATATGATGACATCCCATATATTATGGAAAATAAAAGCCATGTTCCAAACCACCAACCAGCCAATCTAAAATAAGGCGTTTCACTTTCAATGGGGATGCCTCCACCCTGGTGACGATCTTTGCTCGCCTCGCAGCCGCAGCCATCGCAGCCATCCGTGAGCGGAGCATGGCTTTTTGGCCACAAGTCGAAGCGAAAATGTGAGGTGATGTGTGGTGTCCATTTCCCCATGCTGGGAGTAGCACCTGGATTCGGATGTGTGATGTTGATGACTTCGGGGAGATGTTTAATCGATGTGATGGAAAGGTGTACCCATCTTCGGTGGATTTGATCCCCATGGTTTTTTCGGTGGAACCGTTCCGTGGAACCGGCACCTTTAACTAGATACCATAGACTCGGGCCGGCCATGGCTGGCCGCAAAATCTCTTCCAGGCCAGGTCTATGGCGATGAAGTTTAGGTCTGGAGTTCTCAGCCAGTGTATGACCAACCAGGGCCATTCGTCGAGTCAACAACTCCATATCCCATCATTTGATGGGCTATACTGTCAAAGCCTACAATGTAAGGCAAAAACGGCAAGGAAAAATGGGCGACCAAGCAGGCAAAGTGCACAGGCCATTTTTGTTTGATATCGTTGAAGATAGGTCCCCGAAAGTTCGACTCTTCGTTGCTCATGCGGGCTCTGCAGAGCCCCCATTTTTGTCGAGGGAACTTTCAGGAACCCAAATCAGAAGCAATGTGGTAAACCCAATGGTAAACTGCTTGGTGGTTCTAGCCATCTTGAAAAATATGAAAGTCAATGGGAAGGATGACATCCCACATATGAAATGGAAAATAAAAGCCATGTTCCAAACCACCAACCAGTAAACCATTGCCAAAATCACCATATGGGTGGTAGAAGCCATCCCCAAATGGTATGTAGGTTTCTTATCATTGGGTTTCCCAATCATAACCGAACATGTGTAAGGTCCGTGTAAGGTCTATGCAAAGTCAACCAAGACCTCTTCATGGCGCCACTTAGCCAATAGCCTCCAGAGCTGGAAAATCCCAGATTCATGTCATCAACCCAGTCGTAATCCCAGCTAGATTGGATAGCTCTCGGTGATCAAAACCTCTTTTCAAAGGAGGTAGATACCAGGTAGATCATCATCAAGGATGTTCAAAATGCATCCCTGACTGAGAGCCTGACGCGGCCTTCCTGCGCCGAGAGGTGGAAGGATGCTATTTTTGCGGAGGATGTTTTTCCGGGTCAAAAATGATTTAATGGTGGAAATAGTCCTGCTTCACAATTTGAAAATGTATGATACTCTGAAGCCTCTATATATATATATACTGTATTGTCTTGTGTCCGAAAGGATCCATCTTAGCCCTAAGATTCCCAAAAAGTAAAACATAGTCAGAAAATGCCAGAAATGTCATACAATTACCCTCAAAAGTCCTCAAGTTCAAGTTTCAATCGTTTCGAGGCACCTATCTAGCTCTAAGAAACCTTGGGCCATCAGTGACACGTTCAATCTTTATGATTTTCCCCAACGCATCCTGATGCCATGGTCTTTTTGCTTATTTTTTCAACAAGGGTTTGCAAAATTTTGCTAATCCCTAACTTTTGCTATCTTTTACTTACGTTTACTGTACCGTTTACCCCCATTTTACCCACTTCAAAGGGGGTTCATTCTGGCACCGTCTATGGGCCGTGGCCACGTGGCCATTTTTCACCGCCGCTCAATGACCATGGCCGTCGCCCCGCCGCCGGTGCTGCAAATGGCCGCGCAGCCCGTCTCGGCATCCTGGGGGTACAAAATTTAGGAGAAAAAATGATGAAATTTCCTACTTGTAGAAAAATCCTATTGAAATCCGCCCGCACCGAAGGTGCTTGGGCGTGATCTTCTGGATGGCACTCGTAAAAGGTTACAGGTTTACCTGGGGGGCCCCATTTTTTTCGGCCAAAACCTCCTGTTTTTGATAGGTCGTGACGCTCGCCTTCAAAAAACACTGTAAAAAACAGTACGGAAGACACCTGTTCGTGAACGCGCCCGTCCAAAATCGGCAAGCGAAAA
>Ga0126342_10007766_pt1 | contig 19196 bp, 13 predicted proteins | sample Cyp1metagenome_FD_92528 | JGI IMG/M metagenome (GOLD analysis project Ga0126342, IMG submission 92528) | Coral microbial communities from Lord Howe Island, Old Settlement Bay, Australia - Cyphastrea 1 metagenome | ecosystem: Host-associated > Invertebrates > Cnidaria > Coral ... | reverse complement strand
GTATATATGTATATTATATATGTATATATGTATATATGTATATTATATATGTATATATATGTATATATGTATATTATATATATGTATATATATATATATATATATGTATGTATATATATGTATATGTATATGTATATGTATATGTATATGTATGTATATATATATAAATATGTGGATTTAACGTGGTGGTTTTAATCAGGAACACAATGATCAGCCATCAAATGGGGGCTACAGCATTTTCAGTCCCAAGCCATGTGATCCCCGGACACATCTGAGCTAAAGCCAGGAATGCACGCATTCAGGGCCTGCTGGATACGGACGGTGCCTAGGATGGATCCACTGGAAATTCACCAACTGCGATTCAATAGGGATCGAGCATGAGTTTAGTCAACAAACATTGGTGTGCTGGGGATGTATATATATATTATATACATATATATTGTGTGTATATATATAACTATGTATATATATATATATAAATGGAGTATAATGGGTATGTATTCAACAGTACGGTATTTGGGTCTGAAAATGGGGCCAAATTGGGGACACATGATGATTCCACAGGTCCACACTGCCACCGATTTTTGGGGCTTCAAAGAAGTGCCGGTGGAGGGCTGTGACCCTTGCACTTTCATGAAATCATCAGAATATGAGCTACATCAATGAGCTGAATGCAAAGATATATAAAGATATCAGAGTGGGTATGGCTAGTCTTACTCTCCCTTGTTTTCTTCTCTGAAATGAACGGACTTTTTTGTGGGATGTCAATCGTCTACCCTTGCCTTTTTGTGTCTGCACAAAAAATGATCTGAGATAATTTGTTTTCGTATTTGGGCACTGCTCAGATACTCATTGGCGCATTCACGTCGGCGTAAAACATGTGCTGTTCAACTTGCATCGATGTGACTTGCTTTTTGCGGCTGGTTCTCTTCGTGCTGTTTTTCGATAGTCTCTGGTAATCCGTTTCGTAGCTTCTGGAAAAGCAGCCCCCTTTTGATAGGTAGCTCATCTACTGGCAATCTATACCATACTATGTTGGTCGCTGCAATGTTGGTTCTTAACAATACATACGTACGCACGTACGTACATCCATCCATGCATGCATGCATTCATGCATTCATGCATGATATATATATATATACAATACATATATATACACAATATATATATATATATATTTATATATATATATTTATATATATATATTTATATTTATATATATTTATATTTATATTTATATATATATATATTTATATATATATATATATTTATATTTATATATATATATTCTATGGTTTTACAAATTCCGCATGTTGGGGGTTGAAGACCACCGGCCCGGTGTCAGCGCCGTCACTTTCACCAAGGCAAGGTCAGTTGCTGCGTCCACGACGCCATGGGCTTCGGCTTCAGCGGTGTCATCGACTATGCGCGTGGCGACTACAAGCCGCCTCGGCCAAAGCTGCGGTGCAGTTGGGGATTAAACATGAAGAAACATGAGATGATATGAGATGAAACCATAGAAACATCAAGCATCCAAAATTGGATTTAAGATTTAACCAACAATAGTGGGATTATCATCAACATCACTCGCAACATAAAAGGGATGGGGGATTGTAATTGAACCAGCAAACATACGATTCAACCAACACTGTTTTGGGGGCATCATGAGGATAGTTATAATCCGACTAATGGTTCTTACATGTTCTTACTGGAGAGGGATAGTAGAGGTGACTAAAAATGGGGCGATTATACCCCAAATGTCAATTTTAATATAGGGAAAATTCTGATGAACCAGTGGATTGCGGGCACCCCCATGATATCTGTCGAAGGGAGGATTCAGGCATCTCTATGTTATATTATATATATATGTATACTGTATACTATATATACAAAAACATGTACATATACATATACATGTATAATCATATATTAATATATGTATTTTTTAATCATATTGCCCTTAATAATTTATATAATATAATATGAGTTGCGCTGTATAATTTATATATATAGAACAAATTTATCTCTATATATATATCATTGCAACTATAGTTGGCACATGTGCTGATGGGCAGTTTATAAACCGTTAACAAATGATTGGCTGACCTACACATCAACATTCACATTGTTTTATTGAGAAAAACTGGAACATACCACCCTGTTCTTAGTAGCTAAATCCGTTGTTCTTGTCAAACCAATTTCGGGTGTGCAAATCGTCATTCTGACCTCGATTACCCATTTTAGTTACTGTAGTTCCTACAACCCACCACCCTTCACCATGTCTGTTTCTTGTCCTGTCGGTTCAGCCGGACCGTTTCTGATTAATCTTCCATTTCAATTTTGGCTGCTGGAAAATAATATCCATTTCATTTTGTTTTACGTGGTTCAAACCTCCACTTCAAAAGACTATGTTGACTCAAAACCTCCATTTTGGACTCCGATTTATAAGTCACTTCTATCTAACTTTGGAGATTGGTGTGCCCTTTACTAAGGTTTGTCTGAAAATCGCTAGCGGTGTAATATATATATATGTACGTTTGTTGCAGATGTTGCATTAGTACACCGGTACACCCGCTCCCTCTCTGTCAAATTGATTCAAGTTGCAACTTACCGATTCTGACAGCAATCATAAGGTGTTATCTCGGTTTTATTTCATTTGGAAGAGAACTTTGCCAGTCGCAGCATCAGGAAATCCCAAAAACACACCTCCGATTTTCGCATGGAACCTGAGAAAATATTTTGGTTTTAAGGAAAACCAACTGGAAATGGTGCAACTTTGGGTTTCCATCTACCAATGGATTTATTTAAGGAAACATCTTTACCGGAAAGCATCGGTTTTCCCATGAAATCGGGTTCGGTTTTCCTGCCAATTTCCTGCCAATTTTCGAGGGTAGACCCCTCCTCTTCCCAAGGTTTGGCATGGTGATGCAAGTGGCGCCACAACCGGAGCCTGGACAACAACCGCCGCTCTAGCACGGCAGATTTTGTGGTGCGCAACATGCCGCGTTGCGGCAAGTGCGTTACCGGACGTGTTGTTGGGCGACCGGTTGGAGGATCTGCTGGAAGTTTATATTGGACAAATGTTGTTGTTATGCGCCGCATCTTTGGGGATCTGTGTTTGTTTTTTTTGGGGCATCAGAAACCATGAAATTCGACAAACAATTTCCTTGGAGTTCACATGGCCGGTGTAACCAATTGGGTCAGCAATCACTTGGATTTGTCTCTCTTCTCAATCCGATGAGGGCGAGCAAAAAAGCAGCAACTGCGCAGCAAAGATTTCGGGTGCGTTACGAGTTTCTCATGGCAGCACCGTGAAATTTCAAAGCGGTGCAGGACCGCGTGGGTCAAAAAGTTGGGTTCAGCTGGTTGCCGGGTGGTCTCAGGGGTAGGCAATGAGAGAAAACAGAACGCACCAGGTGATGAGCAAAAATCAATACTTCAAACATATCCCAACTGTGTATATATATATATATAATTATATATATATATATATATATATATGTATATATATATTCAATATTATATGTATATATAATATTATATACAATCAATTATATAATATTTATATATCTATATTTACATTGCGTGTCATGACATATGTATATAATACATACACATGGATGAATATCCATTCAAGAATGCCTAGACACGCCATAGAATCAACACAGTAGATGCCTGCGACGTCACTGGACTATGAATGATTGTGATGAGGGGAATCATATGGAATCATGCGAATGGCCTGATTTCAGTTTCAGTGAATTATTAAAAAAAAGTCACAATTTATCCATTCATCCAACTATACAGTGTTTTAGGATCATTTGCAATCTCGTTGACTCAGTGAATGATGTTTTGTTGTGTTGTTGTGTGAGACTCGTTGACCTTTTGTTGTAAGTATGCGGAGCATACCAATTCAGTACTAGCAATCGTTAAGACTAGCTAAGATCTCGGACGGGAAATGCGCAACAAACGACTGGACTTAGATGGAGCACCATAGGACATACTCAAAGGTCTTTATACAGTGTGACCATGTGGCCAAAAAAAATGACAGAACTGGATGAACAAAAAATTTCGTGTTTGATGCTAAGCACATGCAAGCATACTGGTTCTTATAAACGATCGTACAAATGAAGTCAAACAAAAATCCATGCTGACTTTTGAGGCTTATTAGTAGTTGTTGTGTTGTTGTCTTAAAAGGATCAGTCCATGAGCGGCGAGCGGATTTTGATTTGTTTTGTGTAAGTTTACATTTGGAATCATTTGGATACTTGGGTTATCCCCCAACAAAAACATATATCACATTGATGTTGGGTTTCTCCAAGGGCTATTATTGTTGTTAATTGCCTAGAAACTTCACTGGAACTAGCTGGATCTTACTTAAAATGGAGAATAGTAATGAATATAATAATATATATAATAATCATGTCCACGTCCAACGATCGATGGTCTCGTACTTTACGTGATTGCTACGAATGCGGGTATGTACAGTAGTATACCAGCTAAACTTATACCCTTCAACACATCCAGCGATTGATGGTCTAGTACTTTATGTGATTGAGACAAATACGGGCATCTACTATACCAGCTAAACTTATTTTTGAAGGGAATCTAAGATTGGCCATGTGATAAGGGGCGAGAAGAGGAATTCCTTCGAGGAATTCATGTTATTGAATTTCAGCCAAGTCTTGCCATTATGAGCAAAAGCGTGTCTATTTTGCAAGTGCCAGATATTGATGATGTAGATGTTATTCACCATGATCTAATAGTGTCCGATGGGTTCTCTAAAGTATCTTCCCTATCTTCATGTGGATGCTGCTTAGCCTGCTGTGCTGGTGATTCCGATGTTTGTAGCTTTTCAATTTGAGATCCTATTCCTTGTTGGTTTATATGGATACTTGCCCACTTTAGCATGTTTATACATATGATATCATATGATTATATATATATACCTATTTGCTTGTTTATGTACCCACTCTTGCGCAGTCCGTATACAGTGATTGGCTCGTCGATGGGTGCGGGTCAATATGTGTATATATATATATATGTATAGATAGTTATATATATATATATAGTTATATATATATATATATATAGTTATATATATAGTTATATATATATATAGTTATATATATATATATAGTTATATATACTGTATATATATATATATATATATATGTTACATTATGTAGTCCTCAGTTGGATGTACAATGATGCACATCCATTCTGCTCCTTGTCTCTAGATATTCAGCAGATCACCAAGGCTGAACCACTCTCCTATCCTCCAGGACATTCCAGGACTTTACTGTAGATGTTTCATCCAAACCATGATGAACATCTGGGTATGGATCAAAACCTAACATAGGTACCAGCTGGGGCTCCCCAGTTTGTTGCTTACCCCCCATGTGACCCCTAGTTCGAGTCATAAACGCATATAAACCCAACACGTCTGCACCTACTGAACTAAACCAACCTCCAAACTGGTGATGGCATGTGATGGCCATCCATGGCAGTCACTTCCGGCGCTGGATGCCATGGCTCCTTGCGGTGACTGTGGCCAGCTTCACGCTGCCGCGCGGCTTTCTGGGCGCAGCTTTTGGTGGACGAGGTGTGGCAAAGGTGAAGGGCTGTAGTGTTGAGACACCTAAGAATTCTGAGGAAATGCCTCTTGCTTTCTGCGGATTGTGACAAGCTTGACATTTTCATGGTTGCGATGGTTGCCGACTCACGTTTTGATTGACTTTTGTTCCTTTGTCCAAGTGTCTGGAATACATTGACAATCTAATACCGCGAGGTTTGATTTTTTTCAGTCTGGTTGGTTCCATCTCCAGCCATTGTGGCAGATACCCGCAGTATCCCCAGTTTTGGTGAGTGAAACGCCCAGATTTTGTGCAGCTGTTCCACCAAAAATCACGGAACCCGTGTCATCGCAGCTCTACTGCGACAGCTGCCATTGCTCATTCCCCTGGCAACTCGGACCCAGAAAGATGCTGAGGTGGGCACCTCTGGTATTGCAATATTTCTACAGTAACCATTCCGGATGCCTATCGCCAATCGCCGAATGAATGATCCATAAACAACTCTGTATATATATATATATTATATATGATATTGCCAGTTCCTTGTATGGGTACAGGCTGGTCAAACATCGGGTACCAGCTGGGATGCACAACTGGCTTGGCATTCTTAGGTTCACCTGGAAACATCAGATCCCCCCAAGGTTAGATCGTTGAAGATCAGTCGTAAGCGTGATCAAGGCTGGTGGTTCCAACATGTTCTAACCGATCCTGCTGAATTTTGACCAACTGTTTCAAACACTAGATAATTAAAATATATGTTAGATTAGTTATTTGTTTTTTTTTAAAAAAAAAAAAACAGTAAATTAACATATTATGTTGACTAACTGTTCTATCTTTCAAAAACTACATGTTATATTCGCATCAACATAATAAATATAGATTAATTATTCAAACATGTCTTGCCTACGCTCCTATGTTCATGGATTCAGTTCGATGGGCGAAGGGGTCGCGGCAACGCCAGGATTGAGGTTACCAGTGACCTCACCATGATGAATATACTGTTGGCGGTTTAAAATATGTCGGCTCCAGCGCGAAGAAACAGATTGACTTTTAATTCCAATGTTTATGTAAAGATATGTATATAGATTATATATATATAGATAGATTATGTAGAAATTATCTTACTATATTGTAGATCATTTTGGACCGTTGGTTTGTCCATTTACCTCGCGTTTTCCCTCTTTTTTTTACGGCAAAGAAGTCACCGCGTTGCGTGGTCACCGGCAAGCCGCGGCAAGCCGGTGCCGTGCCAAGGCAGAAGCCGTCGGATCCTGCAGGGACTGCTGCGTGGCGGACTTTTGCCGCTGCCAACGCTGCGAGTGTTGGCAGATCCTACGAAGTTTGGGCTATCGCACCCCGTACCTTGAAGGTCAATGCCGAAATTGCTGCGGCTTGAGGATGAAACAGAATATGAAACATATGAGCAAGGGTTAAAGATTCAAAGGTCAGAAATCTTCGAAGTTAAGAGGTCTCGTTTTTGGAAAGTCTCGCAAGCCACGGAAAGTGATATGGTGCACTACCAGCGATGGCGTGACCCCCTAATGGTCACCTCTCATATAACTCATAAGTAAGGATCCGCTGGCCGGGCCAAATGTTATGGTAAATGATGATAAATAATAGTGAATGATGGTAAATGATGATCAATTATGATCAACTATGATAAATTATGATCATCATTCACCATCATTTACCATCATTTATCATTACCAACACTGATTATCCAATTATGATAATTTATGATAAATTAAAATGTGAATTGTGATAAATCAGTGTTGGAATTGTGACGTTCCAATCTGATCTTCCTGATGAGTTACAGTACGATCCATTGTTTTTTGTCAACGGTTATACACCCTGGTTGTGAACACATGTTTATCTTGGCTATCCAAACATGGAAAAAACATGGAAAACATGGAACCATGGAAAACAACATCTACTTTGTTTCAAAACATTCCATTTGATCGCATTGATCATCATTTTGATTGCCCTTTGTATCTTGTTCACACCCTGTGACGCCATCCTATTTCTGAACAGTTTAGTGCCCGATGGAAAAAACAACTCAAAGGTTGGATGTCAATGAGGCGCTAAAGCAAGGCCGGCGCGGATCGAACATGTGGATTTGTCCATAGGGATTAACTATCAACAATTGGGATTTGTTGGGATTTCATGGGAATACAACTTTCATATAACATGATGATGCACAGTAAGTATACAACCAAATTGATATGATATCTGATACCTCATGGTTTCTCTGAAAATAGGCTACCTCAATTTTGATGGAGTCTCACCATGTTTTTCCAGATAGATTGTCCATTTTCGGGATAGACCGGTACATATCCCCTTCTTTTGGACAAAGCCAAAACGGTGAGACCTGGGAGGCTTCGAGACTGGAGTAGTGGCCAGGGATGAGGGATTTTCCTGGGGTCAGTGAGGGTAAGAAGGATTGATTGATTGATCGATTGGTTGACTGGTTGGTTGGTTGGTTGGTTGGTTGGTTGGTTGGTCGGTTGATATTGTTCAGCATTGATATTGTTGATATATGTTCATATACTTGGGATATTTTGGGATGCAGTAATGGTTTAGAGTCGCCAGTCCTTAAACGTCTCCAGGCGTTAAAGTTCTTCATAGCAGCGGGTCCCATTCAATCAATCCATGGGTGAGAACCATGTCCCCATGGTTGTTCTCGTTCTTGTTTTCATTGCCAGCATACTGGCAAACTCCAACTTACTATGGATTAAGCCCCAGATTTTTGAATATGTTTGTTACCCTCAGGTAACCTAACATAGCTATGGACAATCACCATGTTTCATGGGTAAATCAACTTTTTCTATTGCCATGTTCAATAGCGAACTGTTAAATTACCAGAGGGTACCCTCAGGTAACCTAGCTGAAAAACTGAAAGACCCGGTGTTTACCTTGGAACATCTTGGACACGAGCTACATGGGTGCCTTGTCCATAGCTATGATCTACATTTCACTGGATTTATCACAAAATGGTATAACAAAAACATATTGATTATGATTATGATCCATTTCTGGTTTAAAAAAACCTGGATGTTCTAGAACCAACGATGATTACGATTAAATCCCGTTCCTGCGTTTATTTTTTTTGAAAAAACACATTCTACTAAAGCCTCTGCTCAACCACAATGGTTTCGTTCGGGCTGGAGCTTTACCGCGAGGAGTGCTGAGGGCCGAAGCGTTGCAGTGGCGGGAAGCCTCCTTGCCTGTGTGGCATCCAGTGGTGTCCCGGTGGAAGGTGGAATAAATTTGGGTGCCATTCGGATCCCTTGGGCCCAGTGAATGGGTTAAATGTATTTTAAGTTTATTTTTATATATTATGTGTTTTTTCCTATAGTATAGTAACATTTTCTTAACATTTGTTATAGAATCTTATCTATATAGCCAGTTTTAGGATCGATATGTTTGTGCCCTGCCGTTGTTTTTTGCATGAAATTGGACATATATATCAGGAATGAATCGCTGGTGGAGCAGGACATTTTCTTGAAGACCCCCCTACTGTGTTCCAACGGAGCATTTCAAAACAGCTACATTCTTGAGATTCAACATGGAGCAAGTTGTTTGATTAATCTTGCAGATAGGTTCCATGTGGCATCGGAGTTTAGTTCATAGAATCTTATTCTGATGTCGTCTGAAAACATATTGGATCCACGTTTTCAACATTTGCATGTTTTGTGGATAGTTATAAAATGTTATAAACATGAGTCGGAGAAAGGCTTTAAATCCTAGCTTTGAGTTTGAACATGAACCCAGCTGTTTGTCCGTTTATATACATGTTTGGTTCCTCCTTGGAGGGATTTCACCGAAACTGAACAGACATCAAAGCGGGTGACATCACCCAGCACCAGCTGCCATGGGCACAGATCCGCAGCACCAACTCCAAACCAGGCAGATTCGCAGCTGGAAATCCGACCTTCGAAGATCGCGGGGCTGGGACTTTTTGCAGCGGAACCATTGGAGGCAACGACTCTTTTGCAGCTTGGCTGATCTCTAAGCCACATTAAAATACACCATGGAAATATATTAAAATTGGAAACTCAGACGTATTCAATTTTGTGTGTATGCTTCCCCTCCTTTCCCAAATGGGGAGTGGGAGGACACTGTCCAGACCTGTCCAGCATGACTGAACTAGCCTTGTGTTGAAGTGAGCCACGGGCTTGGAACCCCAAATGGGTGGATAGTCGTTGTCTTTCTACCCATGGTACCATGATGAGATCCGTTGGTTTGTACCAAACTCACCTGAACAAAAACCTACTGTATCATATTATATTATGGAATGCTAGCTAGTACTTGAATAACATGCCGATTCGGCTTTGACATTGAGCACATCGACTTTGGCTTGGGTTCATCCGCCACACTCCTTCATGTTGATTGCAGCTTGTCTTTTCCCCTTCATGAACTGGTAAACTAACCTGGCAATGAACATTTCCCCTTTCTACTTGTAGATGGTGTTTCATGAAAACTGGGACATTAGGATTTAGACTTGCTAGACGATCAGAGGTTGTGATTCATATGTTTGGCAAACATACCTGGAATGGTTAGGGAGTCATCCCATATCATCCAATGGCCGCAAGTTTCAGCTATTTTGAGGACTATAATTCAATAATTAAGCCAGAACATGTTCTGTAAAGGTCATATTGCTTCACCCTCTTGAAGGCATCCAACTTCCAGCCTTTCAGCGCTTGAGGCCTCCATATCAAGGTCTGAGTTTGCTGAATGCCGACCTGAACAATTTGGACTACACTCAAGATGAAGACAACTATGTGTGGTGCCCCCCAGGCAGGCTTATGGAATTGGCTTAATACACATTACCCTTTGGTAATTTAACATAGCTATGGAAAATAACCATTTTTTTAATGGGAAAATCCACTATAAATGGCAATTTGCAATAGCTATGTTAAATTACCAGAGGGTATCACTGAAATCAGGTAACTATCGAACAACATAGCCCAACCTGGCTGAAATGAGCCTTTTCGTTTGTGTGCCGGATTTCCCTGAATTGCTGGCTGATTGCGAGAGTTTAGCTGTCAGTGTTCCCCTCCAAGACACATCCACCTCCAGATGTTTTTCCTCAGGATAGGTGATTTTGAGGGTTGATGTTAGATATGTTAGTTGGGGGAGATGGTCATTTTCCATCAGTTGGGATTATTGAAACCCCTGACTCCCCAGATTTTGTGGAGCCATGTGGCTTTGAGACCGACGACAAAGTGCTGGGCCCATGGACCCGAGTTTCTGCGTGGATGGTCGAGAAGTGGCTTCGAGTTGCCTGGAAGCATTGTCAGGGGCGAAGCTCGATGGGTATACTCCTACTTTCCACGAATTTCCGCCTGGAATCCAGAGCAAAAAGATCAAAAAGCAATGGCCACCATGACACCATCAAACTGCAACACCATGGCCACTGGACAAAGCATTACAAAAGCCATGTTTGTGATGGGAAGGTTGCTGGTCTCGACAATGCCTGAGGGAATGTAGCTTCCCACGTGTGGCTGGCCAATTCCCAACCGTACTGTTCCGTGTTGGATGTTAAAAAAAAAGTTGCCGGGGATAAAAAAAGTATCGAATAGCGTATTTGTTATATTATATTTATACCTGCAGAAATGATCAGAATTGTATAGAATTGTGATCTTCAGTTTCCAGATCCATTTCCCGAGAAATCATGGTGAAAACAAATGGCTTGAGGCATTCCTTCTTTGCAAACCACAAGAACAAGAATAACAAGTGCTTGTTTTGAGGTCAGATCAAGTTCAACCACCTTTCCAAGTGGGACGATGAATTACAACAAACCTCATTTCATATGTGCCAGGAAAACCTAAGTCTTGGAATATTTCCCAAGTACAGCTACTGGACATGTTTTTTTAACTGCAAGAAAAGAAGATTTGTTTGCGTACGAGTGCCCAAGAGACGGAGAACTTGCATGAACTTGCTATGTACCAATCGGGTGCGGACATTGGAACATGTTGTAATGAAACAGGCCACTTACCATACATGACCCACCCACGAGTTCTGAGGTGACAATCCAGCACGCTTTGTGAATGGGGCACGTACGTTGGAGCAATGCAAGGACCAATTCGCTGAACCTAGTTGTTGGAAGGATGAAAGTGTGAAAGTGATGACCCTGGCATCTACACACTTTCAATGTGCCAGGAGGTCTCTAGGTGACAGTTGAAGTCTTCTGGAAGACATGTCTTTCTTCCAACTTTTTTACAGCTTAAAATGTGGTGTCTAATTGTTTTTTCCCCTTCAATAGATTCACAGATATCGCGCAAAAAACACGCATACCTGGTAGATCATTTTCCGGAAGGGCCCCCCCTCCCAATAGGTACCTTACAATGATCACTATAGGATTTGTGGTGGACGTATCGCTTCGTTAGCTCAGAGGGACGCCAGGAGCCTCCGCAACGCTGGCAGCCAGGAGGTGAATCTGGAGATCTGCGAGTTGGGAGAGGTGGCCTATTTTCGCACCCTGAAAGCCATCCCTGTGGGCAGCGAACTCTTGGTCCCTTGGGCTGAGACGTTTCGTTAGGTGTCAATGCTGGCAGAACAAGGGATGTTGTTCAATGTTAAGTTCATGCTTTCTAGTGAGCTCTAGCACTTATTCATACTTATTCATTCTCATTCATGGTGTTTTTTTCCAAATTTAGAGCTACAGGTTATGCTGGTGGTTGGTCGCCATCGCCTCGGGGGATTTGCCTGGTCAACCAGCCCAGTGATCAGTGGATCTCAGTGGATCTCAGGTGGACTATGGCCCTGGATATTGGTCTGACTTCGGTGGCTGCCAGTGAGGCATGCAGATCTTAAGATCTGCGCAGCTTATGCGCGATGGTTACGCTGATTGTTGTTCCCAGTTGGTCCCAGCTGGTCGACCAGAGAAGAAATTGGTTGAAGGGGGGAACAAAAAACGATGATTTGAGGCGGAAATTCCGAGATCCTGCTGGAAATTCCTGATGGTTCTTGCTGTTTTGCATGGCCAGATGTTGGGTACGGGTTGGGTACGCTTCGTGGGGGCAATCGTGAATTCAGTCATGAACTTGGATTATCCCGGATGGTTTTTCTTCTGTATGGCGTATCCAAAGCACAGCTTGAAGGCTGCGGCTACTGGATAAACCGTGGTTAAATACGTTTATGTTGAAGACCATGTATCATAATATTATATGATATAAGTGGACAAAAGTACACCCTGCAAACCAACTATATACCTAGTTGGTGTGTGCAGTATAGTTTAGGATAGATTGGACATTTCATGCCATGATGTGTCTGTGTTTGTTTGTGGCTCAAAGCCAGGGGATTACATCACAAGATATCCACCCTTTTTTCAGGGCTGACATCGATTTTCACAGCAAGGTGATGCCCTTAGTCTGTGGAAGTTGATGGATCCCAGGGATCGTCATTCCATGCCATGGCGTCTCTGGACGGTTTTCAGGGCCACTTCGATATGTTGTACGACGATGAACGCAACCAGGTCAGGCATCACAGGTTTAATTATCGGATCATCATGGGATGTGTTTCTATAGTGCAATTTGGCTGCAGGTTTTGTTTTGAAGATGTTCCTGTAAACAAAACCTGTGTTTTGTTCATCTCTTGCCATTCCGAGCTTCGTAACTTGCTTTACCGATAAGACAAAGTAACACCAGTTTTATGTTCACTGACCATGTACTGTACAACAATAGGCAAGGCTAAAGACATGTTAGTTTCCTCACATATTCTGGTCAGTTTAATGTAGATACTGTAGGGCGCCCCGATTCATAAGTTGATTTATACTCCTACGATCTCCTGCGCATCATAATTCCAGCAATGATATCATTGTACTTAAGCAACTTACCTATCGTTTTCCGGTCGCCCAAACCCTGGGACGAACTGAACGTCGCACCTTGCGGCCCATGTCTGTGGCCTCCTTTGCAAATGGGGTATATCGGTATTTCCCCCAAAATGGACCTTTCATTGATGTTTCGTGTGGAAGAATGGTGACATTTTGATAGTGATTGGGAATCATTGGGATCTAATCTTTAAATATCTTTAATACAACAAGACTCAACAAGTAACATGATGATATCAATTATAAGGTTTCGATGTACCAGATTTTTAGACAAACCCTTTGACCCCTTTTCCTTCATATAAAACAAGACACGTCAGATAGAGATGGGGGGACGAACATCCATTTGCCAGCTGCTTTGAACAGAAGCTTACCAGGCTTTTGACCCATAGCCATATATGCCATATTGTGCCATGGTCAAGAGTTGGAGTTTTTTTCTGGTCATGAAAAAAACATAGTGATTTATATAATATGGATATTCCCATTCTGGGATGGATTGCCATGAACATATCATATTGGTGCTATATATATATGCATATTTAGATATACTCAAAATATGCCATCATAATTGTCGGTCAAACCCTCATGGTTTGATGGTGAATTCCATTGAATTCCCATAGGTTTTTGACGGTTTCGACGGTTGAAGCAGTCCCGGCGACGCCAGGCATATGCCGAGGCCATCCGACGGGCAGCTGAAAGGCGGGGCAGCTGAAAGTGCCTTTTTTTTAGGGGTACCTTCGAATGATTTACCCTCCAGTGAATTAAGAGTTCGACCCTGCCATTCATCGGGGTTGGAAGATTAGTGAAACCACTAAAAATTGGTTATTTAAGATAGCCATGGTATAGATGCCCCATTTATAGATGGTTTACCGAAAAAAAAATGGTGGTTTTCATGGTCTATGTTAATTTACCAGAGGGTAACATACGGTGGTTGGTTGCGAACTCTTGCACCGATAGGTGGTAAACATCCCGCAGGCTGAAAAAGGGTTCCCACCGTAGTGAACTGGAAAAGCACCATTTTGAAAAGGTATATAATCTATAACTCGCTATGAATGGGCCATGGCTTCCATTGCCTATGTTCAAGTATGGGAAGGTAAGAATTTGCAAAATTCTGGGTGGAATCAGAATCAATATACTCAATAAACTCAAGTAAGATCAAATAATAATCAATCGGGAAAGCACTTAAGCAAATCGAGATGATTGCGGAGAAAAGGGGCACGGGCAGGGGATTGAAGCTGCGATCATTCTGCAAACATTGGGAGAGTTGCTAAAACACTTAAGCAGCGCAAGTCAACCATAATTACGATGGATCGAACTATTCTGTACTCCACGTCACCATAGACATGCACGTCAAGAGAAAAAATCGGCCCATACACATCCATACAGAACGAGTTTCTGAAATTGCTTGGGTGCTTCATAATTTGTCATGTTTTTTTGGAAAACACGTTTTTTTTCAATTTTTTTTCGCAGCAGCGTTGGTTTACAGACCGCAACATTGACCCAATCTTAATCTCATATCTCACAGGCAGAAACGCTTGCAGTGGTCCGCACGGTTCGATTCTTTCCATTTCCCACAGGTAATGATCGTGTTGTATAGAAGAAGCAAGGGATTTAAGCATCTCAATGGTGATTTTTGTTTTTCTGGATGTTGTCGCCATACTGTGGATGATTGCGAAATAATCCTGCACCACCTTTTTTCATGGTTGAAACATGTTTTTCAACCCTAAAAATCGTGGGATAAACTCGGATAAACTATGATAAACTACCGTTTGAACAACTGGTGCAGGATTTCACTGGCCCACCCACCGGATATCATGAGTCCATCCCCTGCGCGAGATGATGATCCCCAATGGGTTTCCGCTGGTTTTTCCAACGGGGTGACACCTTAAAACACCGAGTCAAGTTGGGTGGTGAAGCTATGACCGTTGGGTTTAAAGTACCTAGTTTCCCTGTGGAGATCATCCCATGAAAAAGATGGTTGCAATCCATTCTGGGGTAGCTGACTTTGATTTGCGGACATCACGGTTAGGTCTGAATTGAGCTATTTATTTCTTCACATCCGTGTTTAATTCCTTAGTTAAAACTCCCTGGGGAGTGAAGCTGTATGTTATTATTTAGTACAAGTGCGACATTTGTTATACAGGAGAGATCGGCGCACACCCGGACGTGGAATCTGAAAGCAGCACTTGGACCAAAACCGTGCAAAGTGAATCAACAAGATCAACATACGAACGTTAATCAACATGTGCTCGCCGCAAAGCTTCCTAATTATCCTAATAAGAATCAAATTTCCTCACTAAGAAATAGATTGTCCAATCATGTCCATCTCTAGCGTCACCCGATACAAAAATCAATTAAGATGCCCTTGGCCAAGAAGTTCCCTGATATGATAAGCTTGCTTTTTTTCTCAAGTTTATATCCAACCAAGGTCGAGCACAACTTGCTTCCCGAAGAGACTCCCTAATCAGGACCAAAGTACCTACAAAAAAAAACATAAATGTTCAAATTCATTTTGCAGCGACCTAATGTAAAGCCTCAATCACATGGCCTCTCTTATGATTTCACCAAGTTACCAGCTAGGGCAGCTAGGGTCAATAATGATGTTAGTCAGGACTCAGTTTGAAATATCTAAGGGAAACCATGAAAATTGCAAAAACCATTACCAGAAGATATATAATTTCTACTTGTTAACTAAAGGAAATTCAATGAAAGCAACGCATTATTATAACCACACATAGTTATATAATATGCACTGCAATGCAATAAGCCCAAAATTGAACATACAGCGACTTACTTTATGTTCCACATATATATATATATACTTATATATACATTTGTGATTTATCTGTAACATAGCTATGTATGTTCTATTCTGCATACATGTTTCATGTACCCAGGATAAATAGTTCACATTCCAAATATCCACGCAAGCAAGAAGCGTTAATCCATGTTCATGGTCAGACGAAGGTAAACCACTTTTAAAACCCCAAGGTCCTCAACGTCAGGATCCTATATCAATTTATTTGCCATTGCTGGTACAGGTTAAATCTCACATTGGGAAATGAAAATGCAGCAGGGAATCATGGGTAGTCCGCTGGAAAAAAAACAAAGATCAGCAGAACTCAAGTACACATTGTGTGAGGTGGAGTTCCGCCGAGTTTTTATTTTTCAGCAGAAATCCTATAGGTTCAAACATTGAATCAGCAGAAGTCCACTACACAAAACCAGAAGATGAGTTCTGCCCAGGCATAGGTCTGAACACTAAGTTCCGCCGATTTTCTTTCAGCAGAAGTCAGGTACACAATTTGTGTAGTGGAGTTCCGCTGAAAACAAATTTACACTACCCTCTGGTAAATTAACATAGACCCTGGCAGTTGTTGGTTGGAAGACTAGTTTCCATCAAAAATTGGTGATTTTCAGGGTCTATGTTTATTTACCAGAGGGTAAAGTCCGCAAAAATTGTTTGCATTCGATTCCAGGTCACAGGATCTTAATTTTCCGCCCTTTTTTTTGGGGAGCAGATCTCATGCCCCATAATCGACCGCGGCGGAAAAATGTCCGCAGAGTCTGCAGATTTTGTTTGGCAAAAAAAACTGAGACTTCAATGCAAAGTTCTGGACCCTAGACCTATTGGCCATGGGTGGCACATGTGATCGGGAGGAACTTGCCTGGGTAACCCTTGGAAAATCGTATCGAATTGGTGATGGGCAATGTAACCACCCATTACCATGGTCTGACCCCACGTTTTTTGAAAACTCCATGGAAACATGGTTTAATTTAAGTATTCCCATCCCCGCCCCCTAATTAATGCTCAAATCCACCCAAATAGTTAAAAGCTGTTAGAAGCATGTTAAAACTATTTTTTAAGAATGTAATTATTGAATCGGTACTCGGTACATGTGCGACATTTGTTCTACAGGAGAGGTCCGCGCACCCTTGGACCTGGAATCTGAACATGTAAAAAACATGTTGAACTTGTGTGGATGAATTGTTTCAATCATTGCTGGTTGGTGGTTTCAAACATGTTTTATTTTCCATAATATATGGGACGTCATCCTTCCCATTGACTTTCAATGACTTTCATATTTTTCAAGATGATTAAAACCACCAACCAGATTGAAATCACCCACAGAAAACTGCCATGTTCAGAAATCCCGGTGGCAGGGCACGCAGTGGCGGCGCCACAGCTCTTGACATAGGCGCGTTTTTTAGGAAATCGAAATCTGTGGGGTCGGGGAACGCTTGAGATGAATAGAAACCAACCATTTAAATCTGAGGTCATCTATCTATCTATCTATCTATCAATCTATCTATCTATCTATCTATCCATCTATCTATCCATCTATCCAATTTTCTATGACTACACCTTCCAATCCATGGGGTTTTGTAGATGTGCCGATCGTGTCATTCTGGGAATTTCCGCTGCAGGAAGTGGATCCGGACTGCTGGGCCTCCTGTGTTGGCAAACAGGCACCATGTTGGATCGGTTTTCGAGGGTGGACCTGTGGATTCGATGTATACATTAATACGTGCTTATTTTTTGTGTATATGTACATGTTACATCATATAAATATTTAGAACATATACACATACACTATCTATCTATATATATGTGTGTGTGTGCATATCATTATATATATATATAATATATATAATATATATATAATGTTGTATCCACACATGCCAATATGTAGACAACGTTAATACAATATACTTCAATTATATGTTGTAATGATTTGTAGTGATTCATTGTGGAATGGACTACTACTGGATGTGACATGATTCCTTGTGGCACCGGGCTATGGTTGTGCGTCAACCTTGCGGCGACAAGTTACACGGGTAACCCCAAAGAAATGATCCCATCATCTTCCAATCACGAAAGATTGTTGGGGAAGAGTATCCGTCTTCCAATCGAAAACTCATTGAACATCTTTTAATTTTTCCATTGTTCTCGCGCCCTCGGTGGACTCTCCGCGGTTTTTTTTGGCTTCGAAGCTTCGACGCTCCAGGTCGTTTCCATCGCGTGGTGTTGCTCGAAGCGTGTCCGCCTCTGGCCACTGCGGCCAAGGAAAACATCCAGAGGAACGGTGCCGCGGCTCGGTCGGATAGAGGCGTTTTTTTTGGAAAATATGGGGCTTTCCAAAGCCATAGGATCCATGGTGCTGGTATATTTACCTACAAAACTGGGTCATTGATGGGGTAAATGTTGGTAAATATTCCAGCACCATGGATCCTATGGGAAAAATGGAGCTATCCCAATAGCTGGAACGTTTGTAATGGAAAAACCATCTATTAGATGTGGATGATGAAATGGGGTAGCCCCATTTCAATCCATTTCAGGAAACCCCCAAAAATTAGGAAAAGTATGGTGGTTTCTTGAAATTATGCCCAAGTCACCATGGGTTTCAATACTAAAGTAGTCTAATGACTTGGATGATTTGGGGTACCCCCATTTTAGGAAACATCCATATTGCTATATGATAGGGTTATTAGTAAGGATTATAATACCAATTACTACGTAGTAGATGATAGGGAATCATGCAATTGTCTATACCTGTAATATCCGATAATATTAAGGTCGCTGTGATAATGTTAATATGGACATGATAGGAATACAATATATAGTTCATGATAGGAATTACATATAGATCATGTAGGGAATCAGTTTCCAACTACTACCACTAGGCTTAAGTCGTATCAATCGACCTGAAGTCGTATCACACCTGCGTGCGCGCAGTGTTTCGTATAGATTTTGATAGTTCTTTATTTGATGGGTTATTGATTCGAACACTTTT
>Ga0126342_10007765_pt1 | contig 19203 bp, 12 predicted proteins | sample Cyp1metagenome_FD_92528 | JGI IMG/M metagenome (GOLD analysis project Ga0126342, IMG submission 92528) | Coral microbial communities from Lord Howe Island, Old Settlement Bay, Australia - Cyphastrea 1 metagenome | ecosystem: Host-associated > Invertebrates > Cnidaria > Coral ... | reverse complement strand
TCAGAGATAACCAAGTCAGCTAAAACTGTTTCTGCCATCTTTTGTTCTTGTACAAGTAGACCAATGCCTGTGCAACAAATGAACATATCTAAGTTATCTAAGCATGCAAATTTGTGTTTCCCCTTTCAGTGGCTGGTACCTCAAACGTTTGGCCAAGCAGGAAGCCATCCCAGAGCCCTTCCCAAAGACAAACACCTCCAGGGGTAGGTGGACAGGTACAACCCAATGCCAATGAATTTCAGGGATAATCAAGTCAGCTAAAACTGTTTCTGCCATCTTTTGTCCTTGTACAAGTAGACCAATGCCTGTGCAACAAATGAACATATCTAAGTTATCTAAGCATGCAAATGGTCTAAAACAGTTTCCCCTTGCAGTAGCTGGTACCTCACACGTTTGGCCAAGCAGGAAACCATTCCAGAACCCTTCCCAAAGATAAATCATCAAGGTGCATTGTCTAGGGTGACATCTCTATGCCGTAGCTGCCCAGCTCCTCCCCAAAATATCCCAAAATCACACATGTCCAGTCAGTGGTGCCTGGAGCCTCCACTTACGATCTCCATCCTGATGAATGCAGGCAAACTTACCATATTTTCAAGTGACAGCTGCGGAAGCTGTAGTCCCACATAGAGCTGCTTGCTAATTCCACATGTGATGATTTGTTTCTTTTGTTTTTCTCCTGCGAAGCAAAAACGCTACTGTTTTGAATAAATATTTAGTTTGTTGGACATTTTGGGCAAAATTAAACAAACAGTCACACGGGAAATGGAATTAACCCAAAACTAAATTCATTTGAAAAGGGGTAACTTAGGGTACATTCTGAAGGCATTTGGGTTGGGGTGTGCTGCAATGGTCTGGCAAGAAAGGAAGCAAAGATTGCGGGCAAAAACCCGGCTCGGTAGGTAGGAAATGAAAAGACCATCTGTGGTCGCCACCCACTCAAAAATGTTCTGGAGTATCATGGAGTGCTCTTTGCAGTGTTTTGTTTGATTGGCTTCATGTCGATCTATTTTTTGGGGATGCAGATTTTCACATTATTTTCTGGAATGCGATGGTTCCAACAAGGATTTTTTAATTGATTACTTATGTTTTGTTAGCAGAGGAAGATACCATTTTTGAACCCATTTTTGGGTGTAAAATGGTGCACAAGGGGGGGGGGAAACCAACTTGAGAGTATGTATGAACTACAGTTGTCATCAGAAATGAAGAAATGTCTAAGGGGGTCGGAAATTCTAAATGACCACCCAGGATTGATTGAGCCCCAGATTGCTGATTGTAATGGTGAGCATCCCATGTGAATACCCTGGGGATTATGAATTTGCAGGTGACATTAGATGGACATACCTGATATGTGGAAGGTTTTTTGGAAGTGAGGCGGTGTTTGACTTGCATAGTTTACAGAGGTCACAAGTTGAATATGTTAAAAAAACGGTGTGGTTATCCCATATTAGATTATCATGAAACCCAGGCTGTAAGAAGAAATTGTCTTAATATTAAAACCCCATATGTTGTTGGTATGAGGAATTGCAATGACATATCCATATGGATATGAGTCAAATTCCTGGCATCTTAGGGAAATAGATGGTATAGCTGGATGGTTACTCCGTCCCAATATGGATCAACATGGTAGGTTCATAGATTTTGACCATATCTATATAATCTACATAGAGTCGGACAATCAAAATTATTAACCATATGACAGCCATCCATATTTCTGGATAATACCTATCACTATTTGTGAGAATCATCCATTTGAATAGGTTTTTTCCATTATAAACCATCCAGCTATTGGGGTATCCCCATTTATGGAAAGTCCCATGTAAATGAGCTGTAACAAGGCGTGATTCCAGTTTCTGCCGCCAGGTTTACACCGAGGGACGAAGGAAATTGTGCAGGCTCGCCGAGCCAGGAAATGATAGCAATGTTCATGGAAAAAAACTATGATCAAACGGCAAAAGTTGGAGGTACATCTATTATTATTATGTTCTTTTATTAAAGGTATAATTATCTAGTATGATCCATTATTTTCAGATAAACCGACATGTTTTATTATTACTATTGTATACATGTTCTGAAAGGAAAAAAACACCTAAATAGATGCAATGTTTATACCCACAATCCTTAAGCAGTGATGAATATCTGAGAATCTGAGCTGGCCCATGCATTGCTGGGACCCTGCCGCGAAGTGGCAGAGCTTCAACACTTTTATGTTTGGCACCTCATGCTGTTTCTTGGATTTATTTGTTTTGCTATACCATCTATGTAGGTATTCCTTCAAAATCACCTAGTGTATATATATATATATATACACACATATGATTACATTACACATATGATTACATGTGTATATATATAAAAGGTATCTATACTGTCTGGTTGGTGGTTTGGAACATTTTTTATTTTTGCATATATTGAGAATAATGATCCCAATTGACTCATATTTTTCAGAAGCGTTGAAACCACCAACCAGCTGTACATGGGATTCTTGATATCGGTTACGGTTGATCCATCCAGATCCCCAAGGTCTTGGGACTGAGACCGCAGCTTGCGGCTGCCAAGAACAGACCTCAGAGTGGGATGTAACATGGGTTTACCCCGCGGTAAACTACTGTAACCTATATATATACATATATATATATATATAATACACATATATATATATATATATGTACATACATGTATATTGATATATTATCATATCTATATATATATACCAATATATTTAAAATACATATATATATATATATTTATACCAATATATCTTTGTATATACATATACAGTATATATATATACATATACATACAGTGTAAATATATAAGACAGTATTTATATGTGTCAATATTTAGTATGCGTGTATATATATATATACATACATATATGTATACAAAAATCAGTTATATATACATATATAGATATTAAAACCCATGTGCATACTAGATTGCTGATTGTGTGTTGGAGCGGACGACTTGTACGATACATTCTTGGTGCATGCAGGACTCAAGGGATCCCCAGTGAGTGTTGCCCTGGGTGCGCACGAGTTTGTTACTGGCACCGAAAATGGTAGATAGATATATATATATATATACTTTTGATAAGAAATGTATGACTCATGACACAATATGACGCAAGCACAAGTTTAATGTTTGCATTGTCTCAGCTCAGCAAGCAGCTATGGAAGATTTACCCTTTGGTTATTCAACCTAGCCATAGAACATCACGATTTCCAATAGGTAAGTCATCATCATTCACCTATAAATGGGCCATTTTCCATAACTATGTTAAATGACCAGAGGGTAACGGAAATACACTTTTGATTTGGATCCATGGATAATTTCAGGCATGTCTCCTGACCACTGTTCGTAACCATGGTATGGAGGCCCAAACTCTGGATCTAATGGGCCAGGAAACTCAATATGTTTTTTCATCACGGATCCCATGGTTATGATTTTCCCACGTTTTCCCACCTTTTGTTGGTAGGTTATTTTTTGTTGGTAGTTTATGATTATGATCGGATCTTGATCATTTCCTGTGGGGTTCACTGTGGTTATTGCCAATTTGTGTTAATTGTCAGGGTAACAATAGTAACAAGCGAAAATGGAAGATTTTACAATCATTACAATCATTAAATGAATCAAAATATTTCCGCAACCAGATCTCATTCTATCCCTTATAATGACTGTTTGAATCTCCATGTTTGTTTGTTATATCAACATTTTGATGGTTTCTTCACCATGTTTTCTTGGTAAGTCACAGTCTTTGCTGGTTAAATCACCACTTTTGCCTCGTTAAATCCACTTTTTGGTTGCTTAAATCTCAAGTTTTCTCGTTGACATCAGATGACATCACCATTTCTCTGGCTCAAATCTACTTAAAATACATTTTTTTGCTGGTAAAATCATCATTTCTCTGGGTGAAGTTCCATTTTTTGCGGCTCGCTCCATGACTCTCAGGTCGCGGCTGCCCATCGGTCCCCGCTTCGAGGCGCCCTCCTGGGCGGCGCGGGGTGCGGGACCTGCCGCGCGGCTGCCCAGTGGTGGCAAAACGGTGGATTTCACGTAGCAAAATATTGGAGACGTCTGTTGATGGAAGAAATCCTGCACCAGTTGATAGGTGGTTTATCCCATTATTTATAGGGTTTCAACCATCCAAGGTGGTGCAGGTTTTCTTCCATCAACAGTATCATGAATAATTAGTTAATATGGCGGGTGGTTTGGAACATGAATTTTATGACTTTCCATATATTGGGAATAATGATCCCAATTGACTCATATTTTTCAGAAGGGTTGAAACCACCAACCAGTTATATAATATGGTGGATTAATATCCAGTGATAGTTAAGGATAGTTTCTAAAATGATAGTTAATATTAGAACAGGAAACTATCTTTAACTATCACTGGAAATAATCATTATTGGCATAACCATCATTAGTGAAATTAATATTTTAGCATGTCTCTCTACCATGTTTTTGGGCTATCTCTTTAGGCACTGTTTTGCAATTTTTGTCTCTAACTTTTGGTAATTTTTGTCCCTAACTTTTGGGATTTTTTGTCCCAAACTTTTGCCTCTTTGGGGAATTTTTGTCCCTAACTAACTTTTGGGATTTTTTGTCCCTAACTTTTGCCTCTTTGGGGAATTTTTGCCCCCAACTTTTGCCTCTTTGGGGAATTTTTGTCACCAATTTTTTTCTCTTGGGGGAATTTTTGTCCCCAACTTTTGGTGAATTGTTCCCAACTTTTGACAAAAGTTGGGGACAAAAATTCCCCAAAAGTTAGGGACAAAAATTCACCAAAAGTTGGGGACAAAAATTCCCCAAAGAGGCAAAAGTTGGGGACACACATTCACCAAAAGTTGGGGACAAAAATTCCCCAAAGAGGCAAAAGTTAGGGACAACAATTACCAAACTTAGGCCAAACTTAGGGACAGTAATTACCCAAACTTAGGGACAATAATTACCCAAACTTGGGGACAATAATTACCAAACTTAGGCGAAACTTAGGGACAATAATTCCCCAAACTTGGGGACAATAATGACCAAATCTAGGGGCAATAATTGCCCAAACTGGGACAAGATAGCTCTAAAGAAAACGTGGTAGAGCGCCATGCTAATTAATATTCATTGGAAACTGAAAATAATCAATGATTAATAGGAAACCATAATTCGTCATAATATCACTATAATATTAATCGATTATAATCAGAATCTCTAAAACTGATCATAATGAAAATTATTCATTAATCATCATTAATCATTAATCCATTTCAGTAGTATATTAACCATTAAATAACATTAATGAACAAGTTGAAAACATCGTTAATAGTGGATAAAATTTATAATCCACTTGTTTACTTGTTCTTCACCAGTATTAACCATCATCAATAGTGGAAATAATAGCATTGTTGATATAATCACTACCGTAGTATTGTCCTGAATAACCATCACTAATTGAAAATTCATCAGAACACCATGGATCACTATAATTATTGTACATTCACTATTTGCTATTATGTATATATAATATATAATTAAACATTCTGTTGTAACAGTGATTATCACTATAATCACTGATTAATAGGAAACATCATTAATCATTGATGATGACCATGATATTCATCATTGGTTACACTGTAATGATAACATATAATCATGATCTCTACAACCGATCATACGCACCGTTCATAATTATCAATCATTGTTTGCTATAATAATCATCATTTTTGATCATCCATTTTAGTAGTAATAAATGAATAATATATAATGATGATTTTTATAAAACCATCACTTTTTAATTAGACTCACTATAATAAACACCATCATTAATTGGAAACTGATCAGGACAAGTGGATATATATATATATATAATGGTGATGTTACATGACTTGACCATATGGTTATGAGTCACAAGCTTGGCACCCTAGGTACCTTAGAATAGCAGGTGGACGTGAATTCATACGTTCATAGGCTTTGACCCATCCCCATAGAATCATTGTTTAGCAGCAATAATGTCATAGGAGTGATAATAACCACTACAAATGATAATCGTAATCGCCAGAAATAGTAATCATCATAATTACTATGAGGAATCAAACCAGTCATGATCAGTGATGATTAATCCTCATGATTGTAATGGCAATCCTCATGTACCCTCCGGTAAACTAACATAGCTATGGAAAATAACATATTTATAGTTGATTTACCTATTACAAGTGGTGATTATCAATAGTTATGTTAGTTTACCAGAGGGTAATCATAATCATTAATCTTTATCAACAATCATCATTGTTATTAGGTGCTATAGTCATTGATTGTTGTTGTAACAATCGTTTGTCATCTATGTTCATGATTATTACTGGAACAACAAAATAGATTCATAACATGGTCACCAACATGGTAATCCTCACAATGATCATTATAAATCATTATGTATGATTATTTCATCACCATCATCATCATCATCACCATCATCAAAATCAAAAACAATCGTCATAACAACGGTAATGATGAACCAACATGAACCAACCATAGTGGTGGGATGGACAGAAAACTCAGGAAACCATGGATTGAACGTCCAGGAATTGGGGAAACAAAATTTGGACCATCATGATAGCTATAGTCAGTGGATTTTGGTCCGAGGGTACTCCCCATTTTCAGACAAAACGATGTTTGTTAGTTTATACTCTAACTTCTTGGATCTGTCGTAGTTATTAAGCCAATTTTATTTTATGTTGCAAAGCAACTTGGCCAGGTACGTGGACCTTGTAGATATCCCCCTATGGAATACATGTTGAATGGGAATGGAAACTCTGCAGCAAAACCCGCCAATGGTGAAACAAAAACAGAGACTTTTCTGTCAATTATCAATCAACTGAGCTCATTTAAATCCCTTAAGTTTCCATACATGCTCCCAATTTACCAACATGTTTCATATATGTTCCATATATATATAATGTTGGCGCCCAATTAGCAGCATGGTACTCTATTTTGGCAACATTTTCCCTCCTTATTCAGTTCCATGATGTTTGGGGGGGGCCTCTATTGTGGCAAGTTTTTTTTCAGATTTTGTTTTTAGTTTTTTGTTGATGCATGTTGTTTTTTTTAATGGTTCCTATTTGTTGAATTTATTTTTAAATTAATTAAACATGTTTTTCAGTTTTTTCATTTTTATATCAAAGCTTTCAATGCAAGGTTTCCAAATAATTAGATGCCTTATTAAACCCTTATTAAAAAACAACACCCAGACAATTTTTCAAGGGGTACCTCATGCGTGACTCAGTTGCTCAATAATATGAATGTTTGGATGGTACTCTATTGTGCCCAAAAACTTTTGGGGTTGAAAAAAAATCAAAAACCTTCTCCACCTTTTTTTGAGTAAAGCTGGTCCATTTACTTTAGAAAGCCATATATGTGTTAAAGCTTTAAAATGCAAGGTTTTCCAAATAATTAGATGCCTTTTTAAACCCTTATTAAAAAACAACATCCAGACAATTTTTCAAGGGGGTACCTCATGAGTGGCCCAGTTACTCAATAATATGAATGTTTGGGTGGTACTCTATTGTGTACAACAACTTTTGGGGTTGAAAAAAAGCAAAAACCTTCTCCACCTTTCTTTGAGTAAACCTGGCCCATTTACTTTAGAAATCAATATTTGTTTTAAAACTTTAAAATGCAAGGTTTTCCAAATAATTAGATGCCTTATTAAACCCTTATTAAAAAACAGCATCCAGACAATTTTTCAAGGGGTACCTCATAAGTGAGTGGCTCAGTTACTCAATAATATTAATGTTTGGATGGTACTCGATTGTGCCCAACAACTTTTGGGGTTGAAAAAAATCAAAAACCTTCTCCACCTTTCTTTGAGTGAAGCTGGTCTATTTACTTTCGAAAGCCATATTCGTGTTAAAACTTTAAAATGCAAAGTTTTCCCAATAATTAGATGTCTGAAAAAACCATGAATGGCTCAGATACTCAATAATATGAATGTTTGGATGGTACTCTATTGTGCCCAACAGCTTTTGGGGTTGAAAAAAATCAAAAACTTTTCCCCCACCTTTCTTTGAGTAAAGCTGGTCCATTTACTTTAGAAAGCCATATTTGTGTTAAAGCTTTATAACGCAAGGTTTTCCCAATAATTAGATGCCTGAAAAAAACATGAATGGCTCAGATATTCAATAATATGAATGTTTGGATGGTACTCTATTGTGCCCAACAACTTTTGGGGTTGAAAAAAATCAAAAACCCTTTTTCCACTTTTCTTTGAGTAAAGCTGACCCATTTACTTTAGAAGCAATTTTTGTGTTAAAGCTTTAAAATGCAAGGTTTTCCAAACACTTAGATGCCTTATTAAACCCTTATTAAAAAACAGCATCCAGACAATTTTTCAAGGGGGTACCTCATGAGTGGCTCAGTTACTCAATAGTATGAATGTTTGGATGGTACTCTATTGTGCCCAACAACTTTTGGGTTTGAAAAAAAACAAAAACCCTTCTCCACCTTTCTTTGAGTAAAGCTTGATCGCTTTACTTTAGGAAGCCATATATGTGTTAAAACTTAAATGCAAGGCTTTCCAAATAATTAGATGCCTTATTAAACCTTTATTAAAAAACAACACCCAAACAATTTTTCAAGGGTGTACCTCATGAGTGGCTCAGTTACTCAAAAATATTATATAATGTTTGGATGGTACTCTATTGTGCCCAACAGCTTTTGGGGTTGAAAAAATCAAAAACCTTCTCCACCTTTTTTTGAGTAAAGCTGGTCCATTTACTTTAGGAAACCATATTTGTGTTAAAGCTTAAAAATGCAAGGTTTTCCAAACACTTAGATGCCTTATTAAACCCTTATTAAAAAACCAGCATCCAGACAATTTTTTCAAGGGGGTACCTCATGAGTGGCTCAGTTACTCAATAATATGAATGTTTGGATGGTACCCTATTGTGCCCAACAACTTTTGGGGTTGAAAAAAAAACAAAACCCTTGAAAGTAAATTGAAATCAATTGGAAGTAAATTGAAAGTAAATTGAAATCAATTGAAAGTAAATTGAAATCAATTGAAAGTAAATTGAAATCAATTGAAAGTAAGTTAAAATCAATTGAAAATCAATTGATTTCAATTGAAAGTAAATTGAAATCAATTGAAAGTAAATGAAATCAATTGAAAATCAATTGAAAGTAATTTGAAATCAATTGAAAGTAAATTGATTTCAATTGAAAGTAAAGTGAAATCAATTAAAAATAAATATTCAAAAAAGTTGAGGGGGGGTGGCAAAAACATGGTCAGTTATTCAGTAGACTAAAATTGTTTAGGGGGGGGGCCCTCACACTAATCAGTCGACAACATTATATATATATATATATATCATATATATTATTCCCTATATTTTCCCTATATATATATATTAACCATTTTCAACTTAAGTTTCAATTTCCCAATCTTTCGCCGGCTGAGTTTCGGGGGAGTTGCGCCGAGGCCTCCCCTCCGATGACCTTGCTCTTCCGTTCGCCGGAGCGCATCCCGGTGGACAGTGGCGTGCAGAAGGCGGGGGACAGCCTGGTGTATACATACTATACATACATATATAATCATATATCTATATATATATATACACATTATATATATACACATTATATATATACACATTATATATATATATATATTCATTTTTCATATCTATGTATCATGTATCTCTAGCCCAAATTATCATATATTTATATAAATATAGAGATATTCATTATGCATGTATGTATAGATATGTACCATCTATCTTTAGCTAGATCGATAGACAGATAGACAGAAAGATCGATTGATCGATCGATAGATATATATATATATATAGATATGTGGAGTTTCCTAAAACTGAGAGACCCCAAAATCATCACAACATTCGACATTTTTGTACATGGGGACACCATTCAATGGTTCGGGGTGGCTCTGTTTCAGGAAACACCCACGTACGCATATATATATATACATACTGTATGTATAGAAAAATAAATATATATATATATGTATACATTATAGTCATAATGTATACCGGTTAATATGGACAATGTCAGGGTACTCATCTCATTGAGGTTCAAACAGCTTGAGGATTCTTCAGGGTTTCTTCCCGGGTTGAATGGCTGGAAGATCCCGGCTCACTGAAGGGGAAGTCATATCGTGACCTCACGGCGAAGTAAGTCATAATTTACACTATATGGAGGTTTCCTGAAATGGGGGTACCCCAAAAATGAATGCTTTATAACTGAAATTCCTATTGAGATTGATGATTTGGGGGTACCCCCATTTTAGGAAACCTCCATATGGGGAACACGTCAATTTCACGGGGGATGTTTGTGGAGGCAAATTCAGCGAGCGTTTGGAAAGCTGCTGACGAACCTCTCGGTGATACGTACGTTCCCCAATTTTGGTTTTAGCCTGATGTTTAAGATGTCCATCATACAAGGTGAGGCCCCAGTTATAAGTCAGTTTGCAAACCCATTGACTATAGTTATACTCCCAATAGCCGCTAGGTAAACAAATTGTGAGTCAACTTAGCTATCTAGGGGGCATCGCCTTATATCCATCGTGTCTTGGGGTATGTCCTCATTTTGACGTAGTTCTTTTCAGGCCTTGGTTTCATGTCATCACTTACTGTATCCCTATAGCTGTTGGAGACATTGTCTCCCCTACCAGCTGTTGGTTGAAATCCACACCGAAATAGCTGGTGAACTCCCTGTTTTTGCGGCTTAGATCCCATGTTTTGGGACTAAACTTCCATAAATTTACTAGTCAAGTTGTAATGTTTCTTAATGAGGCCCACGGTTTACAGTTTGCAGGCCCAATCCCCATGGTGTGTTCGATTGAAGAATGTTAAATTATGTGAAATCCACATAAAACAACTAAATATGTAACATGTTCTTGCTGGTAAGACCATGCAAAGAAAAACATGTGAAATCCAGACTCTGGTTGGATAAGATGTGATTTCCCCATGGTGCTGCTGCTGAAACCCCCAATTCCCATGGCGAGAGTCGTAGGTGCTGGTTGCCGAAGCAGGTCCAAAGCGTTGGGCCAATGGGTCCAAATCATCGTGGGGATATGGCCAGTTGTTGTAATGTGCAAATGACTTGTAAAACATGGCTAGCTGGGGCATTCCAGTTGTGTTTGTATGTGTTTGTTGGTTTACATCATGAATACTCTAGTGATTTCATGTTGTTTGCCATAAATAGAATGTAATTCCCGTTCTTACAATACACAATACTGTTGTCATCCATGAAATCCTCTGATTTTGATCCACTCCAGACGCCTTTTTTTTGCCCTTTCGGGATGGTTGGTTTGTTATATCTCCAACAAGGTGGGCAAACATCCATTGTTATCCCATGTTGCATGTGTATATATATATATATACAATATGATATATATATATGACATTTTATGTATATATATGACATATATATACATATAACATATGTAAATAACACATATAAATAACACATATAAATAGCACATATAAATAACATATAAATAACATATATATATATATATTTATATCACATATATATATATATATATCATGTGTATATATAAATATATCATGTATATATATATATCATGTGTACATATATATATATATATATATATCATATATATGGTATAAATATATATATACATATATATATATATATATCATATATAGATATTATATATATACCACATATATATATATACTATGTATATATATATATATATATATCATATACATATATATACTTTGTTATATCACCATTCATTTCCCTTATGGTTTACCAATGGTCCCAGTGTCCCAGTCATGTCCCATTTGCACCAGTCTTGGTGGCGCAGCTTCTTCCCACTTGGGAGGACTGTGGTGTGGTGAAGAATTGGGGACCGTTGATTAGTTTTGGAAAGACAATGGGTTTTGACATGTGTACATATAAAATATTATAATATTATAATATTATAATATTATATATGTACACATGTCAATTAAATGTGTCTTACAGTTATAATGGGTTGCTCCAAGCTATTTCAGATAAATGATATCTACTTTTTGAGGGCTAGCGATTTGACCTCAAGAAATCAGGTTTCGGAAGCGTGGCTCTGGCTCTCTTAATTTTACTCATGAAAGATAGGTCAAACATGGTCAAAATGCCCAGATGTTGGTCTTGTCTCCCATGGATAAACATGGATAAACTGGTGGTCCAGTTGGTGTAAGATCCTTTAAGATCCTTGACTCAGACCCCCCCGGCGCCTCTTCGGCACTTTGCCGACGTGACATTGGTGACTGGCTGAAAAACCCATTGGGAACTGAACATCAGGATATAGTGGTGGTGTAAAAAGGGCTGATGTGGGTATTACTTACTAAGTGTACCCTCTGTTTATTTGACATAGCCATGGAAAATGGTCCATGTATAGATGGCTTACCTGTTAAAAATGGTGATTTTCCATGGCTATGTTAAAGAACCAGATGGTATGTTTCATTTTCATCAATGGCGTATGTTATTACAGTGATAACATGTGTGTGTGTGTTATTAATGATACATGGTGTATGTATCATGTTCATCAATGTTTCATTTTTGCCTTCTGATAATCAAAGATGATTATCAGCAAAATCCTACATAAATGGATGATGTTAATAATCTATCGATCAATGGGATATGTTCCATTGTCATGTTTGATTGCCGGGGGATATCTGGGTTTATCACCATTTCCCTCCGAAAGGAGATTTCACTGGGAGGATTTTAGCCCTTTTTCAAAGATCATATCCCATTGCTATAGCAACCCCCCAAAAAAACGAAAAGTTAGCTATAGCACAATTTAAGTGGGAATTACCAACTTCTATCTTTTTGGTGGTTTTTCCATGTTTTTCCCACAACATATCCTAGTATTGCCTGTTCTTTTGTGAATTATTCCACCACCACCTCCCAGGAGATCTCTCGACCGGAGGAGTTCAGCGCGGAGCCCGTACGACCAGAGAAATCCCATGGGTGAAACGCGTCTGACATTCGTCGAAACACGATATGAGTTCCGTATCTGTCAAATTTCAATGCCCACCATTTCAAGATTTCCATGGGATTCATGAACCACATAGCAGACAGTCGCAACTTGACGCTTGAGACGGTTGAGGCCTGGAAGCCTCCAAGTCTGCCACGGCAGCCGCGCACGAAGCATCGATGTGTGCAGATATTGTTTGAATGTTTGATGCTGTTTGATTGTTTGATGGTACTATGAAAAAATGATGGCGCTATTGTTGATAAATTGATCTTGATGGTGCTATGATTGATTGATATTGGATGTAGAGTGGTATTTCATAAACTATCAAACACATATGTGAGATTCGACTAGTAACATTGAATATGTAGGGACTACTCAGTCTGCATTCTCTTCTGGTGTACGTGCGACCTGGAGATCTACGCCCTGAAATTTCTCATTGGACATCACCCCTCTGAATGCGAATGTGTTTTTCTGTGGCTAATTCTGAGCAAGTGTGTTACTGAAAGAATTTGATCCATTGGGAAATTCTCCATCCTGGTCGCTTCACTATCCCATTTCAAATACCAAAGGTTCCAATGTATTGGGGAAATCTCCGTAATTTTTGGCTTTGTTTTAAATCATTTGGAAGTGCAGTTCCAGCTAAGGCTATAAGTGGATAGATGTCACAAAATCGCTATAGTTACCTTTCGTTATAGAAGTTATATCACCCAACTTTGGCGGGCTACTTCACCATAGTCAAAAAGCCATTAGTTTCCCCTCGAACCAAGGTCCGATTGCTGCGCCATGACGAGTTCTTTCGCCGGGGAACCGAAGATGTGCACCTGAATGGTCAAGATATGTGAAGATCCATGACTTTTCAGGGTGATTTGATCAAACTTTCTGGTGCTTAGTGGGGAATGGGGAAATGGGATGATTGGATAAAAAAAACATTCCTTACTAAGCACCAGTATGAGATTGATTAAGATCGTTCACCAGGGAGGGTTGTGGCCCATATCCAAATTGTGTTGGTTTTTGTGGTGAAGAAACGCGTCAATGACATTTTTTTGTTTGTGAGAATGCCATCATTTTTCCGCGGCTTGGTGATTAAAAAGAAAGACTTGAGAGCAGTATCCCCAGCATGCTTCACCACGAATGGGTGGTGGATCGTAGCCATACACTTTCATAGGTCTTCAGGTCAACTCACTTAGGACTAGGAAAAATGAGGGTGGTACCAGACCCCTCAACGACATGATCATTAAATAAGATGGACAAGTTATGGACGAACATAAAACATATGTTTCAAGTACCTGAAACTTCAATCTACCACAAGATATTGGTATATGATGGTATATGAGACTTCAAATGTTGGTATCTTTTACAATGTTAGTTCAGGGTCTACGCTCTGGGAAACCTGGCAACAGGGAAAAAAGTCAATGTTCAATAGGGGAAACGACATCCGAGAGAGAGAGAGAGGGAGGGACAGAGAGACAAAGAGAACTTGTATACTGGTGCCCCATAGTCAAAGTTGATTTTTAAATTTATACCAAGCATGTCACTTGAATTTTCAGCCTAGTTGGTGGAGATATCCCATTAAGGGATGTTTGTGAGGACCAGGACCAGAGGGCCAGCCAGGTCTGAAGTGTTCCTTGGTGACTTCCCTACTTCAACAGGGATGGGAGCTACGGTGGGGGGGCCCAAGAAGCGGGGCCTCAGGATGCCGGCAGTGGATGTGTTGGGAGCTACAAACACAGCGTCAAAGACATAGAAAGGTCATTGAAAAGATTCTGAAAAGCATTCAGAAATTCTCTCTAAAGTAGATTCACTTATCTATAGACTATATTCATCTATATTCACTGTAAAAAGATGTAAAAAGAAGAAGAACAAGACACCATAAATCGAATAGTTCTGGTTCTAAAACCAGCAGTTTATTTCGCACAACGATCGATCCACCAGATCCCCATCTGTGCGTGTCTGTGCGTCGATATTGAGAGGATTTGAGAGGTATCCCTACAGCATATTATAACAGATAAGTAATAAAACAATGTGTGTAATGGTTTGTAAATAAGAAGAAGTTATATAAGAAGAACACAATTTTTAAGGGGATCATAGAACCAAAGGTTTATCATTTCAATGCAACTTTAATCTAAATCAGAAATATCATTTCATTAGCAATAGGCCAGGCAGTTTCATAACTCCCTATTTCAATAAAACAAGAGTATATAGTTTGTTTTCTTTTATGGCTCAACTGATAGAGACTTAGTATCGGACATCATACGGCTACTTATTTGGTCCCTTCAACTGCCATGGGCAAATGGTATTTTTGGTTCGCCTCGATTCTGGAATCCTTTTTATAGAGAGGTCATTTTGAAGGTCAACCGAGATGGTTTTTGAGTTTTTGATAGTTGCAATTGCCAACTGCACGCCGGTGGTTGCACCCAAGCTGCACGGGTGTGTTTTCTGGGTTTTCCGGGACACATTTTTCACTCTAAATCGAAGTCCGTTGGTGGTGACATATTGATCCACCTTTTTGGGCAAACAAATATGTTGTCCAAGCCATGTAATTGCCAGGGTGATATTGGAGGCTCCTTTTCTACCAGAAGTCATGTATAATCGAACCAGCAAAAAGAGGTGATTCGAGAACGTTGGGATGAACATGAAACTTGGTATGAATGGTTTGTGACTGAGTATTCGTCCATTTTATCCCACACACAACTGATGGGTTTGAAACCAGGTATCCAAAAAAAACAAAAACATGTACCAATTTCCAGGATTGTTCAAATAGTGATGAAACAGACAGAACTTTTTGAAAGGACACCACACTCCTGGAAGGTGGTTAGCTAATCCTCTGTTGGCGGGTCTCGAGGATTTCTCCTGCAAAGCAAGTGTTTGTACAGTCACACATAACTTGCAGATTCAGATGTCGTATTTATAACGACAATTTGTAGATGGTCAAGTTGGTTCAAAAGTCGATGAGTTTTTTCTGCTAGATTTGATAGCCCTTCAACATTTAGACTGACCGGGCAAAGATCCATTGCATGATCACTACAGGTATGGCCATTTACCAGTTATAACTGGTTATAAATGGGATTATACAGTCTATAAATGGGGTTATAAGATGTTATAAGTACTTATAACTGATAAATGGCCAAAACTGTATCCCATTTGCCATGGCCTGGCCTAAACCCCCAAACACCTGTCGCTTACTGTGGTCAACTCCACGTCGTAGCGGCTCGAGAAATCGTCCTCGAGAAATCGTCGGACTCTGTCGGTGAAGTCTCGGTGTTTTTGTTGACATCAAGGTCGAAATCGGAAAGTGGCACTGGATCCCAAACCCATAGGATCCATGTATGGTACCCTCTGGTAAACTAACATAGCTATTGAAAATGGCCATTTATAGTGGATTTTCCCATTAAAAATGGTGATTTTCAATAGCTATGTTAAATTACCAGAGGGTATATATGCTAACATGACTGGGGTATATTGATGGGATCCATGTTACCATATATAGCAGCACCATGGATCCGTCATGGGAAAGGTTGGGAAATTCCACAGATTCCACGCAGCGTTTGCCCCGGGTCATCACGGGTCCCAGGTATGCCGGCTTCGCGGAATCCGCGATGATGATCCATCAGAACTTGGATGCCTTGACGCGGGAAACCATCCGGGTGCGTGGAAATAGGGGTGAAGGTGGTCCAATGGAAAAAAAAACATGGAAAAATGGAGGTTTTGTTCCCTGGGGAAGCATTGAGAACTAGATATGGGATGATTTTTTTTGGGGGTGGGATTCAAACAACTCGATTTTTTTCTGTTCTTGCTTGGTGTTGACATCAGGTTTAGATGTTTGAATTGTGTAAATTTCCATGCAAAACAGGACAAGGTGAGACAAGGCGTTTCTTTCTCGTTACAAGACCTTTACATCATCATTGTTGGAGGTACAGTACCATCACGAATTCTGGCAAAGCCAGACAAACACTTGAACATGATGGATCCAAAAGTATGATATCATGTTTGGAAGGTGATTCGCATCCATAAATCGCAGCTATTTTGATGTTCACCAGGGTTCTTTCACACATCCTCAGATCTGGTGGTTTATTTCCCCGCACCAGAATTATATAAGTGTCGGGTATAGGTGCAAGTTTCGGTCCGTGGCCGGTGGGACACCAAGTTTTGAAGTCGGTTTATAAGCACGTATAACCCCTCTAGCTATGGCCCAATGAATCCAAGTACATCCTGAGAAGGTACTTGACTTCCGAAATCATAACTCCAATACTCTAGACTTGGTTAGATAGGGATAGAATGGGATAGATATATGCACCTTAAACTCTACTTAATCTATGTTTAAGCCAGCTGAGCTAAGTATGGGCCACCACCAAATGTAGGGATGACACCATCATTCTCACGTGACAGGTTCGCTTTCCCAACCTGGATGACGCTACAAAGGAAGGCTTGCACCGAATCTTGCACCGAATCCTGCATTGATTTGGGCATGGCTTGGCACAAAAACTTGCCCGTGATACCCCATAATCATTGGGTTCCCGCTGGAAAGTCACCCATGTTAGATGATTGTCAGGTCCATTCTGTTAAAAACGGCATGTTGATCTGATTTACCGCCGGTGCTGATACATCTCCATGGTGAAGTATCTTCAGAACAGTACTAGGACATGTCCCGAGATGATGTTGGCACCCCACCCAGCCCTGCAATGCTTTCAAGGCAGATGACAAGACAACGGCATAGCTTTCAGGGTGAGCAGCAAGATCTCATTTATTTGTGAAGGCATGAAGGTACAAGTGGCTGCAATTCTGACAAACACATGGAACACGCGCCACTGTTTAAGTGTATTTGGGTGTTTATAAGTCTGCTGCTGACTTTACTTGGTGGTGCCACGGTCAAATGCTGTAAAAAATACCCAGTCCTTGGGGGATGTTTATCGATCCGTGAATACTGTAAGGTTTCATATATTGATTAATTATAGGAGATGCCATGTACGACGGTGGGATGACCATACTCAAACAAGAACTTGTTTTGACCATGGCACATATGGTCATATGATATCATATGATATCATATCTATCCCAACAAAAGCCATAGACACATGTTTCAAACAGCTTGAAATCAGCCTCTGGGTCTCTTGTTCCCTGTCCGTGGTTCAATTTGGCCATGGATCAAGCGTTGAGCCAACGGCGTGACTCGGCTAGCCTGGGATGAAACCATGGGAACTTTTTTTGGGGGTGAACAGGTCATGAGGGTCCAGGTCTAGCATGGTCTAGTGGTAAACTGGTAAACTATAGCAATTCAACTTCATTCCAGCCTTGAAACATGTTGAAGAAGTGAATTTTAGCCATCAAAAATAGTGATTTCGCAAATGAATGAATGGATGTGGGTGTGTCTGAAGGTGGGGGATGGGCCCCCAATGTATGGCATTGCCAACAAATAATGTATTGGATTCTGATGTACCCAATTTTCAGAGAAGCCCATTCCGGCTCCACCCACTGTGGGTGAGTGTCTTCTTTTTGATGAATGTTTAGTGCGCAATATGGCTGATCACGCGGATCCATCATTTGCTGACAAAGATGCGGCAGATGAAACTGATGACGTCGAGCTTCGGGTGCTGTGCTTGACTGGAGAAGGAGTGACATTAAGCGTCCGTGGCTCCATGCTTGGGTCTGACCTGCGCAGGTTGGTGTCAGAGAAGCTTCCATGCAAGCAAGGCGCAAAGCTTGTCGTGCATCATGGCAATGGAGAGCTGAAGTTGGATGAAAACTTGGCAGAGCAAGGGATTGTTGGAAAATCCGCAATGCTGTCCTGCACCTACATACCAACTAATCTGTATGCAGCATGGCTTTCTGCCTGTGGTTCTGCCTTGGAGCTCTTGAATTGTGAGAGAGAGTTTGCGCTAGAGGGTGTTACACATCTTGAAGCAGAAATGCTTCCAGAATATTTGCATCATCTCCCCAGCAGCCTTGCAAGTATCACTTTTGGCCATCGCTTCAACCAAAGCCTGGAGTGCGTGACACTGCCGAGGAATCTTCAAAGCTTGAGTTTTGGCAATGTTTTCAACCAAAGCCTGGAGCGGGTGACCTTGCCATCGTGTCTTCAAAGCTTGAGTTTGGGCCGTAACTTCAACCAAAGCCTGGAACGGGTGACCTTGCCATCGAGTCTTCAAACCTTGAGTTTTGGCGATCAATTCAACCAAAGCCTGGAACTGGTGACCTTGCCATCGAGTCTTCAAAGCTTGAGT
>Ga0126342_10007764_pt1 | contig 19203 bp, 15 predicted proteins | sample Cyp1metagenome_FD_92528 | JGI IMG/M metagenome (GOLD analysis project Ga0126342, IMG submission 92528) | Coral microbial communities from Lord Howe Island, Old Settlement Bay, Australia - Cyphastrea 1 metagenome | ecosystem: Host-associated > Invertebrates > Cnidaria > Coral ... | reverse complement strand
TTTTGGCAGGACTTGAACTTGAAATTGCAAGAGGACATGCAGCATGCAGCGGATGCTTCTGCTTTGAAGCAAGCCGGGGCTGTAAAGACTTGTGCTGCCACTTGGTTTTGTTCAGTGCTTGTGCCCAACATGCGAACCACTTGTGGCACTTTATATATGTATATATAATTATATATATATATATATCATATATCATATATATATACATTTTCATATGGTATATGAATGTATTCAGCATTTGCCATGAAAATCAAAAGTCAAGCTTGCTCAATGTACCTGGACCTGGACATTGTGCCTTCTAGCCTTTCTGTGGATCGGATGTGTTGAGCGATCTATCCTTTTCCATGAGGTTGGATTTGTTGGGCAGGAGCATGCTGGCCCGTTGATCCATGAGAAGGATCTGCGGTAGGTTGAACTTGCCTCAATAGTTATGTCCAAATTCAAACTCAGCAAAACGTAGCCGAACTAGTCCCTGTTTAAGCATGCAAACACGTGCACAAACACAGTTTTTGGACTTTAGTAGTGTCCGGTTTGCGCAGCGTCATTGCATGCTACTTGTATGTACTTTATGGTTGCGCTTGTGGGTGGGTGGGCTCCAAACCAAAGTCCTTTGGTTACCCTTGGAACAAATTCAGCTTGATGGAAGTGTAAAGTTCTGATGTGAAGTGCCCACATTTAATTAGGCGCTCTTTTCCTAAAGTGCCGAAACATCTATCCGTTGCATCTTTGGACTCTAGAACTTTCATTTCGTATGACACAAGGTGCTCTGAAAAAAATCGAGTCCAGGATCCTAAAAGGTGGAGACTTTGAGGTGGAGAGGGGCCACATTCCTGTTGCGACAGGAGCCCTTGGAAGCAGATTGGCACATGGCAGAGGACTTCTGAGATCCCAGGGCAGTTAACACATGCTCCAATCGTATCAATAGTTGTCAGGGCTGGTTTTGCTATCATTGGAAGATGCACACCTGTAGAACAGGATGACCAGATTCAATTGAGAAGCTTTCCCAGCGTGGAACATTTCTTTTCTTACCCTCATTGTCAAATCCAGACAGCATGATTTGCAGTCGGGCAATTTGACATAGCCAAAAAGTGCACAACAGCACTTTCGTTCCTTTCGCACGTCCTCTCGATAGTCTACTTCACCACTTTTTTTGGGATCCCATACGATTCACCTAAACAAACCCAGTGAGTCTCAGAGATCAGTTGTAGAGCTGCTATCAAAGGATTGTTGAGGGCAAGCCCCAAAAGGGACCCCGACGCACTTGCAGGATCCTGATGTGTCAGAGAACGAGACGTCGCAGAAGGCAAGTTGTATGGGCACTGCTTGAAAAGGCATACGATCCAATTCAAAGCAGAGGAACTGACATTGTGCCCACTTTTTGCCACAGTCGATTGCTTACTGAAAGTACTGGTCCCAGGATAATTTTCGTTGCTAGGTGCAACTCATCATCGCCGATGAGACTTCCCTTGCAAAGCAAGTCACAGCGCCAGGAAGAATAATTATGTAGGTGAGTTATAGGTGAGGTGTAGGTGAGTTATAGGTGAGTTCTACGTATATATATATGTATACTGTATAGAGTAAGTGAGATGGCACCATTTCGCAACTTCCGAGCCATGTCTCGGGTTTTGTGCCTCTGCTGCAGAGCTCGCTACCTGCTGCACAGCCCTCACCTGTTCGGTGGCCCCAGCACAAGCAGCAGCAAGGTTTCTCCTCTTGTTTCAATGTGTCAATCAATACTGAAATGATATATATATGATATGATATGATATTACATTATATAATATAATATAATATAATATTATATTATATTACATGACAATATATTATATTTATATTATATTACATTTATATTATATTATATTATATCTATATTATATTATATTATATTATATTGTATTATACTATATAACATATTATATTATAATATAATACAATATAATATTATATTATATCATATTATATCATATCATATTATATTATTATATAATATTATATTATATTATATCATATCATATTATATCATATCATATTATATTATATAATAAATACGGATAATCTATCTTTATTGGTCATACTGAAGCATGGCTCACAGTTGTTCAACAGACCGCAGCATCACGACCACTTTTTTCAAGGTAGGAGTGGGGCCTGGGAAAAGTGAGCTATTTCGGCTCAGAGCGGCTCAGAGGTTCCAATCCTTCGGACAATTCCTTCAATAATTTTCCCGGCAAGCTAGCGCTGCCACGATGATCCATGCTGCAAGAGGGTTGAGCCGCAAACCGACCTCCAGCGACGAGAGCACCACCGAATCACTGCTTTTTGCTTTAGTTGTCCGTTTTTTTTTTTCCCAAGGGTTTGGCAGCGATGAGGCGGTTTGTTTGGCTTGTGGTTTTTCAATGTTCCTTTCTGTTCCTTTCCGTTCCTTTCTGTTCCTTCTGTTCCTCCATTTGTTTGAGCCTTCTGTTGTTTTCAAGCCCCGCTGCGCCAGGCAGAGAACAGTGATGTGGACACTCCTGGAACCTGCTTGGAGGAGTCTCCTGTCTGGGTCTCTGGTACAACAGCTCCCACCGGGGAGGCCGAGCCAAACATCGTGGTCAGGAGCGGATCTCAGCTTTACATAGTTGGCACATGTTGGCACATTGTGAAGGCCAAAAGGGATAAAGGATTGCTGTGAAAGCCAAAAGCACATGGAAAGGACATCAAGGACTGCAGGTTTGACAACACATTTCATGACATCTTCAATAAGATACAGCGGAGTTTTTTTGGCAAGATAGGAGCACCTTCCTGGACATCAACGAGGGTGGCCTGATGCAGCAGTACAGAAAGCTTCGTCGCACCGTGTCAGATAGTTGCACCTTGATTCAAAAGTGATTCATTGGAGACCACGGAGGTGCCACAAAGGTAATTACGGTGATCATTCCATTCAGATCAGTAAGCGGTCAGCAACTATGCTTAGTGAGATGGTCATTCAAGCACCACTATCCCAAGTGCGGCTCATGATGCTAATGCTGCCTGTCAGAGAGGTTTGGATGGAGTGCACCAGCAAGTGTACGTGCCCGGCCACTCGGTCTGCATCATGAAGGCATGTTGAAGTTTGAATTTCCACAGACATTTGGAACGTACTAGACAGAGATGATCAAGGACTCCTTTTTCTATGTCTGCTGAAGACAGTACCGAAAGTCCGAAAGTTCGCCAGGCAGTCTCTACCATGTCTGCATGACAAGTCAAATTGGCAACTCCAGTGGTCGCTATGATGATAAATACTAGGATTTTGACAAGGCATGCTGTATACTTTGTAGAATGCTGAACCCTTTACAGGACTCGGTCTCATTCGATATTATCAAGGGCCAGGGGACCCATCTGAAGCGGAACATGATGTTCTTTTTCTGCGTGCGTATCTCAGAGGTGCTTGTGCTATTTGGCCGCTACAGATGATGCTGAAAGACAGAACATCAAATGTACATTCCAGAACAGGGACAATTCACCTGGTCTCCCTACAACCAACCCAGTGAGTCTCTGCAAAGAGCAGCTTGAGGCGAGTACAGCAAGAAGCGAGCGGCGCAACGTGCACCAACTGGGTCTTGTGCAAAGCCAAGAAGCAGCCTACGCGTTACCAAGGCAACTGGAGGTGGCACGGTGACCCAACAGCACTGGATCCCTGGGTTCTGCAAAGCTTGGAACAAAGCATGGAAAGGGTGGTTCTCGAGATTTGCAGAAAAAAATAAGAACCACATTGTCACATAACCACATTCTGAAACGAAAGTTAAGGCATCCTTATCCTTGGTGCTTCTTGCGTTTATATCTTGGAAAAGCATCATCTTTCCATGGTACTGGATCCAGTGAAGGTGAAGATCCAGCTCGTTTCACCCTTTTTCCCAACAGCGCTGCTTTTGCAACCCTAATGTCCCTAGAATCACTCCACATCTTTATTTTTTTTCTTTCCCAGGTGATGTTGAGGAACTTGCCAAACAACTACACTCGGGAGATGCTCCTGGCCTTGTTGGACAAACACGGCCTAGGCAGGTTGCACTACTGTTGATACAAGGTAGACATCCCGGAGTTATTTTCCCGGCAAATATATCTCCATTTTTGATGTCTTGTGCTGTTTTACTGCTGTTCTGTTACGACCACTGTTCAGCAAATGGACGATATAGCCTGGGTACGAAGGTGGGTGCTATGACTTTGTGTATTTGCCCTGCGACTTCAAGCGAGATGCGAATCTGGGCTATGCATTCGTCAACTTGGTGGACACTGAGGCTTGATGGGCCCGAATCGGCGGGAGGCTCACAAAATCTCACAAACCACTGGAGATCTGTTGAGATACGACTGGCCCTAAATCCAGACAGTTCATGCATGTGTCATGCGTCCACTGTCAATATTTACCTATCAGCTTTCCATGAAGTTGAGAGCATTTCTCTAATCTGTTTCGGTGCTTTCACCTGTTGCGGCTGCGGGTGTTTCTTGTATTTTCTTGTCGAGGCAGTGCAGTCCTTGTGGAAGACCTTTGATGGTTTCTCTGGCTGGAGCCTGCCCAGCTCCAAGACCTGTCAAGTGAAATGGAGTGGACCTTTGCAGGGTCGCTTGGCGCTCCTGGAAGAGTAACCCATGTGGAACCACCAGGGCATGGGTCGAGTGAAACAGGCGCAACATATCAATGATACGAAGACAACGTCTGACAATGTCATCCATATCAATGGATATCATTGCATCTCATGGACTGATGGACATAGAATTGTCAAAACCTTCCACGCAAATCATTGGACATTGAATGACATCGACACCTTACGTTGAAAGCCCAGGTTTTGACGCTCATGTTCAACGGTAACTTGGCACAGACAAAGCATGTGAATGGTGCGAGGGCAAGCCTACTAAAGCTTAACAAGAAACAAACAGAAATAAACAAATTTGAGCAATGGTGCCGATCGCCACCTGTCAAGTGAGTAGGAATTTACACATGGCATCATTGGATTGCTTTGGAAGTAATAGCTGCCATGATGAGATGTTGGATCTGTCGGGCACGTTTTGCTTAGTATCAAGTTCGATTGAAACCTTGGGACACACATGAGCCATATCGCGTCCACAAAAGCGCCACTGTGAGTGGCAGCCCAACTGAGAAAATCCATCATGCTGAGGTACAGAAACAGCCCAGTCATGCACAAGAAGCTTGGAATCAAGCAGCAAAGCACAGTGAAGCAAGTAATTCAACTGACGTTTCAAAGCTGTAAAATGTAATAAAGGTAAACCAGTTTGAACATATTTTCTTGTATGCTTCCAAGTTGGGAATTTTCGAATCTGTGGTGTATTTGACTAGGCGCTCCACATTTCCATGGTGTCAAGCATCCCTCCTTTCACATTTTATCCGTTGACAGCCTTAGATTGTAGAGTAGATTCTTCAATAACTTCCAGGTGCAATCGACAGACAATCATACAACCTGACCTAATACTCAACCGACCTGTCCCGAATTGGTGATACTTGTTTGGTATATTGTTTCAAACTCAAAGATCCTGATCCTGGTGCTGCACCTAATCCATTCAGATGATTCAGAGCCACTTTCTTTTTGCAGTGTAGGTTTGACCCCTGCCAAATGTTTGGTCTGTGAATGCTTGTGATGTCTTGTTTTCTGAAGCCTAGGAGCGTGCCCGAGAAGTACAAGCCGGTGATTTTCAAGCATGGCCAACCCGTTCCATTCCCAGAGCCGAACCGGAAGGTCAAGGCCCCGACGATGTGAGCGGTTGGCGATCCGATGACGGAGAATTTGACTCCACCAGAGAGATGCAGTTTCGACTTCACAACCCGTGATCTCGTGTGGCCAATCCCAGTCCTTCACGGAGATTGGGGTCAGGCTAGAAATTATGTTACAATTATGATCGTCACCCGTTATGTTAAAATCTGTTAGAATTATATGTTCATGATTCATGATTCATTAGTTGATGATTATATACAGTAGTTGTAGTGTGCAGAGGAAAAACTGGACTTGGCCGCTGGAGATCCGGGATAGTTCGACCTTTAAAAGGCTATCGGTCAAAACCGAAAGCCAAGGCCTATACAGTATAGATGCGAAGCCGTCGAGCACAGCGGCAGGGGCAAGGTGTTCGTCCCATTTGATTTGGCTAGTTCAGTGAATGTTGAAGCCAATGAAACGAAAAATTGACCTTAATGAGATGCGAATTTCAAGTAAATGTCTGGAGTTTGGCCTTCCGGGAATGCAAACATTTTTCCCTTCCATGGAAGCTGCCCCGCTGTTGCAAACGCGGGTGGCAAGGCATCCGAGTGGCTGGGACGGGGGCTTCCAATTTTTCCCTCAAACAACAGAGGCGTTATTCAAGGGTTTGGACCGTTTGGAATTGGGAAATATCTAATTTTTGGGATTGATAATGCAGAAAACATCCCCTTGAAACGATTTTGGTAGTGATTCCCCGAACATGGCACCACCTGTTTAGTTCGGATGAGGACCCACATGTCCTGATTCTAAATGTATACCAGAAATCCAGAAGTTTTTGTAGCTCTGACCCGATTTTGCTGCTTCTAGGTTGAGCAAAGCTTGCCGCAACCCTCCACACAGAGAAGAAATGCACAAGATATGGTTGCCCCCTCGGCATAGCATTGGATGCGGCCTTGTAGCGTCCAAAATCCCGACCTTCTACAGCGCACACTGACCAGCCGGCCAAACCGCCGTGCCTCCTCTTAGTTTCTGCCAGCTGGAAAGAAATGTGTTTTAGTAAAAACTAGAGAAGTTGTAACTTGAAGTTGAACACTTGGAATTGCCTCCATTTTTATCTCGAACAGCCATGCACCAGTGCGAAAGTAAGAGGAGGTCCCCCCCGGTCCGTGGGCCCTTTTCAACTTCAGCAGGCATCCAGAAGTTGGTTCTGGACTTGTTCTTGCACTTTCTTGCTTACCTTCATATCTTGATTCTTCTCATGTGTTTTTTTAATTACCAATGTTGAGTTGATTTACCTTTATCCTTCTGATGCTGCTTTGATCTAGTTGCCGATGTTGATGAATATTGTAGAACTTCCATTCAACTCCAAGGACTGGCATTTGTTGCATTCTTGCAATCATATGTCGCACTGCTAGCAATACCATCACTAGTGATGAGGTGAAACGTACATGACTTGGAATACCTGCGCCACTTCTACAGTTGAGGTCATCTTGAGGCAATGGTGCGACACGGCTAGCAGTTTTCACATTTGATGACCACCACCAGCGCCTAGCCCTTTGTGTTTAGTCCTTGTTGCCAGAACAAAAGCCTGGTGAACAGCTGCAACAATTGACTCTGATTCTTCTCCGACTCCGATAGCTCTTCAGCGCACAGCGCTGAAATCTTCAGGTGAGGGCAGGGAGGGAAAAAGGTACGAAACTGGACTTGGAGCCTTGGGACCGGCAGATTGACATGGATGAAACATGGATGAAGTGGATGAGTCCCAAGTCCCAAGGACATCCTGTCATAGATTCAGTCATGAGTAGAAAAGGCCGGAAAGAAAACCGGGAGATTGGCTCCGTCTTCATGGTTACTTGAACGTGTTTCTTTGAAATAGAAGATTGGATTGGGGAATGAAATGGAGCTCATTGCCAGCAATCCAAAAGGAAGAAGGGATGACGTTAGCACTCAGCATGCTTTTTTGCATCGATTGCTGGATGCTTGTCACCAGCGGGCCACCTTTGCCGCTCAGCCTCTAGTGTACAACGCGCTCGGCCTGCCGTGCCGACGGGTTTCTTCCACCCGCAACCCTTTCGACCAAGCCAACCATGCTGTGCGTTCCAGAAGTGAAGAAGGCCTTTGAACCTTGACAGATTTGTTTGTTTCGCCGAATTGTTTCGCACTACCTATGCAGCTTTGGCGTGCAGTTTGTGTTCAAAGCAGTACTCAAGAAGACCCTTTTTGCTTTGTGAGGACCAGACAAAGCGCTTTGTAAAACTTGTGACAAATATTTGCCAAGTGGAGCAGAGTCTTCCACAACTTCACACATGCTTTAGACTTTTGATTGGATGTTGCACAAGCACAGAAGGCATGAGTAGTGCAGAAAAATGCATATGTTGTGTATTGGACATAATTTTGGACATCTGGTGGGCATGTAATGGTAGTCTTGGGACCTGCAGCCGCTGTTTGGAAACAGTTTGCGCTGCCAACTTGTCCTGCACAATGTGGTCCATGTGATGCCATTTCCGATTTATGATGGAACGCATTTCATGGACACAGAGATCACAAAAAAACACGATTCTGCTGCTCCAATTTGTCAGGTTGTCAACTTTATTTCATTTTTGAAACACTCTAAGCTAATTATAGTGTCAACCAATCTCATGGATTCTTTTTGAAGGATACGTGTGTGCAACGAGAAATTGGATCCGAGTTGCCGTTGGGCCAAGTCCAAGGATACAATGAGCAGTTCGGCCAGCACAGCTGCGGGTGATTTAAGTGTCTTGGCTCCAGCACGGTCGCCTGGAAGTGTGTAGTCGTCTAGAAATCCTCACCCCATGGAATTCTACCAGACCTATGTAGATCATCGTAATTCCGGTTCCGGCCCGGGACCTACGAATCCAACGACTGTTCGGGGGACCCTGACAAAGGTGACGTGGAAACTTTGAGTCCTGCGGGCAACAGCACCTTTGGAGCGGATGAATCATGGCTTGTCGACCATTCACCACAGGCAGATGCTGCCAGTTTCTCCCACAGACTGCGAGCATTGTGAAACATTGTCAAATGTGGAAGCTTGCATAAGTTTCCAGGAGACTGCTAGACGGACTCTTTTTTGGTTTGCAGAAGTCTATATATTCGAATGGACCGCTTTCCTGGACGGATCCACCCTTGAATCGGTTCCATGGCCCGCGACCAGCATCCCTTTAGGTGGTGGTGAGGAGCACTTTCTTGGATGTGGAGGAGCAGATGCCTGCACTGCGTCAAGCAAATCATGGCTGAATTCAGAATCCCCCAGTGTCTGGAAGTGAAACTGAAGCAGAAAGATATTTCACAAGCAGCAATCCATGTCAACCAAACCTGGACTAGACATGTGGATGGATTTCCTGGCGGAAAAAGCTCCTGTGGGATCTTCAGAGCTGGTTGGCCCCTGTTGGCAGCGTCACTTGAGCGTTAGTGATTTGGGGTCTCTGAGGACTCAGGCGACTCAGGGTTTCGGAGTCCGATCCGCTTCCCACCATTGTTTCGGCTCAGATTCCAAGCCCTGCCCGGTAAAGGCCATGCCACGATGGGGCAGGAAGACCGATATCCGACACTCTGTCAAGCTGGGTAGCGGTACAGTCTCAACTCCCTGAAACACTGGGCCAACTGTGATGATTCTGGGTAAAGGCAAACGCTTTGCAATGCTTGTGTTGCTGGTAAGGTTTGAGGCTTCCCTTTCCTTTATGTGTGAAGCAGTATCATAGCTTTGGGTGCATCACTTCTTTCACGACATGATCACAGCTTCCCAGGTCATCCATGTTGGAAAGCTGGCAAACCCTTCAGCAGTTGTTGTCCATGGTTTTGAAAATTTGGGAGCCATTTCAAGCTAGCTGTACTGTAGCTGAGTCCCATTCGTTTTGGTGGCAAAGAATTCCAACTCTGTAGGATCTTGAGCCAGTCATCATGGTTTACCACAGGGTACCTACAAATCTACTACTGTAGTAGAATGCAAACATTTGATAAAGCAGTCAACAGACCATCTAGCATGAGGCCCTTGTATGCGTTATGCAGATATCAGAAATTCTCCGCGGAGTGGTTGCTTAGACTGAAGGTGCAATGCATAGCATGCAAAGAGTGTGTATCAGCCAGCACCGAACTGAGATCTCTGCAAGATGCTGTATGCACCCAGGATATGATGCCTCAGACGCAGCTTCATCATCATTCCCTGGTGGGACGAATGAGGAAGGCTGGGCCTACAGTGTGGCTTTGTCTTTGAAAAAGAGGATTTCAAGATTTCTGCAAAGAACTGTATGGAAATGTATGGAACAAAGCTGTGGAACCGGAAAGAATGAACTTCTGAGTGTTCGCTGCGTCAGATACAGTCATTGCAACAACGGTGCGACGGGAGCGCCTGGTGCCATTGCGGCTGGCACAGTCGATCACTGGGCAGCTGCATGGACACAGCATCTCGCTCCGCTCGGGGTCACTCGTTCCCATCGGTTCGAAGTGTTTGACGTGCACAGTTTTTCCCAAAAGACAGTTATATCAATGTATGCTCATAGAAAAAAGAGTAATTCAGGTCTGCACTTGGACCGCCAACTTGCTGTTGAGTATGACCCAGGTATGCCTCAGAGATGGATATTGCTAGAGGCACTGGCAAGCCTGAAGCATGGCCCTCCAGGGTGGGTGGCAACCCCTTCGATGGCACTTTTACTGCGCTGTCGCCTGAAGACGTACAGCGTTTAATCCTGAGTTTGGAAAAGTCTGTTGGTCCACAAGGACCCGTTCCACGAGTTTCCAGAAGCAGTTGATTCCAGACATTTCCAGACGTCTTTGCATGTCAATGATTTGCTTTTCACAGTAAGCACAGGAATTCACCACGCCTTGTCCACTTGTAGAACCATTGTTGTCGGTATTCCTTCCATGTCAAGGTCCTTGACCACAAGTGGTAAGGAATCTCCGGAAAAAGAGGGGCTTACAATTGGGCCAGTGCATAATTCCATTTTTGGAAGGAAGTTTAGAAGTCAAACTTCCGAGAATATGGGCAGATGAAGCAGCAGAGGTGGGAAGAGAAGAGAAGAAGAAAGAAGATCAGAGAAGAGAAAGAGTCAGAAAAAAGAAGATGAAAGTGCGCGAAAAGGTAGAAAAGTGGCGAAACACTGTGTTTTTCCAATAGTTTGCTAAAGCGGCGGGTGCGGAGCCATCTGGGCAGATGGGAGATGAAAAATAGTGGGCTGTTGTGGCGCGAAGCCCCCATCGCTGCTACGCATGAAACTGCACCAGAGGCAAGAATGTTTTTCATTCTGTTTCCAAAGTTATTGCCACGCTGCTTTGGTTATGGTGAAATAATGGGTTGTACCCCCTATTAATAAAGTAGAATGGTGCCTGGAGGTTTTTTATTAGGGTCCCATCTCACAAGTGTTATTTTTCATTTTTGCTATTAGGGCTTTCATTGCAAGAATATTAGGGGAAAGCTTCGAAATCCAGTTTTTGGCCTTTGGCAATATTTGGAATAAATTTTAACCAGGGATTTAATCAAATTCGAAATCAAGTTTTTTATTTCTATTGTTAAAGTTTTTATTGGAAGATTAGGGGAAAGTTTCGAAATCCAGTTTTTGGCAGTATTTTAAATAGATTTTAAACATGGATTTAATCAAAATTGAAATCGAGTTTCTTTATTTGAAATATTAGGGTTTTCATTGGAATATTAGGGGCACCCTAATACAAAATACCCTTTTACAATAAAAATAGATCAACGTGTTTACCATTTGGGGTGGTTTTAGTATTAGGGAACAGAGATTACTTTAGACAGATGGAGTGGAAAAATCGCAAAACACAGTGGTACGACATTATGAGGCCGTCAGCTTAGCACTCAACTTCTCATTTTTGATTGCTTGGTTTTTGGCGTTGTCAAGTTCAATCCCCGCCGTCACAAAAATACTGTCATACCTGTCTGCCATGGTTCTGACATATATGCAGACATTCTTTCTGAACTGGCGCATCTTTCTGGCATATCCTTCTGGCAGGGAAGAGGGGAGAGGACATTTCTTGCGGCCCACTGAAATCTGGAGCTCGCAGTTCTATCTGGCATATCTTCTGACATTCTCTCTGGCATTCTACCTGGCATATCTTCTGATCTTTTTTCTGGCATACACTCTGACATCCTATCTGACTTCTTTCTGGCATTCTATCTTCTCTTCTGACATTCTTCCTGGCATTCTGGCATATCTTCTGACATTCTTTCTTGCATTCTATCTGGCATCTTTTCAGGCATTCATTCTCGGATTCTATCTGGCACATATTCTGACATTCTATTCTCTGGCAATCTCTCTGGCATGTGTTCGGGTCCAGGGCCACACCCTCCGGAGCGCGGGATGTGGAACCGGATCCACACTCCCAGGTCGGGGCCACTCCTAAGCTCGCGGTGTGGCACCGCGTCCAGGGCCACTTCACAGCCTGAGCTGGCAGTTGAGGGAAGGAGAAGGAGAAGGACAAGGAGGAGAAGGAGAAGGAGAAGGAGAAGGGGAAGGAGCAAGTAACTCTGATAAAACCTAGCGACCTGCACCTGGCAGGTGGGAAATCAGGAAGTCTCGCAGAATTCGTCTTTTCAATACTGTGCACTTTTATTTTTAGAAGACGCCTCGCAGAATTGCCTCGTTTTGGGCCTGTCAACTTCCACTTTGAAAGGAAGTCTCGCAGAATTGCTTCGCTTCAGATAGATAGACAGATAGATAGACGGATAGATGGTCAGATAGACAGATAGACAGATAGCTGGATGGATAGACAATGAATAGATAAATAAGATGATCGATAGACAGATAAGATAGACAGATAAGATAGACAGATAAGATAGACAGATAAGATAGACAGAGAAGATAGATGGATTGATGGATGGGTGGATGGATGGATAGATGGATGGATAGAAAAACATATAGAGAGATAGAGAGATAGAGGGATTGAGAGAGAGAGAGAGAGAGAATATCGGAGCCTCCACCACCTTTCGATTCATTGGTTCGCCAGGCCATCCATGCGTCGCAACAACCGAACTCTCCTATAGGTTTCGTACCTTTGAAACTTCCGCCACCGCCTTGTGCGGTATTACTGGTAGGGAGGAATGACCACGGGAATGTAGTGGACGCTAGCGCTGTTTCCTTGTGTCTTGTCCTGGGACGATACCCTTCAACACCCTTGCCAGTTGTTTTGTCAATGGCCATTTGAGGATCCTAAATTGAGGGTACCTACCATATATAAGGCCTATGTAAGGCCTATGTAAGGGAATATCCCCAGAAAATATGGCCTTATATGGTACAGTACCTCCAGTTTAGGATCCTGAATTTGCCATTGATTTTGCGGAGGAATGCGCAAAGCAGCGCGAGATCAGCATGCTAAAAGGCAACCCATTGCATGTGGGGTGCAAATGATCAGTGGACATTCATGCAGCTACGCCTGTCGATACTGCTACATTCAAGACTGGTATCCTTTTGTTGAGCCCACACCAACCGAGCTGTCAGGCAATGAGGTGCTTCTGTCTTTGCTGTACAATCCGAATTGGATACCCTCTCGGGACTTTATTATCCTTGGGGACGTATGTGATCCATTTCACCCCAACTTGGAAGTTCGGAGCATGGAATACATCAAAGCAGCTGCTGTACTTGGAAGTCCGATCCAATTTTCAACCAAGTCTGCCATCAGCAAAACTGTTTGCCAGCAACTGGCTGAGTGGTCAGTCACCTATGGCTGTGCAATCAATGCGCTTGTGACAATCACCACCATGAAACATGCTGAAGATCTTGAACCCTCAGCGCCATCCGTGGAAACGCGGCTGGAGACAATCCGCAACCTTTCAGCAGCTGGACTTTCGGTCTTCATTTTCATGCGACCCCTTCTGCCAGGACGGGGTTGGTCTTGCTGCCAGCACGGTTTCACCGTGCCCTGCCTCCACGAAACTTTACTAGCATAAAGGAGATGTCATTGAAAGCAGATGAAAACACATGAATCTCCATTGCAAATCTCAACATTTTCGAAGTTCCAACCACCAAATCATATGAACATTTGAAAGCAGATCGAACTCCTTTAAACTCCCCCAGTTGTGGAGGAAGTTGCGACTATGAAGACGTTTTGAGAGCTGCCAGGGATGCTGGAGCTGAAGGCGTGGTCGTGGGCTCCCTACGGGTGTCCAGGAAAATCTACAGAGCCTCAGGCTTCAGGGAAAAGATTCAGCATCAGTTGAACTCAGTTGAACTCAGCTGAATTCTATCAAAAAGACTTAGGGGATGGGTTCCTGTATTTTGCTCAATTTCTTTTTGGATGTTCTTTATGTTTCTTTTTCTGGAAGAGTGTGATTGTGGCCACCAAGTGTATAGCTTCCCGCTTAAGGGTCAATCATTGTGGATCCACGTTTTCAATCCTCCGATTCCTTTCCCATTTTTTTCCCAGAGTTTCAAGTCGGCCTCTCTATACGACAGATACTGAAAGTTCTATCATACTCTTTCCCAATCTTTCCGTCTCAGGACGGCTGAAGCAGTCCAAGACTGTGGACATCGAGGCCATTGACTCCCAACTGCGTTCCATTGACCAGTCGCCTGACAAGCTTGGGGAGAACCAGGCCGAGTGATTGGGGCAGGGATGAGATGCTGTCATGATTGGGAAAACCAAAGACCCAAAGATCTATCAGTTGGATTGGTACATTATGAATGGCGATGAAAGCTGGAACTTTTTCCTCGGAGAGTCGCAAACTTTGCTAGAAGATAGACTCCCTCTGGTCAAAATAGATGAATATATATATATATATAATATGCACATACACACACACACACAACACATGTATATATGTATATAGATGTATATATGTATATAGATGTATATGTATATGTATATGTGTATGTATATATGTATATATGTATATATGTATATATGTATATATGTATATATGTATATATGTATATATGTATATATGTATATATGTATATATGTATATATGTATATATGCATATATGCATATATGTATATATGTATATATGTATATATGTAATATTATATATGTGTATATGTATATATATGTATATATATATATGTAATATGTCGGGTGGTATATCCTTCTATAATCATGAACCAACGGCAGTTTGGAACATTGCTTGAATGGCACTTTCAAGGTGGAAAATGTGGATGAACCAGATGTGCAATGGCCAAAACATATGGTATATGGGATATGGTAATCCTCATATCATTCGGAAATCTGTATATTTGAAATAAGAAGCACTAGTTTGCATTAGCTACTAATTGGAAAATTACCATTCCCTGCTATATTGATTTGATAGCCCCATCGATGTACACTGACCCCACCATTTATGGCTTGGACTGTAAATATAAAATCATATAAAATCACAGCTAGTTATAGATGATGAATCCCATATTTTCATCCCATTGATATCCCATGATCTCCCCATTTCCCAAGAATCTCGTGCCACGGCCTCCCGAAGGCGATTCGTTTGCAGGCTGCGTAGGGGGAAAATGCAGAGCCGGGACACGGGGTCCACGGGGTCGGCGGCGTGTTGCAACCGTCCCTGTGGTCCCTGTGGTCCCTGTGGCCTGATGCATCTGCAGGGGTAACGGGTGAAAAGAATGGAAGTTGTATATAAATTATATAATAATGTTGTATAGTTGTATATAACCATGGGATTTCAAATGATTTCAAACTTCATGACTTGGGATGTGGGGCCCGTAGAACTATGATGAACTATGGTTACACCACTTTATTTTTTTGGAACTGCACCCCCAAGTCGCTAAAATCGCCATGTGAAACATCGGCAATGGGCCATGGGGATATGTTTTTTTTTTTCGGGAAAGTGGTCATTCACTTCAAAACATCAAATAGCTTTGAAATTGTTCATTAGGAATATGATCCCTATATTTCAAAGCTATTAAGTGATATATTTTAATAATGGAATATGATATAGTAATAGCTTTATCAGGAATATGATCATATATGATCATTAAGTGGATTCGGGGTATACATGCAATGTATACTTCCTATTTTTTGGCTAACCCGTGGGACGTCCGGCGACTTCCCGTCTGCCATGCTAGAACCCCCCCAGTGATAGCAGTTGATTCAATGGATCATCAAACTGGATTGTTGGTACTATATAACTATCCCCATTTAAGTCATATTTCCTGTGAAAGAACAGTCCCATCAGTCCATATCAGTCCCCCCTGACTTTCTGCTGATCCCATCGGACGCTGGGCCTTGGCTCAAGCTCGCCTGCCTCCACCAAAAGACGCACCAACGCGGACTGTTCCTGCACCATTGCTGGGTGAGCTCTTTTATCATCTTTTATTGTGGGCTCATGGCAGTTCCTATAATCATGCGCGTCAGAATCCCCAATAAACGTCAATAAACTATACAGGGAGGACTTGGGGCCAGCATGAATAGTCTGAATAGTCAAGAACCTCCAATAACTGATCAACAAGATTTGGATCACTGCTCAGGTGAGGATCACATGACACACAGTTTGAGTATCTGGCAGATGTTTTGTTTTTCCAAATCTTCATTTAACTTGGATGTTGTGCAGAGATGCGCAGAGATGTGCAGGGATACCAACTAGGCAATACAGCCATCACTTTGTAGGTGCAGAAAGAATGCCTTGTGGCAAGTTTAACATAGCTAATTATCGGTCCCATTTACAGATTTTTTTCTCATTAAACAAGGTGATTTTCCATAGGACAAAGGTTTGTTATAGGTTTGTTAAACTGTTAAACTACCAGAGGGTACAACACTGCTTCGAGTTGGAATTAGTACGAGCAGTGAACCTCTCAGTAGCCTGACATCCCTGGATGATAAAACAATCACCCCAGCAGCCAACAATTTACCACGATGATCCACAAGGTGTGTCATTATCATGTCCAGTGACTCAAGTTGTGCACTATGCTGAAGCTGGTCACTTGAAACACTACATTTCCAATATTTCCTCTATAGCAAACCAACTCACAGAGGCCTAGGTTCCTTGCTGGCTTCATCTTTCAGATGTTGTCCAGTTTCACACGTATCATCATTGGATAGGAGCGTCCAGCAAAGTTGCTCCCATGGTGTTCGGGGTTGACATCGCTTGATATGTATATATAAATATATATATACATATTATGTATGTCATGATGAAATATAGGTTATATCATAATAGTATCTGTAGTAATTAGTAATAACGACAATAAGTCTAGTATGTGGTCCATTAAAAAAATATCTGCATAATTTAAATGATATTATATTATGATACGATATGTATCTCTTATCTGCATCCAAGTGTCATAGTAAGCCTTGCAATGATGCCGTCGCGAAAGATTTCCCTCCCAAAGCAGTCTCAAAAGGGTCTGGCACCAAAATGTCCTGCATTGCCAGCTCTCACAATGACTTTGCAGAAGATCCTAGATACTAATTTCGGTTTGTTTGAACATAGGGAATACAGCACTACAGTGCCTAAAAATTGCTATTTGAAAGAGAAAAATATGATAAACCACTGGATTTTGGCGTCCAAGTTTTAGATATTCCATTTACATAGCCAAAATGTACAGAAACGTTCATTCTCGATCTTGTTCCGCTATAAGTCTACCATCTGTTTGCCATTTGTCTAGTCAAGACGATACCTTTCCAAGATGCCCCATCAAAATGTGTCGAAGACCTGCCGCTGACCTCCCGCTGTGCCTGCGAAAGATCATCACGCCACAGTTCAAGCGACACTCTGCGGAGAGATCCTCTTGGATCATCAGGTCTCGGCCTTCCGCCTGGCGTGCAGTGCGCTTGGAGTTTGGGGGGAGATGGCCCCGTTCCAAATCATGAAAAAAATGGTATGCCATGGCCATAGATGGATGCTTTATGGTTTGTACATGTTTGTACCATCCATTATGGTTTATACATGTTTTTACCATGACCCATAGGCCCATAGGGACTTACATATTTTTAATGGTCATGCCATGGGAATCTTTCAACAATGGGCCCCCTTTCGACTGACCATCCCCCCAGGACTGGGTGCAATGGGCTACTGTAGCCTGTTGCAACATTCCCCGGAGAAAAACCCAGCACCTTAGGATATCTTAGGCATATATACCGTACATATCCTTACATTAGTGTTAATTCGTGAGCAAGATGAGACAAGATATGACAAGATCAAGGAAAGTGATGTGGAAACCGCCAAGTCTGGCACCATGACAAGCTCGGCTTGGAAGATGATACTGCCTGGCAAAGGAAGAATTCCAATGGCTTCTCTTCGTCTACGACCAGAGCATCTGCATCGATCCACACAACGATACCATGCTTTCCGGCAAGGGCTCGACGAAGCATCAGCACCTGCCAGTTGATGATGCTGTGATGTTTGGGGAAGGGACAAAAAAATCATTCAGTTCTAAAATATGAGCACGTATTCATCCTGATGTTTCTCAAATCTGAAGAATAAGATTCCAAAATCTCTGCTTTCTTGTGCAGATTCAAACAGCTGGAGGCTAGGGACACGCGCCTAACCCCGTACCAATTCCACATTCTTAACCCCGCACAGCGTTATACTTAACCCCGAACCAGCAGTGCATCTGTAACCATGAACAACCACGAACAATCCCAGTGCACAACCAACAGTCAGTTTTTTCTCTGGTGCGTGAGTCGGCGTGGGCTCCCAGATCGGAGACAGACCTGCCAAAGTGTAGCGGCACGACATGCACATCAGAGAGACCTATTGGGGGATAAGACAGATAGACAAATATACAATACAATACATGCCAGTGTTCACAAAAGTAAATTATCATGTGAATTATGGTTAAACAATATCAAATTCCAGCCGTCACAGAGACCGCCCAACTTCCGTGCCAAGACTGCCCAAATCCCGTCATGAGACCGCCGAACTTCCATGCCAAGACCAAGACTCCCCAATTGCGTCATGAGACCGAAAGTCCGTCATGAGACCGCCCCAATTCCGTCAGAAACCGACCGACAGACAGACAGACAGACACAGACAGACAGACAGACAGACAGCCAGCCAGGCAGGCAGGCAGGCAGACAGACAGACAGACAGACAGGCAGAGAGAGAGAGAGAGAGAGAGAAAGAGAGAGACAAAGAGAGAGAGAGAGAGAGACAGAATGAGCGCCCAAATTCCATCATGAGATTGCCCAGATTCAGTCATGAGACCGCACAAATTCCGTTATGAGACCACCCAAATTCCGTCATGAGACCGCCGAAATCCCGTCATGAGACCGCCCAAATTCCGTCATGAGACCGCCCTAATCCCGTCATGAGACCGCCCAACTTCCGTGCCGAGACTCCCCAATTCCGTCATGAGACCGAAAGTCCGTCATGAGACCGAAAGTCCGTCATGAGACCGCCCCAATTCCGTCAGAAACCGACAGACAGACAGACAGACAGACAGACAGGCAGGCAGGCAGGCAGGCAGGCAGGCAGGCAGACAGACAGACAGGCAGAGACAGACAGAGAAAAAGAGAGACAGAGAAAGAGAGAGACAGAGAAAGAGAGAGACAGAGAAAGAGAGAGACAGAGAAAGAGAGAGACAGAGAAAGAGAGAGACAGAGAAAGAGAGAGACAGAGAAAGAGAGAGA
>Ga0126342_10007763_pt1 | contig 19205 bp, 16 predicted proteins | sample Cyp1metagenome_FD_92528 | JGI IMG/M metagenome (GOLD analysis project Ga0126342, IMG submission 92528) | Coral microbial communities from Lord Howe Island, Old Settlement Bay, Australia - Cyphastrea 1 metagenome | ecosystem: Host-associated > Invertebrates > Cnidaria > Coral ... | reverse complement strand
GTAGTAGTAGTAGTAATAGTAGTAGTAGTAGTAGGAGTAGTAGTAGTAGTAGGAGGAGTAGCAGTAGCAGTAGCAGTAGCAGTAGCAGTAGCAGTAGCAGTAGCAGTAGCAGTAGCAGTAGCAGTAGCAGTAGCAGTAGGAGTAGGAGTAGGAGTAGGAGTAGCAGTAGTAGTAGTAGTAGTAGTACTAGTACTAGTACTAGTAGTAGTAGTAGTAGTAGTAGTAGTACTAGTACTAGTACTAGTACTAGTACTAGTAGTAGTAGTAGTAGTAGTAGCAGTAGCAGTAGCAGTAGCAGTAGCAGTAGTAGTAGTAGTAGGATGATTTCTGATCTATAATTTGCATTTGTTTGCATGTTTTGAGATGACCCTAAGCCCCAAGAAATTTAGCTCGGAAAGTAGTGACATTGTTGACCTAAAATTGGGTTTAGCTAAATTTTGGGGCACTTGCCCCAGAGGGGCCAGTGCCAGGGGATTTAGCTTGGAAATAAAACCCATGAAACTCGGCCTCATAGAAATTTAGCTGGCTAAAATCTGGATTACCCCAGTGTAGCACAACCGGGGTACCAAAAGTGGTCCGAAGCTGACGTGCTTTGTACATTTTGACTTCCAAATGCGCTTCGCGCCACAACGGCGTGCAATTTTTCATCTCTCATCTAGCCAGATGGCTCCGCACCCGCCGCTTTAGCGAGCCTAATTTTCGATTCTCCGGAGCCACAAACCATCGAAAAAACACAGTGAATCGCGACTTTTCGACCTTTTTGCGCACCTGCATCTTCTTTCTTCTGACTCTTTCTCTTCTCTGATCTTCTCTGATCTTCTCTCTTCTTTCTTCTTTCTTCTCTTCTCTTCTCTTCTCTTCTCGTCTCTTCTCGTCTCGTCTCGTCTCGTCTCTTCTCTTTTCTTCTCTTCTCTTCTCTTCTCTTCTCTTCTCTTCTCTTCTTTGACTCTTCCCACCTCTGCTTTTCCATTTGTCCATATTGTCGGAAATTTCACTTCTAAACTCCCTTCGAATATGTCAATATAAGTTAGTTGCCCCCTTTTTCTGGTGATTTTTTTTTGGTTTGATAGCTGGTTGTTTGTTTGCTTCCGGATGATGATCCTGGAGGACTTGGCACCATGCCCCTGTTAGCCACTCATTGATTGCGATTTTAATGCTATGGCGTTGGGTTTTCCACACTACATATTACAACCATACCCATTTGGGTTCAATCCACATAAGTCGCTTTATACCCATAAAAAAAAATATATATATATATATAAGATATAGTATATATATATATATATACACATGCATGTTTTCTTTAACCAGCCAATGAAGCGAGAAAAGTTGTTCATATCGGGCCATGAAAGAGATTCCCATGCCCGGCTCAGATCGTGACGGGGTGATTTTTGGATCAACTTGAGGCGCGATGTCGGCGAGTTTTTGTCCCCAAGTCGTTGGGTTATTTGGTAGATCCGTGGGTGGTTTAACCATGTCCACTAAGCAGTCACAAAGTGGGATGATCACGGATGACCCTTTTAAAAAATAGTTTTGGATGGCATGAAACCGAGAATGCTTGGGTTGAATAGGTCACTTTTGTCACGTTTTGCCATCAATTGCAGATATCTATTGACCAGTCAACGATTTCATAGGGATTGTTTTTTTTTTAATATGGCCATGCAAATATTTGACGTACAGACGTGCAGGGCATAACATCGAGCTATACCGCCTATAGCTGATGTTGCGGTCCAAAAAATACAAAACCCAATTGTGAACGGTGGATGAGCTACAGTTTATCATGCGTTTTGTCACTAAAATCAGCGCGGATTTTGCGGAATCGCCCTGGATAGTCCTAATGCATTTCCTCCATGGGTCCTCAGGTAACCTTGCTCATCCTGGAATTTATCTCTTCTCGGAAAATTGAGAGGAAAAACATGGAAAAATAATGGAATTCCCTCTCTCTTTGCTAAGAAATATGCGACGACATACGAGGACACATAGTTTCTGGTATAGGTTGCTTCTGTGAAATCCAATACGGTTCAGAGGTTCAGACCAGTTGGCTGACGCGTTCGAAGGCCAGGGGCGAGTTGAATTGCGACCATCGTGGCACGGTGCGGAACTGGGGAATGGGGGGACGTTCTCCCAACCAATGTGGGTTTGGCACCTGAAAATTCATGGGAAAAACGTAAAGTTGATGGTTAAGCACCATGTTCCTTACTTTTTAAATGGAACTTTTTGGTTCTGATTTTTGGGGGTTGAACCAGCATCTGTATATGGCACTGTTTGAAGTGTTTTTTTTTGAGATGACTGTTCCCAAATCAGCTATTACTTTATATTTCTATATGTTCTGGGATCTAATCGTGGCTTGAGAATTTCGTGTGATGTTGTAGGATCAGCCCAAAAAATGTTCCCCTTCTCATCCACCCAAACGGAGGTTGAGCGGGTAAGAGTGTTTGTTGCTTCTCATCCACATCATCAGCCCACTTATCATCACTTATCCGCATTATGACAATTTCGAGGTTTAGCTTCGGCTATGCCCGGACATTTTCAGCGGTTAGCCAAATCCAATAAGACGCCTGTGTTGGCAAAATCCCTCGCTATCCCTTTCGTTGTCAACTTGAAACCTCTATTTGTGTTGATGAATTCCCCATCGGTCGTCGAAAACATCCCCTTCTCTTGGCCTGTTCGTTTCTTGCGGCTCTACGCCATTGCAAACCGAGGTTTCCGAAACCTCAATTTGCAGCTCGGTCATGATCCCCAGCCCTTACAACTCCAAACATATGCAGACGAGATAAGAATGCCTCTATTTTGCATTATTTTGGTATAATCTTGGTAAAACAACAATAATAGTAAACCATGCCCCAAATCACCATAAATAGCTTGTATAGACCATTCCCAAATGGCTGGTTTAGTATTGTTTTACCCACGCTATTTTGGTTTGTATATGTTTGTATGATGTTACTTTCAGTCTTTTTCGAGGGGCATTGTCTCCAAGTTCACCCGTTGGACCCGTTTGCCACGTTGAGAAAAACAATCAAAAACCTAGGGGTTCGGGTGTTGAGTGCAGTCGGATTGGTGGTGATGATTATGATGAAGAAGATGATGATGATGAGCCGCAAACCATCGCAGAACTCTCATGCTGCGGGTTTATGCAGGTTTCACATACGATATCATGGAATCAACAAGGCAGATCCGGTACAGACCTGCTGACTTTATGCTTGCTCTGCAGGTAAAAAACGCGCTGAAAGAAGCGTGACATCCATGGGCTCGCTGTGATGCGGATGGGACATTTTTAATGACGCGGGCAGCCCCCGAATTGTAATTTTGTGGGGCTGATCCGTGCTTGTAGACCAAGAACCATGACATGGAAATCTGGCTGGCGACCAGTAGATAAGGAATTACTATGTCTTGATGGTTTGGAATCCAGGTTGCCAATGCATAGTTGAATATGTTCTGTTTTTTTTTCTCCGGTTGGATACCCAAAATTTGGGGGCTGCCATGGATAGAGCGGGAACGTCTTCTATGGAGCCTGGCTCCTCATTTGCGACTTGGCTGCAATGGAGCTGGTAACCGTTGCGAAACTAAAGGCCACTCCTACTGGCAACCCTTGATTAGGATATCCAGTCGAAATTCAGATTTACCTTCTGGGAATCTAGGTGGAACCGGAAAATCCCAACCTCAAATGCGAAATTATGGGATCATCATTTGGACATTGGCCAGGGGAAATAACTGCAATACAAGTTGGGATAAACAATACCTGCTACTCTGGTAGCACACTCATTAGATCTCATTAGTGTCCAAATCCTGAAAAATAAGTACTTAATGTAATTAATGGGCTATAGGCTATAGTTATTTTCCCCAACGTAATTTACCGTTCAAGCATTTTGGGCACCTTGTAGTTGATGGTTTGTTCCATATATCATTGTTGTTAATACATCTCGGCTATATACAATGATATATACAATACCGTTTGCCCACCAACATCTATATAGGCAAATGTTTTCCCTGAGCTTCCTAAGCAAGAGAGGTGGGAGACCGAAATGTTTGGGCACCCCCTTCAAAATTGCTATGTATTGCTATGTATAGCTGAACACACATGGACGTAAAAACCCGATCCAGGGGCGTTAAAACCCATAAACCGTTCAAATTACGTTCAAGTACGTTCAAATACGTTCGACTTGCGCAATTTATATCACAAAAACTACGCAAAAAAATCCCCAAACAGCCCAGATCTTCCTAGATTCCTTAAAAAAGAAGATGACTTAATTAAGCAATCTTATTTAAGCAATCTAGGAGAAACATTTTAGATTGCTTAATTAAGCAACCTAGGTTTTAGTGTAATTCTTGGTTTCAACGTGAAAATATGACTTTTTGAATTTTGATTAGCCACCTCTTTTGAAGAATTTCTAGCTGGAAACTATTCCAATGTTGCCTCCTTTTCGCTTTGAAGAAAATCAGCTTGCAACCAAAGGTATTTGGAAAGAAGCTGGAAAGACTTGGGATTTAATACAAGAATTGTGTGCAACCCACACTTTTCAAAAAAAAATAACACCCCTTAGGATTTCAAAAACTATGCTTTTTGTCAAAGGCTTGTGAAGAAGCATTCATGTTGTAAGCCATGCCCTCCAACCAAAATATGCTATGTAAAAAAAGCAGTTTTTCAAGTATTTTAAGCAGGCATTTTAGGCAAAGGTCCTCTTCAGAGGACATATTTTCAAGAAACATGTGGCATGCAAGGATCTCTCACGAGATCCTTGTCCAAAAGTTTCTTGATTGCTCTGGCCCAGCAGGCAGAGCTCCTAGCTACATGGGCCACAGCTTTGCAAGCTGGAAAGCATCAATTGCTGCTGCCATCCTTGCACAGGTTCTGGGTGAAGCTGTCCTGTCCAGGGTGTTCAAGCATTGTGGGCATTGCACAGGGCCAGGCTTAAAAGCAGCAATGCATTTACCCCAGCATCTGCACGGAATCAATTTAGTTGGGATTTCTTTTGCTCACAGAACTCTTTTTTGTGCTGTCAACTTCCTAGTGCATCATCTTGGGCGGTGCTCTCAGAAATTGAAAAGTTTGGCATCAAAATTTCCATGTTTTATTTTTGTATCATTGGTGTCCAAGTGCACAATGCCCCTGGAAAGGATATATAACTCCTGGCTGTACAGAGAGCAACTGCTGTGCTAGGTTCAGCTGTGCTTTGCCTTTTGGCACTTCTGGTGTGATCTTCTGATTTTGTTTCTCTTCTTCGAAACATTGAGCCGCATGTTTCTCAAAATGTTTTGGATATGCCTGCATTTGTAGTATTGCTTCCATTGCTGGAGTGTCCACACCACTCTCCAGAAGCCGGCCACCAAAATTCTTTCAAAGAGAAGGCTGCCACTTCTCCATTGCTCAGCAGGCATTTTGTGGCTGGATGCTGCTGGAGCCAGAATTTGAAGCTGACCCTTGACACACATGATTGGACAACTCGTTGCAGTTTTAATGTCTCAAGTGTGCTGAAGATTGTAGAAATCATTCTTAGCATTGCCAGCCTGCAGCTGGAAGGTGTGAGCTGTAGTGCAGCTCAGGTTTCTGGCCTACCCCAGGGGCAAGACGCAAGAATACAAAGACTTTGTCCTTTGGTTCAAGTAATTTTGGTATCCGCATGCCCCCTTAGAACTCCATATTGCCTACTACTACTCTAGTTAGTAGCCGGTTGGTAGTGAATAGCCAGGATTTACAGTAGCTAGAAATAAATTGTCAGTAGCTGGAGGTTAGCCAATTCATTTTGCCTGTACTAAGTAAAGGATGCAGCTAGTTAGTAGTGAGTAGCAAGTAGCTGAACATTGAGCAGTGGGTAGGCGGTGGTGGGTAGTGAATAGCAACTAGCTGGTAGCATTTGGGGATGTCTCAAAATGAGGTGGTCATTTTTCACTCTTCAAGTGACCTTTTTTGGAACCCAAAAAACAATTTCATTTTGCTACATATTCGTGTAACAAGTGGTTGGTAGTTAGTGATAGCAGTAAAAGTAGCTAGTATTTAGTGTTCAGTAGTTGCTCTGCTGCGTGTAAGTAGGAAGTAGCCAGTAGCTAGGAGGTATATTAGTTAGTAGTGAGAAGGGTGCAGTGGATAGCAAGAAGTTCTTAGTCAGAAGTTGGTATTGAAAAGTTTTGTAGCTAGTAGCTAGTAGGTAGTTAGTAGTGAGAAGTGGGCAGTGGGTGGTGAGTGAGTGATGGGCAACCAGTACCCAAAGTAGTATAGCCAGTTGTCAGCTGTGAGTTGTGTGCAGTGCGTGTGGATAGTGGCTATAGTGGGCATACCATTCTTCCTAGGAGTGTTGGTGGGCAAAGGAAGCCATTAGGAAACAATCCTTTGGGGAGAGTTGTGGAAAACAGGAACCATTATAGACATCACTCCCCGGAAGAGTCGGAAGAGTGTGTATGGGGCAAAAGGAACCAGTACAGAGATCACTGCTCTGAGAAATGTTTTTGGGCAACGCAAACCATTGTAGGGACCATTTCCTCTGGGGAGTGTTTGTGGAAAACAGGAACAATCATAGACACCACTCCTCTGAGGAGTGTTTTTGGGCAAAGGGAACCATTTTAGGCATCATTGCTCTGAGAAATGTTTATGGGCCAAGCAAACCATTGTAGGGACCATTCGTTTGGGGAGTGTTTGTGGAAAACAGGAACAATCATAGAAACCACTCCCCTGAGGAGTGTTTATGGGCAAAAGGAACCATTATGACATCATTGCTCTGAGAAATGTTTATGGGCCAAGCAAGCCATTGTAGGGACCATTCCTTTGGGGAGTGTTTGTGGAAAACAGGCACAATCATAGACACCACTCCTCTGAAGAGTGTTTCTGGGGCAAAAGGAACCATTATAGACATCATTGCTCTGAGAAATGTATATGTGCCAAGCAGACCATTCCTCTGGGGATTGTTGGTGGGAAACAGAAGCCGTTACAGACCCATAGATATACCATTACAGAGACCACTGCCCTGAGGAATGTTTATTGGCAAAGGGTGTCATTACAGTTGTTGAATTATTTTGTGAAATGCATATTGCAGCACAAAAAACAACAACCACAAGATTTGACCTCACCCACAAGAGCACTTTTCCTCAGGAAGGTTTGTGCCTAAGTGCAGATGAGGTCAGGGACTCGGATGGATCCAATCAGCTGGGGTTGCAGCGCAAATTCAATGGGACAACATTCTTGGATCAAAAACCAACTAAGCACCATAAGCTAGTGTCCTTTGGGCTATGGGCTTTTTCTTTGGAATGGCTAGCTTTGATAGTTTCATTTGCATACCCAACAGTGAGTTTTTTTTTGGCTGGTGGTGCAGCATGTTCCTTAGCATTGGCTTTGAATGATAGAGAGATGGGGGGATGCTATGCCACCATGAAATAAGCGTTTATCCAACAAGGTTGGGCACTGGAATGTATGGCATCAAGGTCATGAACCATGAGAATTTCACATGTTGTAGAACTAGTAGGTGTCAAAAAATGATACGTGTTTTTAACAGTTAAAGAAATGGTTTGAAATGGATTTATGTAAATGAAACGTGTTTTAACAGTTAAACAAATGTTTGAAATGTCAAAACATTTGTTCTACACCATTTAAATCTTGAGAATCAAATTCTGGAATCTTGTGACTATGATATTTCTTCAATATAAGGTGACACTTCCACCATCCCATATCTGATTGGGTTTCCTGGCCCTTGGCTGCCCAACCATTGTGTGGTTTCCTCCCAACCTGAGCTGGCAAGTGCTGGCACGTGAATGATGTCGAAGGTTTGCTTGAAGGGTGCAATAATCTTGAACTCCTCTGAGGAGTTCAGAATATGCTTGTAAGTGCCACAATTGTGTGAAACCATTGTGAACGCAATGTGTATGCAGTGTATTTATTAAACACTCCTCAGAGGAGTTTTACATATCTATATGGTTAGGTTACACGTAGGTTGCAGGTCCAGGACAAAGCAAGGACAAGACAATCTGGCAAATGACAAAACTGCCTGGAAAAAATGAGTTTTGAATCTCAAAACTGCTGCATCAAACACCATGATTGAAACTTTGAGGATCCACGCACATTGTTGCAGCAGGGCCTGGCCGCAGTAAGCCAAAGGATACATGATTATGACTAGGCAAAGGCTGATATGCTGTTTCTAGGAGCCTGAACATGTGCAGCTTGAAACAAATCTGACATAATCTCGTCTGAGGAGATGAAAACAGATTACAATTCTTGGCACAGTAACTCCTCTGAGGAGTTGGCATATCAGCAGCTCTGCAACTCTTTTTTTGCCAGGATCGAAGAATAGCATGTGGCGCAAGGGTCTTCTGCTGTAGGATCCTCTACCTAGACCCACTCACTTGCACACCACATGATTCTCCTTCATTCACACCTCTTGATGGATCAGCCCGATTTCTTGTAGCCCTTCCAGCCATGACCCTTGGACTGATCTGTGGAAGAAGCTGCAGCATCCTTGGCCCTGGAAGGAGGGATCCCACGTGATTTCCAACCATGGGATTCTTCTTATTTTCAATGTGCTTGATCAGATTGGCAATGCTCTTCTGCCCTTTGTTCTTCCTCTTCTAGCTGGAACTGATAACTGCCTGGAAGTAGGCTTTTTGATCTGCCTCCTCTTGAGGAGGCTCAGCCATTCCACCTTGGTGCATAGAAGCATCTCCAGTTTCGAGGTCTTCGATCACGATTGGCGCCTGGATGTCTGCAGCTGCAATGGTTGGCTGTAATAACTCCTTGGGCATAGCTTTTGCCTTTGGCTTGGCTTTTTGGAGTTCGCTGAATTGCTCAGAGTAATCTTTCATTTCATCTGCTACTGCTAATGCATTGGTCAAGGGCTGGCTCTCCACTTTATCCTTCAGCTCAGCCTTCCAGCTTTCTGGAGTCCATCGCCTTCCTGCGGAGGCATGGCCACGTTGGGTGAGCTTTTGGCCTGCATCTGCCTGCAGCATGTAATAGCTGCTGCACCAGGCATTCACACAGAGCCCCTGGCGCAAATAGCTCTTGGTTTTGCAGACAGTGCAGTGGCGAAGATCTTGGAGCATTTGTGGCTCAGGCTCATCTTCTGAATCTTCTGGCTCCTGCTTCACTTGGGCAGGCTGATGCAACCTTTCTTTTTCTTCTCTTGGATCTCAATGTCCTTGAGCAGCTCCTCTATCTTCTTACCTTGCTCCTCCAAACGCTGCCTTTTTTCTATTTCCTCTTGGATTCTCTTCCTGGGTTTCTCCCTTTCCTGAGCCTTCCTTTCCTCTAAGGAGGCCTGTGGTGCAGCTGCATCTTGGGGACTTTCCACTGCAGCGGGCATGTAATCTACTCGTTCTGTGTCTGTAATTTCATCTTGCAAAGCCTCAAGTGACCTCTTTCCTTTTTCACAGAGCCTGTGCCTTTGCTGTTTCCTGAACCTCTTTGTCCTGATATCGTTTGCGTTCAGGCCTCTCTTCTTCCATTCTTCTTCTGATCTTGAGGCTTCTCCTGGAGGGGTGGCTGGAAGATCCTTGTCCTTCTCCTTCTCCTCCTCCTCATTCTCATCTTCCTGATCTTCTTTATCCTCCTCCTCATTCTCAGCTTCCTGATCTTCTTTATTCTCCTCCTCATTCTCTTCCTCTCCATTTCCTTGGTCATTATCATCATCTCCAGGCTCGTCCCCCTCCTCCATCGTCATTTCTTGTCCTTCATTCTCATTTCCTCCTCCACCATTCTCATTTCCTCCTCCACCATTCTCATTTCCCCCTCCTCCATTCTCATATTCCCCCTCCTCCTCCATTATTTCCTTCTTCATCATTTCTGTCTTCTGAATTTCCTGCTCCTCCAGTCTCATGGTCGCTAACTTCAGCTGGGGTTTCTGCCGTGCCATCTCGTTTTGCAGAAGGCTCCTGCCAGAGTGGCAGCAAAAAGGCAAGTAAAAGACTTTGCTCAATAAGCACTCCTCTGAGGAGTGCTTTGCTGGAAACTAATAATATTAAATCTGCATTGTTCTTAGCATCACTCCTCTGAGGAGTGTTTACTGAACATGTTGGAACCTTTGCCACATGACCCACCTATGACATAACCAGCAGCCAACAACCACCAGACCTAGCCTCCATGAAAAAAGCCTCACTTCTCCTCAAAGCCATGTGACCCATGGCACAATTTGAGTCAAAGGCTGCCAGCTGTTCACATGTATGCAGTTGAAACTCACTACAGCATAGGAATTGCTACATCTGAAAAGAATTCCCCAACACTAACATGAATTTTGCAAGCTGACACAAACTGCACTGGCACCCAAACTCACTGAGAATCCTCACAATAATCTCCTTTGAGGAGATGCTGCGCTGCTGCACCAAAAAGTCTGCACCTGCCATGGCTGAAGGATACCAGGAATCAACCAAACATATGACCTTCAAGAGGGAATGAGGGCAGCCAAAATATTTATTACTTTTTTAGCAGCAACAGCACAAACAAACACAAACTATATTGATAAGCACTCCTCAAAGGAGTGAGTGGTGTGTCTATTAATGGTTCCTTTTGCCCAAAAGTATTCGTCAAAAAAAGTATTCCCCATAATGGTTTCTTTTAGCCATGAAGCTTGGTATATAGGTCACAACATCTACCAACAAAAATCACCTGCGTGTTCCCCAACAATTATTTGATTCACCTCACTATACATATCCCACTTCTTTCCCTTTGACATTTTACAAGCCTTATCTATCTAGTTTTTTCTTTTGCTCCAATGCCACCAATCACATTACTCAATTTCTGCAAGTTGTCAACACTGCTGCAAGATGCATGCAAAGACAACAAAGACAAGCCAGAAACACCTTTGCACCCATGGCGCAGAAAGCGGCAATCCATGCAGGTAAACACATGATTGAGCCGATGTCTTGCAAATTTTTAAAAAAAAAAGCAACATAAAGTCAGATTGCTTAATTAAGCACTCTAAAAAGCGAAGAGGTATGAAGAGGTGCTAAATCAAGATTGCTTGATTAAGCCATCTTGCTTAATTAAGCAATCTAGGAAGATCTGGGAGTGTGGCCACACTGAGGAGTTCTTGCGGTCTGTTAAGGCTTAATCGAGGTGGTATCCGGCGCGTCCGCAATTTTCCCTGTAAATTTCCTTCTAAAATGGCTCTTGTGAAATGTCCATATGCATTTCGACTCCGCAGGCTCGCACAAAACGAGTGTCTCGGGATTGGCGTAGACTCGCACAAAACGATCTCGGGATTGGCGTCCGGCTCTTTTGCTGTAATTTTCCATACAGAATGGCTCTTGTGCCATCATCATCAACATCACCACCCTCATCAACAGTATCATCGACATTCACATCATCATCAACATTATAATACATTTTAATACACACTGTTTGGGGTCTCTTGCCAGGATAATTTAAGGAATTCATATTTAAGGAAAAATGACATTGGAGGGATTTTTCTTGTTGTTTTTCTATTTTGGAACTCAGTTTTTCAACCTTTTTGATGGGAAATTGATATTTTTATGGATCACGCACGTGTTCGGCTATACATAGCAATTTTGAAGGGGGTGTCCAGACATTTAGGTCTCCCCCCTCTCTTGCTTAGTCTCTTGGATGGTGGAAATATTTATTCCTTGAAAGGTTTTTTTGTTGATTTTGCACGTGTCTAGTAAGCCCTCAAAAACATGTTTTTTTTTTGGGGGGTAGTTTTGGGGTTAAAGGCATGGACGTAAATAACCGTGCATGGCCGTAGATATCCGTTCGAAGGTGCACATGAATGTAAACACCCGTTCATCAACGTTAAAAGTGATTAAAGTGTTCAAAAGTATCCTTTTAGTGAGATGGACGATAAACAGCATCCAAGGGGTGCAGCAGGTATAAATTGGCCATGGAGCAGGCATTTTTCCCAAAATTTGCATTTGGATTATTCATAGTGACATTGTGGCTGGGCCCACCCATTTCGGTTTTGTTTGCGTGTGACTCATCTTGCCAAATTGCCTTTGAATAGTTGCAAGGCAGGTTTTCCAGATGACACTAACTTGGTTTATCAGCCAGTTCGCTCTGGGTTTAGACAGTGGATATATCATGATATCTCTATAATTAGTGGTGGTTAAATAAAACGAACAACGGTAACTGAGGAGTACCACCCATCGTTTCAAATCCGACCTCTCAATGACCTGATCTACTGAGGGATGATTCCTACATTCATAGGGGATTCCATCAGATATTTGGTTTGAGGTTTCTCGGGAAACCATAGGGTTTTTTATCCAAAATGACTGGGGTTTCCTCTAAATGTGGAAAAGGTTAATCCCCACTATTCTGGTTGGATTCCATGGGATATGTCAGCAAGGAATCAGAAAGATATATCACATTGGTTACCATGGATGATCAGGCCAAGACACACTTAGAATTGCTAGTGATTGAAGGGGAAATCGAGACCAGAACTATAGTCTCTGGTAATTTAACGTAGCTATTGAAAATCACCATGTTTAATAGGTAAAGTATGGGAAACTAACTATCAATGACCACTCTCAATAGCTATGTTAAATTACCAGAGGGTAGGGGGTTCTTGTATATGTTCACACTCGTCCAATGAGAAAATTTTTCCCGTGAGGCAAATGGTTAACGTTTCGGGGACCAACTTACCCTCTGGCCATCAAATATTTGGGTAAATTATAACGACCTCACTGCGACCTCACTGGAAATCATGGTTAGTAAGGGAAATCATCCCCAAATGGCCTTAATTGAGGTTAGTGAAATATTATGTTTTACCCAGAAATATGATGAATATCCCTCAATTTTTTTTATGGGACGATGATCCGTAAATTCTCAACTATCGTTTCCATGAGATTCCCACAGTTTTTTCTCATCCCAAATCGAAAACAAGTCTCCAAACATTCCAGTTTAGTGGATCTCTCCCTTTCGGGGTCCCAACGTAGCTGGAGTTGAATATGATCCAGGCTAATCTTTGGGTCCGGTTGAATAACTATGTTTCCACTTTAAGATGCACTATACTATCTGGTTTGGTTCGAACCTTATGATGGCTGGGAGCATTTCAACATCTGCGCAGGTGCCGGCGACTGACGCTCGAGTTTAAGGAGAGACTCATTTGGACCAAAGCACCGAAGCTAAACGCAAGTATTCTGCAAGGTGCTGTCCCCATATTTACGGGACGGGATATTAATATTTATAGTGGTTCATCCATGAATAGTTACTGGGATATGAATGCGATATAATGCGGTTATGACAGTATATGTACTGGTTGGTGGTTTGGAACATTTTTTATTTGTCCATATATTGGGAATAGTAATCCCAACTGACTTTCATAGTGGCTTCACGTTGTGACCGAACCCGGAATCATAGGGCTTCGGGGAATGCCAAATGGTTCACCACCTAATGAGGGCCTTGGGAAGAATCGGCCTTTGTTTGATGAAACCAATTTTAGGACCATAAGTGGGAAAAATATGGAGCCAGATGGAAAGAATCATGTTGTTTGAAGAAAACGTGCATAAGATGAACAAATCAAATATTGTGCGTGTTGTTTTTTACAATGGATATTTATATATATATATACATATCATGTCAAACTCATCAAAAAAAACAAAATAACCCCAACGATTATCCACATCTTTTTCAAACAAACAAATACCCAAAAGATCCAAACATTATTTGATTGCCCAAACATTATCCCCAAGATAGCCCACAATTACCCACAAACCTGGCCCCTAAGGATGGAAGTCGATCCAGGACTTGTAAAACTCGTTGAAGTCATCGCCGAAAGATGTGCCTTGGGGTCATCTCCATCGTTGAACAGACTCTTGTGGTAAACTGTAAACCCAAAACGAGCCCCCTAAGTGGAAATATTTTTTTGGGGTGGGTTTACCTGATTACTCAGAGTATGCAGTGAATCCAAGATTCGCTGTATTTGAAGAACTCAGTTTCGTCCGTTGAACTCGGGAACGCCCCTGAGCTCTGCTATTTAAAATTTGACACCATCATCATTGGATTAGATAAAAACTGAATATCACTTGACAAAAATGTGGATTCATGATAGCCAGCCATATTTATATAACAATATTTAGCTGACATTCCACCGTTGATAATGGAGGTCCATTGGCATTTTACCAGCTCTGGTGACACCTTGGGTAATTCTCCGGGACGCCTCTGCAGCCAAGCTGAGGCACCTTATTTCTTCGTTCTCGCGGGCGAATTCACCGCGCGGAAATTGCTGCCGCAATATGCGCGGAATTTTGAGTGGCAAAGGGTTCACCAAATCAGGAACCTGGCGTGTCATATAGCTTAGAGGTAGCCAGCAACGTGTCATAGCTGAATCATAACTGAGCAAAAGTGTCATCTGGTGAACCTTGTGCTACGCCATGAATTTGCATGAAATCGATTTGATTTCGATCGTTCCCATCCCCTTTTTGTTGGGAAGCGCTTCCCTGGTCATTGAGTCATCGCGTTCACGTTTGTGGAGCAAGTCTGGATCAACCTGGGTTGAGTGTTAGTCAGTCGATGTGTCTATTAGTTGTTTCAACGCCTATTTGACTTCAAAATCGTGATTTTGATAAGTTTGATTTTAGCAACACAAACTCGAACAAAATACTAAGCGATCAGATATCACTTGTTTGCATACCTGAGAGCCACGCAAGTCAAGAAACACACTGGTTCTGCTTGGAGTTCTTAACTCTGATGTGTCATCCCCAGAAGATGAACGGTATCAACCATGCAGGTGTTTGACGGTTAAGTCCCCATGGTTTACCCAAACCCTGTTTGAAATCATGAAAATGATGGTCCAAAATGGTTCAAATGGTCCATGTTTCTGCGGTTCAAGCCGCATGTTGATGATCTTCTCCATGTTTTGTTGGAGACCTTGGAGCCTTGAAGCTCCCATGGAAGGGGCCTTCACCCGTCACATTGTGAGTCCGGAGCGCATGCTGGCAGCACCGGCACCGCGCAGACTGCGAGGTGAGATGTTAAAATGTCCATGATTCGAGCGAGCTTCGAAGCTTTCAGAATTCAGTGCCATGTCTGTAGGATTCTGTAGGTAAATATCGTGAACTTTGGTTTTCGGGCTTGTGGTTGTTGAGATATTTCTGATTTTTTTAATGCTACCTGGAATAGTTTTTGAACCCGGGAAACCTCCAACCAGGTTTGTTCCAAGCTTTCTCAAAGCGCTGGGGAAGCATGTTGCTAGCCAATGTAGGGACAGTAGAAGCTGGAATGCTCAGAAGGGGTTGGATAGTATTGATCTTTGAGACAGATACTTCGGATAATTGGGAGAGAAACCATGCACTCCTTAGCCGCCTTAGCCGATATACGGTCGTACATGTACTGCAGTGTCAATGTCCCTCATAATATGATTGTCATTGCACCTTCGAATTTTCAAAACAGAAGACACCGGGTGAAATGTCAAGTCCGGATTCACGCCCAGCTGATCACTTTGGGGCCTACTCCCCAGGAGAAAGTAACAACTTGCAACTAGAATGGATCTTTCAATGAAAACCAATCAGGGGGTTCAATCTGAAGAGTTGGTTGAGGAGAAACGTCCCTTCATTCACCAATCTATCAAATCCAGGGTTGTCATGATGAACCTTGTATGTAGATTTTTTGACAGGTGTCACGGGAGCACTGAGCACTGTGTAGAATGTCAATCCCGGATGAAGAGCCTCCCAGTTTATTCATTACGGGGTCCCCAAATAGTGATAAACTACCATTTAAACGTGTTACTCCACTATGAATAAACAAGGGGTGGATAAATCCTGATTTGAGATTATCAATTGGGTTTGAACATGGCTTAGTCTCAATTCCAATGGATTGTTATCATTTTCCTCATCAAATTGCAATTTGAGGGGCATACCCGAAATTTAAACGCAACAAACATTTAAAATCAATTGTGTACATATCCCATCATATCCTTCCGTATGTTATCCCCATAGAACCATTATTTATTGGTTAAAGTTTTGAGTTGTATCGTTACCAGCTCGTCTTCGACTGAGTCATGGACTCCGCAATGAACATCCACCGGTCTTCCCATGTCAAGTGCTGAGTTGGATGTATCTCTACGACCAGCTCCCAAGAGAGTCCCCAGTGGCATCACTGAAACTGTAATGGGTTGAGATTGCTTTAGGGCCTTTTAGGGGGTGGTAGCCTGATTCTCAAGCAGCAAACTTGGATGTTTAACCATATCATATTACATTGCAGGTTTATCGATCACTTTGGCATATTGAGCCACCTAAAGGATCCTAAAATGATCGATTTCACCGTCACCCACGTATCCAATGGCGTATTTTGTTTGCATCACATTGGGATATTGAAGCATCCATTTGATGCTGTATTTCAGCATCAAATTGGAATATAAACCTTATATATAAATATTAACCCATTTACTTTTACCCGAACTTCTCGGGATTTTCGGAGCTTTAAATCTGCGTTTGCATTTCATGACAGCCGGCCCATCATGGCCCATCATGGCCCATCAACCGTGCAGTTCTTTTGAGCCGCTGGCACAAGCCTCAAAGACAGGCTGACGGATGCATAAGCTGGTGGCTTTAGTGGCCGCACGTTGGCGGCCCTGGAGCCGATGTAGTGATTTAGTGATTGTGAAACGGTTACAGGTTTATTGAGTTTATTGTATCCCTCAAAAAAATGAAAAGGCATTCATCACGATTTTATAATTTGGGATTTTGCTGTTCTGCATTTTTTGGGATATAGCTGTCATCGTCATTGGATTTCCATCATGTCATTGGGGATATCGCCCGAGGCTGTCGGCGAACATCAAAGGTTTTCCAAATGCACTGGTATTTGTCGACCTACCCTCTGGTAATGACTAACATATCTATGGAAAATGGCCATTGAAATAGTGGATTTACCTATTTAAAACTTAAAACGGTGATTTACTGATTTACCATAGTTACGTTAGTTTACCAGAGGGTATATTGATTGATTTTGAGTATTGAGCCATCCAATCTTGGTCTAAGAGGCCGCAGTCACATTCGATGTCTTAACTGGCCCTCCAGAAACCCAACCTCTCATAGATGATATTCCCATGACCGGGTCGAAGTACCACAAGAGAGGTCGATATTTGGACACATTAGTTGAAGGAGAGTATGCAGCTTCTTGGTTAATAAATGTGAATATCACTTGAGTTCTTCCCCAATGGTTAATAAGCCCAGGCTTTGCTCCGATGATGTTTTCAAAAAAATCCAACTGGGGTCAATTTGATCACCAATAATATCAATGTCAAACATCCCATCTTCCCCATTCTTGTTGATGTCAATGTTGAACCCCCATCCTTTCTAAGTTCAGCCTTAGAGCTGCCACCAAGCACCAAATTTTACACCTGAGTCGACTTTGGCTCAGCGATGTGCACAAAGTGCGAGATCCCCACGCGGATCCCCGTGCCATCGTTCTCTTTAAAAAGTGGATCGCCAGTCGGGGCGGATCGAGAACTACAGTCGGAAAACTCAACGGACCCCAAGAAAGGCGACCCAACAATGTTTCTTTCTGTTTTGGTTTAGGTGGTTGTTGGTTAACAAGCAGATTCTAAGTGGTTGGGCTTATTGATTACCAACAACCACTTAGAATCTGGTTGTGAACCATCCGTTATTGGTGGAACCCATTCTGAGTAAACCTTGGTTCATCAACATAAATGGACGGCAATCAAAAAAACAGGGGAATGCTGGGATGTCTAGCCTTATAATAAGATCCATGCCACGAGTCAAAGTTGTGTAGGGTATCTAAGTATCTAGCTCTAGCCATTGTTTCCACTGATTGCTTAGTGGTTTGCTGGGATTCCATACCACTCCAAAGCAACAAATAATCATGAATTTAGGTTTGATGGATTTAACACGAACGTAATTGTTTGCGTCAGAAAGATGTTGGCAGAGAAGGACTGCTCAGGCAACATAGCAGCGTCTCCTTGTAACCCACCTCCCTGTAGCATTGAATACCAATAAGGGGCCCAAAATAAACAGATCCACTACTTAACCAGGGGCGTGCTTGCACTGTGCAAGTGGCAAATTCTCCCATGAAAGCTGCCCCGCATCATGATGGCTCAAGGTGAGAATGCGTTGTGGGGAAGCCACGAAATACCGGCGAAGCTGAAATGTTTGATTACCTGAGGCTAAACCGGTTTGGAGGCACAGACAAACCATTGGCTTTTTGGGGGATTCAACCAATTCGGTGACCCTGAAGACTTAGCCACCAATCACTGAGTCTGAACTCTTTGCGGGCGTTCCCGAGAAAGAGGGGTGATGGATGAATCTGCCCCCAAAAAAATGTGGCTGCGACCCTTGGCACTTCCTCGCTTTTTCAAGCGCGAGAACATGACTGGGGGAAGGCACATGGATGGGAACAGGTCATGTCCCAACGAAGCATTTCACATCACATCATCCATAAAAAATTGCATAGAAAAAGAATCGCTATGTTATCTATTGTTCCTGATCATTGAATCATATTCAACTACAAAACAGGTATTCCTGTCATAGAGAAATCCCCCAGTGGGATAAAATTTCCCCAAACCTGGGCTCCATTCACAGGGGAAGAGACAATGGACACAAGGATGTAACATAGCAAAGCTGAGAAGGACATCCCCAAAAAATATGAACCGGAGGGAAGTCAATGGTTTGGGGCAGTGCATGCATGCACTTTAGGGACACAGCCAAACGATTCCTTTGCATCCGCCGCATTCAACGAAGAAAAAAAGACAGCAGGCTGGTAGGCTGGTAGGCATTGGTTTATAGATAGTAAGTAGATTATGATGATTATGGTTATAGTGCTATGATTATCCCAAAGCTCATACCCTTAGGCCAATGCCTGGTTTTTGCTACGTCTTTGGAGGAACGCCTCCCTGGGCAGGGGCCCCAACGGTACGTGAACCTCACAGGATTACCTGAGAAAAACCGGGTTTTTCTGTGACATCCTTGGAGGATCATCCCAGAAACTTGTAACTGGGTGCTGGAAAACAGTAAGGTCAGCCAGTATCCCATGGTATAAATTGGACAATCCAGATCCAGTGGACTTGCTGACCATGGTTACGAACCACAAACCACGCGAGATATTCCAAGTAGTTTGCCAAAGAACTCGTTTGAGAAATGGTGAAAACGTTTTCCAAAATCAATCCGCTGAAGCGCCTCCCGAATATTCAACACCCCCTAGAAACCATAGGAGGTGTTTGAAACCATAGGAACCATAGGAGGTGTTTGAAACCATAGGAACCATAGGAGGTGTTTGAAACCATAGGAACCATAGGAGGTGTTTGAAACCATAGGAACCATAGGAG
>Ga0126342_10007762_pt1 | contig 19205 bp, 16 predicted proteins | sample Cyp1metagenome_FD_92528 | JGI IMG/M metagenome (GOLD analysis project Ga0126342, IMG submission 92528) | Coral microbial communities from Lord Howe Island, Old Settlement Bay, Australia - Cyphastrea 1 metagenome | ecosystem: Host-associated > Invertebrates > Cnidaria > Coral ... | reverse complement strand
GTTTTTGCCTCTTCACTATCTCTTAGTTCCAGCAGGATAGGGATCACTTATAGGAAATAATTGCATTGCACCCTTTTTAAGCATAGAGCGGCTCAAATCCAATTTCCCAGGGCCACAGGAAATCACATCAAAGATTTGGGTCGCCAAGGACGCCTCGCACAGAAACAGCGGCCCCAAATTTTTGGTTTTTTTTAAGGCTGGCTCGAGGAGGTCCAGTTTTTTTTCATTTTTTTCGTGTTATTTTTTCGTTTTTTCGTATTTTTTTCGTGGTCGTTTTGTTTCTGCGTTGGGGTCCTGTTTTCTTCCTATTTCTTTCGTGTTCATCTTCCCCTTTTGCGTTGGGGTCCTGTTTGGACCAGAGGACCCGAAATCGAATGTCTCGTATTCTGTATTCTTGCAAGAATGCTTTGCAGACATGTTTAGTCGTAATATTGAAAAACCTGGGTTGGAGAAGTGTGGCAACACATCAGACAAGGCATGGCAATCAGAAGAAAACAAAAGGCGAAACAAAAAACAACATCCACAAATAATGGAAAAAGAAGAGGAAAAACAGCAGAAAAAAAACAAGAAAAAATCACGAAAACGGAACACGATAAAAACACGAAAAAAACACGAAATAATTAAAATCCACAATCCTGGCCTCTGGCTAGTAAAAAATCTCATAAACATACACACACGCACACACACACACCTCACACACAACTCATCACCACACAACTTACTCACACTTACTCTTCCACGCACAACTTACTCCACACCAATCCTTCACCATCTCTTTTCTCTTTCCTGCTTTCCCCATGCCATCTTTACCTTTCTTTTGCTGCTTGTTGGAAGAAGTTGACATGTGGGGTTACCCGGTCCTTTAATGGGTTGCACCCCCCACATGTTTCTCATGCTTACCACATCCTGCTGATGCAGCCAATTTGTTTTGCTGCACGGCTCATGCCTGCTGTCTCATGGTCTCGTGGTCTTTACATAAATATATATATATAGAATATGCGAGCGTGCGCGTGTGATTCATATCTATATATATATATACATATATATATGTGTGTGTGTGCGAATTCTGTCTGAAAAAATATACACACATCCATATATAATTACATCTGTTCCCCATGTTTCTAGTGGTACTACTTTAGCAATCATATGATGTTTCCTCATCCACCTCCCAAGCATGTTATTGTCCATTTTGCAATTGCAAAACTCAAAAAATAGAGGGGAAAACACTCAAAAAAATGCTGGTTTTGGGAGCTCGGAAAGGCTACCCCGAATGAGCGGTGCCCCCCCCCAACCAGATGACGCGACCCTCCAATTAGTAAAGCGCACCCAGCCGGGATTCTTTTTCTTTCTATACGCGCTTCATTTCACAATTAGTCAATTATGCAACAACTACATCAACGTTGAACTGCCTGATGTTTCCTCATCCACCTTGCAAGAATTTCTTTGCCATTTGGCAATTTCAAGACGCCAAAAACGAAAAAAAAACATATCCCCGATTTCCAATAAAATTCTAATTATTAATTAAAAATGCTATTTTTGGGAGCTCGGAAAGGCTACCCCCCTTGAGCGGCGTCCACCCCAAATAAATCATGCGACTCCCCAATAAATAAACCCCGCCCAGCCGCCAAAGTTTTTTCTATGTGTGCTTCACTTTGCAATCAATTAACTCATATGTTAGTTCGACAACTACATCAACATTGCCACTACTACTACTACTACTACTACTACTACTACCGCTACTACCACTACTACCGCTACTACCGCTACTACCGCTACTACCGCTACTACTGCTACTACTGCTACTACTACTACTACTACTACTACTCCTCCGGCTACTCCGGCTACTCCTACTACTCCTACTACTCCTACTACTACTACTACTACTACTACTACTACTCTGCTACTGCTACTGCTACTACTACTACTACTACTAATTACTACTACTACGACGACGACGACGACGAGGACGACGACGACGACGACGACGTATGTAGATATGCATATATACAGGTGATGGCCGCGCAGTCTCATGGCACCTGCTGATGAATATGGCGAAGGGAAGAGACAAAATTAAGAGGGCATCTTGAAAGCTTTTTGGGGGTTGACTCATCATGTTGGGAAGAAGTGGCTTCTTTCATTCCAAGAGCTGTGCTTTCATTAGTTCCAAGCCACACCATTACCAGGCACACTAGTTTCAACAGCTTTTTGGTGGTTGACTCATGATTTTGGGAAGAGGTGACTACAAAAGGCTTCAAGTGTGACCTCCTTCGACGCGCAGAAAAGAAAAAAGACTGCACGCTGTACACAGGCTGCGCGCACTCTAGCATGTTTCCACCTTATGAAGTAAAGGGCGAAGTGAGATTGGCACCTCTTCCCTTCCCCTCTTCCATCCCCTTTCCGCTTGAGCCAAAGGCTTCAAAGCAAAGATTGTCAGAAAGAAAGCCGTGCAAAAGGCGCCACACAAACTGCTACGCAGCCAAACAAAGCTCCAAGACATTGGTGGGCACAAAAGCAACCAAAGGTAGCCAAAAAAGCAGCAAGACATAGGCAGAGAAAGAAGCACAACAAATTAACACCCAAGCCAGCTGTGTATGGTGTGAAACAGACCCCCCGGGAATCGAGCCCGAGGCCAGGGGGCTAGGTTAGAGCCCGCAACACACACCACTGTGGCACACAGGCGTGCCCAATTCGCAGCTTTGTCCATCAAATTTGACCAGTGATGGACGCTACTATGCAGCGCTTCCCGAGCTGATTTCAAAACAAAAACTGATACTCCATAACACCCCATGGATGCTAATGCGCGGCTAGTTTCAACAACACGAACCCGTCGTGGAGGCTGCTACCCAGCTAATTTCATCAAAATTGATCCCTCGCGACCCTGTATGCATGCTAACCGATTGTACAATCCCAAGCTGATTTCACAAAAATTGAGCCCTCATGCACACCAATCCCAAATTCATTTCATTAAAACTGATGCCTTATTGATTGCCATGTCCAGCCTATTCCCCCCAAATTTAAGCCATTCAACCCTTCATGGATGTTAGTTCGAAGCGGAGAATGTCAAACTTGACCCCGCATGCATGCTACTACGCAGCTAATTCACAAGCTGATTTCAAAAAAAACTGACGCCCCATGATACCCCATGAATGCTAATGCGAAGCTAATTTCAACAATGCAAACCCCTCATGGAGGCTACTGTCTAGCTAATTTCATCAAAATCGATCCCCCTCACGGATGCTACGACGCAGCTGTTTCCTTTAAAACTGATGCCTTATTGATGGTCATTTCCAGCTTATTCCCCCCAAATTTAAGCCATTCAACCCTTCATGGATGCTCATTCATAACTGAGTTTATCAAAATTGATGCTTCATGGATGCTACTACGCAGCTAATTCCCATAGAATTGACGCTCCATCGGTTCTTATTTGCAAGCTAATTCCAGCAGCATTGGTTCATGGATGAGTGAAAGGCACATTATTTCAGGGGGTTGGGTTTTTTGACTCCCTGACTGGACCTTGTTGACCTTGTTGACCTCTAGGGGGGGTTATTAATCCGGGGTGGACATTGATTAGATTGTGTTAATGCGCAGAACATGCTGCACAAACTGACAACTGCCGACTTAATGATTTTCTGCCTTTTTGCACTTAAATAAGTATACAGATGTATACAGTAATTACACTGCCGCAACTCCTATCTGGCTCAGCCAAAAGGTGCCCCGTCCAAGAAGACAATTGGATAGCGTCACTGACTAAAGGGAAACGACTTCTATTTGAATCATGTTCTATCCATGACATGTCAATGAAACGGTGATGGAAAGGACTCAGCGCGCGCCTCTGTGTCAGACTCTACTTGGTTGGATTGCCCCTTGCAGCGACTTGGGTCACATTTCGCATGGCACATGCAGAGATGCAACCAATCGGGACCAAAGGGGACACAACAACCCACAAGTTCTTTGCGTGCTAACGGATGCTACCGGGTTCCCGGTATGATAGCACTATGCTGCCGTATGATATGCAGTGTGGCGAAACTTTCCGTGACGGGATGCTGGGAAATTCTTGATCTCACACCTTCCTGCACGTTTGGTCTGTTATGAAAAAAGAAATGTTACATTTGGTTATTGGATGTTATTGGCCCCAGGATCCAACATTTGCAATACATTTATTCCATGAGCACTCTGCTTGTCTTTGTTTTTAGGATTTCAAGGGCCAAAATGTGCTGATCATATCTGATCATGGAATCACACAAGGCCAAAGAGCTTCCAGCTTTCAGGTGCTGTGAGGGCAGCCGCGGCCTCTGGAACATCTTGGCCAGGTCTCTGCCTGAAATGCAGAAAAGTCAGGAATTTTCACGTTGCACAATGCAACAGAGTGTCTGTCACAGGCCTTTCAAGCAAGAACATGGCAACTGGATGGAGAAAAGGAAAAGAGACAGGTTACGACAGGTTGCATCTGCATATGCAGGCTAGGTTTCAGTTTGTCTTGAGTGGGAGACAGCATTGGACACGTTGACATGGTTCAAACAAGTTCACGTCTTGGTAGAACTTGGGGTTCGAGAAACCATCCTGGACGACTCTGTACCTCTGCACCCAGCGCTCCCGCCTATGGTGCACCACAGCGCATACTGACATTAGCTCTGAGCGATGTCGGGCTCTGCGATGAAGTTGTTGCAACGATGCAATCGCCGCACTTGTGCTATCACCGGATCTAATTTTTGCTCCAATCACCGCACAAGTGCAGATTGCACCGGCGCCTCGGCACCGGATGTGCCAGGTAATGCTAATAATGCAGACTGGCAACCTGCTTGCGAGTTTATCCCAGTTTAGCGGACTCAGAGTGAAGCATACAATATCATGAAATATCACGAATAAAAATAAGGCAAAGCCAAAATGAGTGCCAAATCTGTACCCAAATCTGCGCACAATAAAAATTGATGCGACCCCGAGAAGTCCGCCTGAAAATCAATGCGACTGAATGATCTTAATATGATCTTAATGGCCTGACTGTACCATGCACTCTCCAGCCAAAAATAACATCCAACTTCCAGCGATGTCCAACCTGTCCAACTGCATTCTCGGCCCATCCTTCACTAGAGCTTAGCTGCGGACACACTAGAGCTTCACAGCAGACGCTTGGAGGCAAGCAACGGCTCTTCCAAGGCAGACTGTGACGGTTTTCCTGTTCTGACTGTGATGTGTTGATACAAGGTATATCAAGGTATGACAGTGTGTGTGTGTGTGCGTGTGTGTGTGTGCGTGTGTGTGTGTGTGCGTGTGTGTGCGTGCGCGTGTGTTCCCTAAGCCACTGGAACTGAGCCGGCCAAGCAAAAGCGGCTTATTGCAGCAACCGTAGCATTTGCGGCATATTTGGATATCTTCAGCTATCCTCTGCCACACCAGACCTGCTGATTCCCTTTAAGTTTTCTGTCTTTCTTTGGGGTCCAGTCATATTAGAATACACCCTGCAGTCGTTCAAACTGCATTTTCATTCTGCTTTGGTATTTAGAGAAATCAAGAAAAATGGTACTGTCGGATGTTGGTTCCACTATGACTGCATGTACCAGCAGGTTGGCATCGCATTCGGCGTAGATTTTTTTTGTCGCTTGCACTTGGGGTTTTGGCCTCGCCAAACCACGTGTCAGATCATCCATCAATGTTTTTTCCAAAGCAGGTAGTTGGAGGTAGTTTTGTCTCAACACGTCTCAACACTTTCATGGATGATCACGGCCCAAGGATGGTCTGCCCAAAGTTCGACCACGCGCTGGTGCCAGCGCACTACATTGACCTTCAGGGCATCTCCACATGAGAATTTTCATGTTAAAGTATGTCAAAGTATCTTCAAGTCACATTGTTGTCTTGTCATGTCTTGTCAGCCCGTCAGCATTTGAGGATATTTGAGGAAATTTTAAGGCTCTCCCGCTCCCGAGCATTCCTGCACTGTGGAGATACGAGGGGATCACTTTTTTGGCACCAAAATCTCAATATGTTTCAATCGCAATACGCGACCATTTGCAAAACATCGAAAATAGACCAAGGTCAAATTAAGCTGTGGTGACTACTCCAACCCTCTGCGTCATGCTTAGCCAAGTACAGCAAATCAATTCCAATCAAGCCACCCCATGGGTTGTCCGCTATCGATATGGATATCCATGATGATTCGGGAGCAACCCACGAGCGGTTACGCCAATCCTATTTCTTTCTCTCAAAGAAACCCACTTCAGTTCTAGGCGTAGAGGACGATAATCAATTATGACTTGTTTATCCATTATGTATACATTGAACCTCATTCATCATCATCATCATCATCGTCGTCGTCGTCGTCGTCGACGTCGTCGTCGTCGTCGTCGTCGTCGTCGTCATCGTCATCGTCATCATTCTCATCATTTGCCTGTTTTTTGTGCACCTCAGTTTTTCCTCTCGAATCCATTCCATGAATGGTGGAAACACGACTGATTCCATGCTTTTGACACTGGAGTAGCCCCTGTTCTCCCCCAATGTGGAATGTGGATGATGTGGATGATGTGGATGATATGTACTGGTGCATTATGTAACTTGTTTGAAGAGTGCCCTGCGGGTCATGTACTTCTGCATCTTCTGCCAAGGAGCAGGTTCTCAGTATGAAAAGTGTGAGATTGCGGGGTCACAGCCCAGGCTTCGTTCGTCACACTATGTAGACAAGCTCGCTGCACTACAAATGCTGTATCCAGTGGCAGTAAACCCACAACGACAGGTTCTACGCCGCATGGTCGTATTTCCCAAGTTTTCTGTTTTTACACCAAAATCTCTGTACAACCGTCTGGAAGACTCCTGACATATCCATAAGATATTCATGATACATCCACTATATGAGTATGTATATACATGTATGTATATCTGTATATCTGTATATACATATTATACATAGGTATGGAATAGGAATATAGGACATATTTTTGTAGTGTACATGGGGTACTATAGGCTAAATGTTAGGTATGACGTGTTGGCTAAATAGGCATGATGTGAGCACTACATAGGCATGCAATGGGTACTACATAGGTATACATTAGGTTATATAGGCGTTTGCTTGGTACATAGTGTTAGGTAATGTTAGATACTTGGGTATCCTATTAGTAATATGTGTATACATACATGATCATGATGATGATGATGATGATGATGACGATGATGATGATCATGATCATGATCGCGACCCGTGACATGGACTCGTCGACCTTGCACAGTGCGAACCCTACCTACAAGTTACAATCCTGGGAGGAATCTGTACTGTATAGTTGAATCCTTCGGGAGTTGAAAGCCATCCGGTGGCTTAACGCACTACGCAACACAAACTCTGGGATAGTGAAAAAGTGTCAGTCCGAAAAACTACGTGCAACGCAAAACTCAAATCTCGGTGTAGCTCCATCTTCGGGGAATCATGCAGCGGAGTCACATCGTAAAAGTAAAGAAGGAGAGGATAGAAGGCACAGAGGCTGGAACTATGATCACCTGGCAGGGCCCCGATAGACCACTGCCAACCTTGAGGGACCCACTTGGGGTTTCCCTCACCTTGACCAAGCGTTCCGGCAGGCAAGAAAGGAGGAAAGCACGAAGACGAGGAGGAAGAAGAACAGCCGGAAGTATCTTCTAATTGGGTACAAACCAGGATGATCCGGTATCCAGGCCTCGCTGCCACACCCCCTTTCTTGCCGTTACCCTTTCCTTTACCTTTGCCTCCACCTTTGCCTTTTCCACGCCCCTGGAGGTGGCGGACTTTGGGACCTTTGTCGGGGTACACCTGATTTTTGGTGTGAGTGTCCGGGGCCAATTTACCATAGACAAAGAGGGCCTAGTTAATACGCATGATGGACTGTTTCCGCTCTCTGCCCCCATAACCTTCAAGAAACTACAAAACCTTTCACCTCAGAGAGACTCCTGACCGTAGTCAGAGGATTAGTTCACTCCATTAGAAACTTTGATCTCCTAAGCGCATAATGTCCTGTCGCACAAAATGTTCCGTCCTTCGATATACTTTGAACCACCGTCCCCATCCAGGGTTTTGTTGCGCTCACTTGGTCCTACCCATCACCCCCTGACTGTGTACCGTGTGACTAAAATGCAGCCGAGAGTTATCCGTGAACCGCCCGCAAGGAGGGCATAGAAGTCCATCGTCGGTCCGCTGTATATAGACATGCAATAGATTGTAGTTTGCAGGTAGTGTGTAAGATACAGTATTTGGTACCTAGTTATCTTACATAGCAAGAAAAACAAGTGTGACAAGTATAACATTGGATTAGTCCCAGGCATTGTTTGGGTGGGTTGGAGGAGGGTAGGGGCAGGGGAAGGCCAGGGCGGAGAACAGGGTGGGGAGGGATGGGCGGGTACCCAACCCATATTGCGGCAGTGGGGGGTAGGGAGACGGAGGACGGGACCATATACATATATATATATATATATATATTATACGTACGTATCTACATACATACATATACATAGAAAATGAATGAATATGATATTCTTTGATATGGTTTATACATGCATAATATATTGCAATATATTGTGATATAGTAGTAGAATGTAGTAGAGAGAGAGAGAGAAGGATTGTACCAATGACATTCTATTACTGTTCCAGTTCTCCACTGACTGAGCTGCAGCCCTGCTGAGTCGATCTACCCCGACGTGCGTCTCAGCGCTGTGAAAATTGCTGGCAATTAAGCGGGGCTCATGGAATTCCATGGAATCCTCCAAAGTCACTTGAACAAAAAATCGACATGACAAATATGGACAAACACTTCAAAAATTGGGAATTCGTACTTCCACAATGTTTAACATCGTGGTTCAGCCGTGAAGCCAAACCTTTTCTTGGTTCCGAATCATTTTGGATTCTGCATGCTCCATGCGCCGTTCAGATTCGGAGCTCGAGCTCCTGTATTGCCATCTCTCCCCTGTCCGACATCTGTGCCATCATCCCGACATCGCAACCTTCAGAGTAATTTTGAGTAAACACTCGAGGGCCGACAATAGAATCAATAGAGAAGAGATGAGAAGAGAAAGATAAGTTTGATCAAGACCCATCAAGATCAATCGAAGTGTGCTTTCCGAGAAGATGTTCAATTAAAATAGGATGCTGTCTAGATTTCAGACGATCTTGCAGAACCTTGGAAATGTCTCAGCATAGACAAACAAAACAGTTGGTCAAGAAAAAACAATCTGGCCGATGATATGCCGATTATTCTAGAACCTAGAGAACACCTCCCAAAGCCGGATGGGGACAGCACAGCAGGTTGGTCTTCTCCGATTTCGGTCCAACCCAAAAGCGCCCGCGCCACGACTCAGGGATTGTCATCTCACCAACTGCCTTGGTCTAAGCCAGCGTCCAGTGAGTGTTCGCACAGCACCAAACCTCGGCAATGAAAAGATCTTTCAATGTCCATGATCAGTGCACTCGTTGAGTCTCCACCAGTTGGTAAAGCGCAGTGAATTGTATATTCATGATAGATAGATAGATGGATAGATTAGATAGATAGAATATATATATATATATATTATAGAGAGAGAGTGTCTATCTGGATATTATATATATAATTATATAAATATATATATGCATCACGCACTTTGCCAGTAGTTCTTGCACGAGTTTCAAATCCTGCATCTCACGTCTTTATTCCTTGAATCCGACATGCTTGCTGGAACAAATGCTGCGCACGTTCCACAGTATAATACCAAGTTCAGGAGTTAGAAGCTAGAACATTGTAGGTCATGTGGGTCTATCGGTCTATCTATCTATCTACCTATCTACCTATCTATCTATCAGTCGAGTCGAATCGAATCGAATCGAATCGGATTGGATCTGATCTGATCTATCTAGAGAGATCGAGAGATAGAGAGAATCGAATATGGAGATGCAGTGTGTACACGAGATTTTTCTGAGAAAAATGGTACAGTAGCGGTTAATGTGGCGTGTGTCTGAGCAGCCCCACCGAATGCGAGGAACTGAAGATCTTTTGGCCGCTGCCCTTGGGGCCACGGTTGCTTGACGTCCTGACATTGACGAGCTGCTTGGGAAGGCTGACTCCAGTTTTGATCATAGCGTCACCACAAAAATTCCATATAAATCCATGTAATCCATGTAAATCCTCATCCTCCGATTCTCCCAGTTCCAGTGTTCCAGGCTTTCAGCTGCAAGATGTTCCTGTTATTCCCCAAAGTGTGTCTCATCTGCTACCGGTTTTCGTCGAGTTGTCCAACCTCCCTGAAGACACATGATAAAAACATAAAAGTGAAGATAGTGAAGCTGACAGAGTTGACATGAGTTGACAATCGATTCAGCTCCTTGCTCTGCAATGAGCATTGGAAGCTTTTCGGTTCGGAGCGCGGTGGTGAGCACATCTGCCCGCTGCGACAAGTCTGCGTGCGTCACGCGGAAGAGCCTTCGGCGGCTCTTCACCACCGAAGAATCGTACAGGCGCCACAGGATCGTAAGTTGATGTAAGTTAAGACGATTAAGACAGTTGAGACATGTTGATACAGGTTGAGACCGTTCAGGACGGTCAAAGGATTTTGAAAAACTGTCCAAATCAGCTGGATCCCAACAGTAGCCTTCGTCTTAAGAAGGCTCCCAATGTCAGTAATCAGTATCTGCATCCATTGCATTTGTGAGGGTTCTTCTGCACAAAAACCTACACATAAATCATCATAAATCCTTTAGATGGCAGGTATTTGATTCATTTGTCTTCGAATCCCACAAAGAATGAGCAAACCGTGCAATAATTCCAGCAACCCGAACTGTGCCTCTTGGCCACATCGTAAAGCAAGAACTGCCTGACATCCAATGCGCGGAGATGGAACGGTGGGAGATGACAATGATATGTCAGTTAGTTTAATCTTGCGCAAACAGCATTCGGCATTGAGACAAAAACAAAAAAACATGTTAAAATACTACGTAGGATTAATGAGACAACAACCAACAAAAACCAAGTCGAGGATCTGTTTGAGTCCTCTTGCACTTATTATTGGGTCTCTAAAATAAGCTGGCCTAAAGTTGCGCCTCAATCTAGGACTGGGACGAAAGAACTCGAGATGGAATTCTGCAGGAATAACATCTTCATACATCTTCCCGGGTATCGCAAAACATCACAAAACTCAAGTCATCTCAAGTCATCTCAAGTCTTTACCCAATAGAAGTGGATTTGGAGTGATGGTCAAAGTTTCATGTAATCTTGTGTTTACTTGTGTTTACCACTTTCCAGAAGCCACTGCTTTGCTGACGGCAAACGTGCACAAGGATACTGCGGAATGAAGATAATGAAGGTGGATTATGTTGGTCAAGCTGGCGTCAACTGAAAGTTTCTGAAAGATTAAAGTTTTATGAAGTTCTGAAAAGTTCTGAAAAGTCTGAAATGCAAAAAGAAACTGCGGAAGCACTTCGCTCGTGGAGTCGCAATCCACGTCCAACCTCTTCACCTTGCCCGTCCAGGTCCCGTCCGCACCCTCCAATGATGAGCGCAGCAAAGATGGCGCGGGCAGAGAAGCCAACAAAGAAGGCACCGATGCGGCCTGAGGATCAAAATGGATCAAAGTGGATCAAAGTGGATCAAACACGCAAAACTGCACTGAGAGACGGCAGAGATACTGAGAGACTTTCAGCGTGTTTCGGCACACGCTGCATCAACTGTCCTTCCCAGGTTCCTGCCTTCCTGCCAAAGAGACAGCGCCGCGCTGGCAATTCCTGTAGGGTATGCAAATCCAAGGAAGTTCAGATATGATGCTGGACATTTGCTGGACATTTGCAGAACTTCTCTGAAAAGCTTGTTCAGCAGCATGAATGACAGTGTCCCTGCCGTTGTCATTTGCAAACGCAAATGAACTCAAGCCTAGAGATCATGATCAAGTCTGTCTCTGGTCGCTGTGGATCAAACAGCTGTTCTAATTATGAGCATTTCATGATCATTCTGCCTTCTGATAGCCTGACAGCTATTCTTCTGCATCGATATTTTGAGTGTGATTTGAAATGCTCTTAAACCTTCGGAGATTTCCACGTGCCTAGCTGCGGCACTGCAGCCAATCTGGTCAGAATCGCATCAGCCGGTTGGCTCACCAAAGTTGATATGAAGCCTGGCAGCTCTCAGTCTCGGCGAACGGCATTACAACCTGTTGAAATAAGTTGGAATATGTAAAATATGTTGAAGGACTAATGCAAGGATGGTACAAGGATGGCACAATGGTCATTGCCAAGATCCAAGGACAATCGAACAGCCATCTCGGGGAATGCTGTGTTTTCAGATGTTTCCTGATGCAGTTCAATTTGTTTTTTCTCAAACATTTCAATGTGGCTTTGATAATTTCTCACATCAACTCGAAGCTACACCTGCGAGAGCTCCAGAGAACATCGACACCAATGACGAGTTCCTTTTCCTGCACCCAGTATTTTCAGCCAAGGTGAACAAAACAATGGGACTACCTGCAAGATTGGGTAACTACCAAGACCTACCAACATACAATCTAGACTTATAACATGTTATAACTTGTCATAAGTCACAGATCTTCCCCGCAGTTTGAAGATGTTTGAAGGCTTTAAAGGTGGCAGCTTCAACGAAAAGGATGTACTGATCAGTTGCACTCGCAAAAACCCTGGGCGCTTAAAATGATTCATACACAGAATAAAATGATCATAAAATCATAACATAAATCATCAATAAAAGGATTAAGATGGACTAGCACTTCGGACATTCTGTCATGGCTCACCATGCCCATGTCACCGATTGCCATATTTACAAATACTCAGGTTGTCTTGCGCGGAGTGCCCCCGACCCCAGTTGCTCCTGTTGTGCAACCAGGGGAACTGCCGATAGATCATGGCAGCCACTGTGTCAAAGACTAAAAATTTGGCCATTCCAAAGAAGACCTGAAAGCGAGGAAAGCGAGGAAAGCCAGCCACTTCTTTGTTTATCTTTTACGATCATCGTACTCGAGCCCCTCTCAGAGACAAACAGGGTCAGAAACTTTCAAGTGTACTGCAATGGTTTTAGCATGTTTTAGATTTTTTGGCATAGTTGGTAGTGGGAAGGTCCTTGCACTCAGTTCGAAGGCAGGATGACAAGGGAAACACGGAAAAACGATGAAAAACGTGTGAACGATTCAAACGCTGTGCCTGGCGCAGCAGCAGCGGCGGGAAGCCAGCAAAGAGCCTCGGTGACCACCGGAGTCGCGGGTTCAGTTTGGCCGGGACCAAAGAGCTTCAAAGAGTGGTTTCACATGGCTTCACTGCCTAACCATGCCTAGCTGCCTAACCCCGTTTGGTCTTCACACGCACCATTTCATGGGAAATACTTTCAGCAAAAAGATCTGACTCCTGGAAGTTTGTATCATCTTGTAGCATCATGTATCGAACCTGGCATTTCCCTTGGGTTTCGTTGGTGAACTTTACCTTTCTTGTGAAGACCAAAACGGAGACAGGTTGTGCCACATTGGAACAAATATGCCTTCTTCCAAGTTGCTGAGACAGTGATCCCATGAAGGTAGTTTGGAAACCTGTCGCAGAGTCCACGCTATCCAACCGATCCAGCTTCAACAAGCGCAACCAAGCACAACTGACAACATCATACAACCCTGCCTCGTTCTGCCACGGTGCGAATGCGCACAGCCTGAATCATCTGGGGCAACAAACGCTGGAAGCAAATGATACCAAATTGAATTGTAGAACCGTATCTTGGAATCCCTGAGTATATACAAAATCCTTAAAGCATCTTGTGGGCCAAAGATTTTAGAAGCTGAATAGTAGCCTGGACTCTTTTTACCTTGCCATGCCCCAATGGCCTCTGCCGGGCAAACTCCTGCAGAAACGGATGTCTGTGATGCTCAAAGTCACCACAATCACCGCAGGAGAAGGGAAATGAACAAAGAGCGTCAAAGGTGGATGCAACACGATGCAACACATCCCATTCGCACGCAATGTGCCTATGCAGGCCACGAAGGTTGCAAGAGCGCCCGCCAGCAAAATTGTCAGTATCCGCAACCGCGCCTCAAATCGCAGTGGCTTGGTATTCTATGTGGATCCATCTCCAAATCCTATCCATCTGGACATTGACCTTATCCATTTTGAAACGTGGTTCAAAATGTATGCGTTGTGAGTTTGGAGGGCGGCGTTGGTTTTGCAGCGGAAGTTGTGGCTCCCTTACAGCCACATTCACCCTTGCAGGCCCTTGCATTTTTAAACTACTGCTGCATCTGACGTCTTACCTCACCTAGCGACTTGATGATCAGTTGCAGTAGGATGAGTGGGTTGGACTGAATGAACCTCCTCGGCCTTGCACGCCGAAACAAACCAGGAGGACATTTAAAAAATTCCTTTCCATCCATCCCATTCCGTCATAAAATGAACCTTCATAATGCTTCGTGAAACATATTTCATCTTAACAAACAATGAATACGTGTGAAATGATGTGTTTTATCATGTGTTGTCGTGTGTTTCTATGTGATCTTATAGGGTTTTGATCCTTTTTTGTCTTCAAAAAGCGGTCTCCAAGGGCCGCAACGGCCGCTGAGTGACAGCTCTCCGTGGCCCCAAGATCTCCATCAGTTTCCGCTTGAAGAATTCCTCGACAAACCGACTGGAATTCGAAGATCCTGGACCCATTAGAGCCAAATTACATCAAATTACAATATATTGTACATATTTCATACTAGTTAATATATTATATATATATAGGGTAGAGGCTTGAGGTTCCCCGGAAAGCAATTCAAGTTCATTGTTTTCAACTTTGAAAAATGTCATTATTCACTCTGTTTTACAGTGTTTTGTGTTCTTCCCATAACTTGAGAACACAAGGAATCAGTTCGACATGCGGACAACATATCTGGGATATGTTGTCCGATGTTTGCATGTTTTTGTTTTGTAAGTTCTTCCATTTATGTTCTTTTGGTAGATCCCATGGGAATTGCGTGTTGTTTGGAATTTCAGGTTTCTTTTGATTGATATAAAAATGTCATAATCCACTAGAGAACCATGGGCGAAATGCACATTAGGCTTTTTATTCTCTTCACATCCACAAATCCGTTTTGAAAGCATTTGTAACAACATCTTCAACGCAACAACATCTTCGACGTAACAACATCTTCAGCGCAACAATGTCAACGTAACAACATCTTCAACGCAACAACATCTTCAACGCAACAACATCTTCAACGCAACAACATCTTCAACGTAACAACATCTTCAACGTAACAACATCTTCAACGTAACATCTTCTGATGACGCAATGCAATGAACGTTAACAGTCCCCCCACCCCCCATCTGTATGCAACAACGAAGATTAACGTAACATCTCATCTTCTGATGACGCAATGCAATGAAAGTTAACATCCCCCCACCCCCCATCTGTATGCAACAACGAAGATTAACATCTCATCTTCTGACGACGCAATGCAATGAACGTGAACATCCCCCCCATCTGTATGCTGAATTGTATCTATCAGAGAGAGACTCAAGGTTCCTCCGTGCTCCGGGGAACCTCAGGATACCTCAGGCCTCTCCTATGTGTGTGTGTACGTATCATATATCCTAAAATTGTCCTATCAAGTTATCCTCTGAAGTTGTTCTGAGTTGTGCGTCTCTCTCTCTCTCTCTGTGATTTTTGGGGTCCATGATCAGCCAATGAAATTAGCTTGGGCGATCCAGTCGCTCAAAAGTGGAAAAAGCATGAAAAAGCTAGGGCCGCTAGGGCCGCTAGGGTCTTGGATGGAGGTCTTGGAGAATGCGTTTGTCGAAAAGTCTCGCCCAGCAGCATTTGACAAACGCATTCAAAAACTTGACAGATTGTGCAGCGGATTCACTGAGCTCAGCACATAGCCGGGAAATACTGATGCTCCGTACCAGGCGTAACCTGCACAGCTGAATGGCAGCCCTACAAGCTCGCCCTGGGCCACGTGACTGGAATTTATCAATTGATCCTACCTGTCTCGATGGTCTTTGATTCAACGTGCACAAGAGCACATACAAGAGCACCCAGAGCAAACATGGTAAACATGACTGATATGACGAAGAGTTTGTATATAACTTTTAAGCAACTGCTTGACATCGTTACGAATGGCGGCGGAACTATGTGGAACTGTCATGAGCTGCGTGCTCCACCGCTCCACCGCTCCACCTGCTAGGGTAGGGGTAACGCCCAAGAAAAGCGCAGAGATGCCGCTCTCCTGCGACATGCGACATGCTCAGGTCGACAAGCAGCATCTGAAAAGCACGATCAAATAGTTAAAATAAAGTCAATCTATTACGAAATGTTGCAAGATGCTACAAAAGGTTACAATAAATACATGGTGCTGCTTGAAAGCACGAAGGTTCAAAATGTTCAAATTTCAAAGTGCTCCTGTCTCAATTGCTGGGCACCAGCTATCAAGCCCATGTGACCATAGTGACTAGGCTCAGTCTGCTGAAGCGTCTTCACCTGGGCAGCATTTTTCACTCCATGGGGTGACAATGAGGAGCTTTGAAACAGTGGGACATGTCATGACATGTTGACATATGTCAACCATGTTCATGTTCAAATATGTTCAAACGCTGAGCAAGCTGCGACTGGTGCAGCATACAACTGAAAGTTTGAAAGCCCCCAGAAAAATCTGGAAAACTGGAACAAGGATGCATAAGGAGTTTGGAAACATATCAATTGATTATAATTGATTAATTCATGCAAAAGCAAATGTTCCAACTCAAGTCCACACTGCAGTCAGGGCGCAACATCAATTGGGACCAGGGCCACATGTGTGACAGTACACGCGAGTGCACCTGGTTCCAACGCCAAGGGGTGGTCGTTTCAACCCGTAATTTCGGTGTCTGTGGCCCAGTTGAACTGCCCCATCTTGCCCCAAATTTTCTCTTTCAGCATCTTTCAGCACTTTGTGGACCTCTTTGTGGACCTCACATTCATTTCGCCATGGATTCTCAAAATGTACGTATCAGCAAGAAACCCAAGACATCTCCGCCCCCCCATGAAAGCGCCTGCTAGGGTATACAGCGCCTCAGGCAAGCGCGTGCACAAAACCAACGCATACGCTTGGGCAATCTACGGTTGGTCTCAAAATCTCCGCCATGAAAGGACCGGTTTGGGGGTTCGTCCTTTTTACCATTGAATTTGAGCAGTAAATCATTTGAGCCACACCCAAAGCCCTGTCATCAAGGATGTTTCTTAATGTCGAAGAAAAATCGACCGCGGATGACTAGAGTCGCACTTCGATCAGAAGCAAGAAGTATCAAAGATTTGTTCGTATTAGTTCCCCAAATTTGCCCCAGTTTGCCGTTGGGAAGTGGATGGAATTGCTACGAATCCAGTTGGGGGGCTTCCCAACAGAGTTGCTGGGCTGTATCTCACCGATTCTCCCGGTGATTGAAGCATTGGGTCTCTCTCCGGGCAACCAGACATAGACCCGCAAACTTAGCGGCCGCTCCCTCATCAAGGGCTGCTTGGCCTTGAACAGGCAAAAAATAAACAAAAGCCAGGCCGACTCCATATCATCATGATGTGACACAGGGTTGGGACCTCTGGAGGTTGCTGTTCTATGCTGTTCTCCTAGTACTTAAGAATGTACTTAGTACAGCACCTTTTGTTCCGCTTGTCGCAGGAAGCTTTCATGTGCTTCACGAAGGAGTTCCGGCCTCGAGGTCCAAGGCAGCCAATCGAGTCAATGACAGTAACACGTAGCAGATACCAGTAGCAACAGTAGATTCACATAGATTCACAGTATCGCGTCTCGAACATTTCAGTGGTGCAATCTTTCATCAGTGAACCGAAAGAACCAGAATCGAAAGAACTGAATGAAGCGAATGAAGCGATAGCCACGGGCGACAGCGTGTGCACTGTGCCCATTGCAATGGATCGCAATGGTCCGAAACAGGGTCCAGGCGTGGCAGTTTCCAGCAGCGGCGCCGGCACTAAGGCAGCAGGGTCTTTCCACCACTCAGTGTCCGGGATGCCCTGGACATGACATGAGAGAGTCTCCGGATGCATATGGGAGAAAGACAAAGATGCAGAATGATGCAGAATGATGCAGAATGATGCAGAATGATGCAGAATGATGCAGAATGATGCAGAATGATGCAGAAGTGTGAAGTAAATGTGGGAAACCTGTGAACATCTGATGTCAACAACCTCTCAACAACCTCCAGTGAAATGGCTAGCTGCTGGCCCCATCTTCGGCAACCAAAAGAATAAACCCAGCTCTGGAATCTGTTCATTTCGGTTCCTTCTGCCCCCGGTCTGAAGGTGCCTGTTGGTTTGGGGTTCTCACCCACGCTCTTGAGGGCGGCTCTTCCCATAAGATTTCCCCCTCTAAGTTTACTTGGTATCTTTCTTGATTCCAACGGTGTTCGATGCGTCGCTCATCGCTCAGCTACCCGAGAGGTGCGTGGGCGTGAAGGAAGCAGTAAAAAGGAATCTGTTCATTTCTTCTAGAGTGCCTTTTGCTGCAGATATTACACAGCCAACAGATCATCAAAGTCGTTTCACCCAATGTTTCTTGAATCTTATAAATTGCAGGGCTCCAAATCAAACTTCCAAACAGCAAACAAATACAATGTAACCAAATATAACCAAATAACTTGTTAAGGTTTGTCAACCAACTTCGGTTACAGCCCAGCGACTCCAAGGGTTGCCCGATGCCCGATGTTGCCTGCGCTTGCCTTCGACGTGCTGCTGTGACAGATGATGCGATCGCCGATTTGAAGCCAAACACATCGACCTGTCCGAGGGCCGGGCGTGCTGTTGATGAAAAATGTTTGGCTGAAATCCTTCAGCAATGAACGTTTATATATAAACATAAATATGTCTGTCTGTCTGTCTGTCTGTCTGTGTATGTGTGTGTGTATGTATGTATGTATGTATGTATGTATGTGTGTGTGTATGTATGTGTGTATGTATGTATGTATGTATGTATGTATGTATGTATGTATGTGTGTGTATGTGTGTATGTATGTATGTATGTATGTATGTATGTATGTATGTATGTATGTATGTATGTGTGTGTGTGTCTGTATGTATGTATGTATGTATGTATGTGTGTGTGTATGTATGTATGTATGTATGTATGTATGTATGTCTGTCTGTCTGTCCGTGTATGTATGTATTGTATTGTATTGTATTGTATGGTATGGTATGGTATGGTATGTATGTATGTCTGTCTGTCTGTGTGTGTGTATGTATGTATTGTATTGTATTGTATTGTATTGTATTGTATTGTATGGT
>Ga0126342_10007761_pt1 | contig 19207 bp, 15 predicted proteins | sample Cyp1metagenome_FD_92528 | JGI IMG/M metagenome (GOLD analysis project Ga0126342, IMG submission 92528) | Coral microbial communities from Lord Howe Island, Old Settlement Bay, Australia - Cyphastrea 1 metagenome | ecosystem: Host-associated > Invertebrates > Cnidaria > Coral ... | reverse complement strand
CTGTTGATGCCCTCACACGTGGCTTCTCACGCCAAATGTACATCCGTTGGCTCCCTATGTTTTGGGCAGTTTGGTGTGTGTTCTTTGGATCATAGCTCCTCTCCTGCCTTCTTTGGCCGATGCCGTAGGCAGAAGAGCTCAAAAAGTTGAAAGAGGCGAGGAGTTGCGTCCAATGCACTGTATGTCAATTGTCAGTTATATGATATGTCCTACATGTTTTTCCATGTATACATGTATTCTGATTAAAGGGAACCCCCCAACCAACGTGACATCGGCAGCAAGAAGCGTGACTTGATGACTGCTTCTGTTGAGCCACTGAATGGTTCACAGATGTTCACAGTATTTTCTGGCCGCCAGGAAGTTAGAAAAAAGAAAGAAGAGGTGCCTTTTGGATCCATTCGGATCATATGTTTTGTGTTTAGATTCGTTCAGTGTATCGGTTTCAGACACAAGGTAGCACAAGGTTACTAGGATTGGATGGCGTTCGAATTGTGGGATTATTTCTGAGCCTTGAGTTGTATCGGTATTGTTTGCACAGCAACGAGGAACGTCCATGAGTCCAGTGCACTCTGCTTCCCCGCCTTGTGTCACAGGAAAAAAGACGTCAAGAAGAGGTCAGTCAGCACACCTGTGCTCGGCACTGGTGGAGTCAGAACGCTGCATTTTTTTTTCCTAATGCCAGATGCTGCTGTGGAGTTTAGATAATTTTGATTTATAATTTGGAGTATCTGGGATTTAGGGTGATTACAACTAACTAATTATAGTTCGATGGGTGAACCAAGACCAACAAACATAATGTTTGTGAGCACCATCTTGCACGGGATTCGGCAATCATATTTTCTCAGATATCAACGTAATTTTCAGCATCAGTGCTGTCGGCGGTTGTAGTGTTGATTTGTTCTGTCCCCCCAAACTCGTTTGCTCCATGGTATTTTAATATCTGGATTTGGAGTGTAGGGATGGTATATGTTCATTGCCTTCACCACGGTGTGGTTGGGTATGGTCTCGCATTCCCCTTGTGCCAGTAGAACTTCGAACATTTTGTATCATTTTGTATCATCTACCTAAAGTACCTAGAAAAAATACCGAATATACCAATTATATCTATCCAATTATATTGATACTTTTACACATTTTAATGGATACTTGTAGGGTCGACTGTACGTACTTGGGTTATTTTTCCCAGTTGACAACTGGAGAAAACATCAAAGTGTGCGTTGTTGCATTTACGATTGGGATGATTAACCACCAACTTGCCCGAACATCGTTTGTAACATCGAACTGTTCGGATTTGCCCAAAGCTATGTGGATACCTCAGCCTCAAAATGACAGTTTTAGTGGGAACATGATGAGAGACTACGAAGGTTTGCGACCATATATAATCTCACACAGACCCAAATTTGTTGTTAATTGTTGGTGAAATGCTTTTCAAACCAGGTAAATCAGCAGTACATCCTGTATATCCTGCAAATCAGTTTCTGGTTGGTGGTTTGGAACATTTGGATTATTTTTCCATAATATATGGGATAATCCTTCCCATTGACTAACATATACCATTAATATACCATTAATTATCCTACAATCCTTATATGAAACCGTCAGTCCAACTTAGTGGATGGCTCATTGGTTTGCTTTTAGCCCAGACCAGGAAAAGGCGGCCAGATCGGAAGAGGCAAGGCAGCTGGACCAACCTGCATTCAAAACAGTAAGGGGAGGTAACGTGTGTAATGAACAAAACTGGAGATATAAAATCTACCATAATAAGATTTTTTAGGAAAATCACCAAAAAGAATTAACATGATATTTGTCTTCCGGTAATTTCAGATAGCAGATAGCTATGGAAAATTGTTTATTTATAGAGTAGTTATGATTATTTAACATGAATTATCTATTGAAACCTTGTGTTTTCCGTAGTACCAGAAGGTACACGTAATATCTTGAAAATGCAATTCTAGCTGTTTGCTCTTCAATATGTTTTGGCAGTTCTATAGATGTTCCGTTTTTCTCTGGTGGGTAAACGGCGCTTGATGTCTTGTGACACAATAAAACCAGAACTTGTCGCGATGTTGGCTGTCGTTTATATATATATATATATTTATTTATTTCTACATATATATATATATATATATTTACATTAAAGGAACATCCTAATTAGATAATAAGGTATTGTATATCATTAAGTAAAATCAAATATATGTATCTGATTATTCATATAGACCACATAAACATAGATATAATCATTTGCTGCACATGTAATAATCATACAGATATATCTATGGTAAATCCAGCCTCATTGAAATATATGTATTTACAGGTGTGTATATATATATACATGTATATATACAAGTACATAGGGGTTGATTGGTTTCGTCTATGTTGTCCAACTAGTTGCAAAGTGCTATGATCCCCCCAAGCAGCAGCGCCAGGAAGGAAGTTGGTCGCCACAGGTGATTGTGGGGGTTGCTGAAGGTATGACATATGGAGTCCCCATGGGGGACGCTATTTAAGGGGAGGTTGAGTAAAGGGAAGAAGGGTGAAGAAGTGGTCATATTTCACCTCAAGCACAGTTGCTCCAATCTATTTTGGGTATGCCACACCTACTGGCACTGTTGTGACCAGCCCTTTTTCAGTCATTGATCTCTGGACATAGCAAGCAATCCTTCGAGACCGCAACCAAGTGGATTGTTTTTCAACTGGGTGAACTATAAGGACTTCACATGGATGATCATGAGTTTCCATTCGTGAAAACAACATATTTGCCACGCATCTTTGCTGAACTGTGAGGTGACCCTGCGTGACACTGATAAAGTCTGCATGGCTGCAAGCAAAGTAGTTGACAGGATGGCCAAGACCAAGATGAAGACAAAGAAGAGAACAAAGTCGCCAAAAGGCGAAGAACAAAGCAGGCACCCTGCTGCGTGTGGCAGAATTACCATTCTTGAAACATGTGTTTTTTCTGCATGGAGTATACTTGCCATCGCTGGCAAAATGGAAGAAGTTGCTGCCTATCTTTCAGGGCACTTCTTGCAACTCGGGTAGTGCTCATTGACCATTGGTGGCCCCTACAGATCGACCCAAAAACGGCAGTGGCCCATTCTGTTGATTATGTTAGCATATAGGGATGTTCCAAACGTACTCAGAAAGTTGATGAACGGATTCAAACTAGCAAGGGTAAGATGATTTCGACCTTTCGAACACCTCCAGTTTCCATAAATTGAGAAAGTCAAGAAGTCATGCGACCTCTCATTCCGAGTTCTTCTTTTACCTCAAGTAGAGAATATTTCCACTCCATCTCCAGGCGCGGCGCTTGACCAAGGTGCGCCATTGGACCCGGTTTGGTGGCACTTTCTACAGGTGGCCCCCAACCGGAAAAAAATGAGGGATGACTAAGCAACAACAACTACCTATAACACCCCCCAACCTTGGATGGGTAGAAACTGATCCTTTAGTTGTCTGCTAGGAATGGAAAATAACCCAGAACCATCCATAACCTTTTTTTTGGCGGACTATCAAAGATTGACCGCCTGTATAAGGTTTTCTTAAGCATCTAGTGTCGGGACGGACACTTTTAGGGGGGATAACTTCGCGTGGTGGCTTGGCCTTTCAACAAGGTGAACTGGGCCATGGTAAGCCTATGGGTGCAGAGTTGTTTTGCAGGGAACAACTCATCAAAACATGTTAGTGATTGCTCAATAATTCTACATATATATATACACATAATCACACATATATGAGCATATATGAGCATATGCATATATAATTATATATATACATATATATAGAGAGAGAGAGAGAGTAAAGTCGTGGTGCCCAAACATGATCCCCAAATGATGCCTTGAGAAACAAAATAATCCAATTTCGGGGGTGCCCCGTCAGTAAACCCTCATTGAGAGGTTTTTTTTTGCACGACATCACAGTCCGACTCTTTCACGAGGATTTTATCTGCCATTTCGTGAATCAGTTTTGGTTTCCAAAACGCAAACTGAAGTGGAAATGCATGCGTTTTATGGGGCGGGCATTTGCAATGAGGACACTTCCAACCAGTTGAAGATGTTTCGTACATTTCTGGGTATGTTGTGGTCTGAGGATTGAATCGTGAGTGGCCAAACACTCTACAAGGGTCAGAGGGGTTGTTTCCGCAGGAACTGAATGGACATGTATTATTGTATCAAATGGGTTGTCTTCGATATGGGCATGGATCAAAACATAGGAATACCATTGTCAGGGGATAAAGATATTAACCAGCTATTTTGGTGTGCACCAGGGGACAATCGGTATGACTCATACCTATATGATTTCTAGAAGGTACCAGATACGGTGTGTCAGATAGAATGTGGAACTTGAACAGATTGAGTGCATCAGTCAGGCTCGCCACGTGTCAGGCCAACGAAAGAAGGATTATGCAGGTGGGTCTTGACGCACCAGAGGTCTTACCCTTTGGTAATCAAGCATATCATCCAACTAAATGGTGGATTTTCCAGCAAGCCACGGTACCAGAAGATACTTCTGCTGCTAAGATCTTGGCCAGCTGTCAAGAGCGAAATATCTTTTTGCGACCACAAATGGATGTGTTGAAACTGGAGTAAATACTGGTTTCCCCCCCGAATGGCTACTTGAAGAATCTTGAATACTAAATATGTTTATGGGAAGATGGTTATAAACCAGTGGATTTGGGGATAGCTGGGTAATGTTAGCTTCCGATTATAGAGTGTGATGGCATTGCACCCTATTGTGAGATTTTTTTGCTTCCTAATTGAGCGTCTTGCTGTTTGTGGGGGGGAGGCTCTATTGTGAGAAGGGTTTTTTTTTTGTATCCATGTTGTTCAGGAGGAGAAAAAATGGTTCAAGAAGAAATGACTAATTAACTACATTTGTTTATTTGCACACCTGGTCCATTTACTTTAGAAAGCCATATCCACGTTAAAGCCTTGAAAAGGCAAGGTTTCCCAAATAGTTAGATGCCTTATTAAACCCTTAAAAAAAAAACAGCACCCAAACAATTTTTAAAGGGGGTACTCCATGAGTGACCCAGATCCTCAATAATGTGTTTCGATGGTACCCTATTATGCACAAAAACTTTTGGGACATTTTTTTGGACTGAAAACGAAAATCAAGTGAACGTGGATTCAAATGAATTGATAGTAAATTGGTTTCAATTGAAATCCGTCCTTATAGTTTTTTTAATGTTCAAAAGGAAAATCCGTTGAAAATAGCTTAAAATGAATTGACAGCAAATTGATTTCAATTGATATCCTTTCTTATCAATAGAATTCTTTGAGGTTGCAAAGGAAAATCAATTGAAAGTAGATTGAAGTGAATTGAAAACACATTGATTTCAAGTGAAATCCTTTCTTATCAACAGATTTCTTTGATGTTTAAAAAGAAAATGAATTGAAGGTAGATTGATGTCAATTGAAATCCTTACTTAAGTTGACTATCCTAAAAATTGTTGAGGGGGGCGCAGAAAATGCCTAGTTATTGAGTAGACTAAAATTGTTGAGGGGGGGCCCCCCCAACACTAAGCAGAGCCCACCATTAGACAATTTTGTGACGTGACAAGCCCACATGAATCGATCATTATCCCCTTCCTAAGTCTAAGAGTTAGGGGAACACTGCGCAGTCTGACAAAGTTTGCCGCCACTTAGAAACCCAGCCATTCTGTTGTAACCAGGAACACCTCCACTTGTAGCCAAAGTTCCTTTTGCAGGTGATACTTTATGATTCTAAAGGCTATGTTGGACCAGCTTCAGGCTTTGAAGAATGGAACGCCTGCCGGAAAGCTGTAATGAGATATGTTATCCTAAAACGATCCAGTGGGTAACTGGTTGGTGGTTTGGAACCATGGAATTTTATGACTTTCCATAGGTTGGGAATGTCATTATCCCAACTGACGAAGTCATATGTTTCAGAGGGGTAGGTCAACCACCAACCAGTATAACTGGGCTGCCATCTGGGTTACCTTCTGGTAAACATACAAACAAACATGGAAAACCACCATTTTTTATTGGTAAATCCAGTGGATAAGTACGGATAAGTGACATCCACATTTTGGCAGCGAAAATCTCTGGCTAACCCAGTTCCCAAGGAGTTCCACCAGCCATGGATACCACCGACTTCCCATGGATAGCTCCAAGGCATGCGAATTGAAACTACCAAAAGATCCAAAGGCTACGAAATATATACAGTATAGCTAGTTGATGCTAGTTGAATAACTACTTAGTATAGAGCCTATCTATTTCGGTGTTTCGAAGCCAGCGGGTCCGGATTTACACAGTTCCAGCTCCAATCCGATGCAGGGCTGGACCTGGAGGAATCAGTTTCAAGAAGCGCTTGCACCAGAGGCAGCGCATGTCATTGTGCTGCTGTTTTGTGGCAACAAAAATGGGCGGAAATCATCCAGATTGTTTGGTTTCTCGTCAGTGAACATAGCAGTGGAAAATGAGTCATTTTAAGAATGATCATGTCCCATATTGTCCCATAGCTATTTTTTTTGCTAACACATTATTATTTGAAAACAGTGCGTCCAGCACCAGACAATTCTTCAAACCATATGTTTGCTGACAAGGTTTGCATCTCTAAACCGACATGTGCAGAGGAATTAGAAGAGATTGAATCGGCAGCAATTGAGCAGTGTTCATCCATGTCAAAAACCTGTTGGTTGATGACTACATGGGTTTTTACTGAAGTTATACTATGCATTACTATGAACTATCTACATAATATATAGGATATTGCTTGCTACATGGGTGGCGATCAGGACATGTCATGTGAGTCATGTGGCTTCAAAGCTTTGACTGCGTACTTGTTAAGACTTTTGGCTGGGACGCTATTTTTCGGGTTGGAGTGGCCCGGTACAAAGAAAAAAACGGAAACGATGCCTTGAAATTGACATACCATATCACCATCAAGTTGTTGAATGAAGTTCTACAGTAGTTCATATTATATATATATTATATCATTCCACTACTGCATATATTCACAAGTTGAGTTGCATCGCAAGAAAAATGATTGGACTAGCCTACCTAGACCTAGACCCTCCAACTACCTATAGATACCGTATCTTAGATACCTATAAAAGAACATGGTTTCATCTACCCATCAAAAAGTGAGAATTTGACCAAATGTTTATGGGTATAAACGGAGGGTCAAACGGTATATATACGGGTTTATGTTTGCAACTTTGCGTCACTTGAGGCCTAAGGGGGGGGTTCTTATTGTCCTTCCTTGGCCCCTTCGGACTACACAACTGATTCCACGTCCAATACCTCCGTTTCAGATGTTGAATGTTGATAGGAAGTTCAACTAGCCATACTTTTGCAGGCAGGATCAAAAAGATACTGGGCCCGATTATCCTCAAACATCGTTTGGTATAGTTTGATATTATGGTTGTCAGATTCATATTTGGGTTAGTCCTCCAAGAATGGCAATTGAAGTAGCGTCTTGATGATAAACCAGTGGATTTAGGGGTATGCCTTTGGATTTGCTGCACGATACCAAGTGCCCTCATCCTTATTTGGATGTTCGTTCTTCTCACCGGTCCATCATACCACAGTAAAGAAGAAATTTGGGTGAATTTTATTTTCTGTTTGGCAAAGCATGCAACAAGGACAACAGCGTGCTGGAGAGATTTTCCTAGCTTCATCCTACTGCAACCATTAGAAGCCAATGAACCGCCATCATGTGTCCTATAAAATCACTGTTCGTTGGGTACTACGGTATACCCATATTCAGACACATCGATTTACAGTCGGAAACCCCGTGCTGAACATCGACACATTCGCGGGAAGGCGAAGAAAGAAAAACAAGAAGAAGCTGAAGAGGCTGAAGAGGTGGGAAATTCTCCTGCTGACAGTCTCCAGTTTGTCAGCTAAGCTAGTGAATACCTAGAGAAAAACTAGGGTTTATATGAGTTTATGGTGATCACAATTATACTTGGATGGCATTATAAACCAACTTATTGGCATTTGGGGGCACCACCCTGTAGAGTTGTCTAAATATGAGATATTGGATGATATATTGGGATAATCCCAGCAATTTTGTTGGAATTTGTTGAAGGAAAAGATGGCAATCTTTGGGCGGGTAATTTGTCACACAGTGACACAGGATTACCCTCTGGTAAACCAACATAACTATGGAAAATCAAAGTTTTTTAATTGGTAAATCCACTTTAAAAAGCAAGGTTATGTTAGTTTACCAGAGGGTATGTAGGGTGGTCTCAAGATGGGACATAATATGTTAGAATGTTCGGAGAAGAGGATGGTAATCCCATGGGATCGGCAGGTGCCGACATGTCCATGTGGAACAGTTTGATCAGTATCGGACGAGTGTCTCATATGATGTAGAAGGGACCAAAATAGTGACCGTAATCACGTTTCTTCACGGCTAGAAAGCTGTAACAAGTGAAAACAGCAATGAACTTACCATGTGTTTAAATACGGATATTGCATTTGTGTTGCATAATGGACAGTGTGGAACAACGAATGTGTCTTTCGACGGTGCAACGATTGCACACATGAAGGATAATCCCGTTGGTAAGAGCAGTTCAAAGCATTTTTTTAACCAGCGACAACATAATATGCAGCCATTACAATTTTTGCACCATATTTTAATATGTTACAATACATGCACACACACATACATGTAGACGGATACTCCACTTGAGGTAGTAATTCAAATATATTTTGACTAAGTGGGACGAAGCTGCAAGTAGACCTTTGATCCTTCTTTCCTCTCGCTACGCGAACGTAGGTGCTACGTCAGAAAGCCGATGAGGCGGAACGAAAGCGACAGCAAATGATGGAGGAGGCTGATGATCTCTGAGACAACCTTCCCATATTGCTCCATGCTGCTGGATTTTTTTTTTCCAACATATATCATATACCCCAATAATGGCTCATAATGGCCCAAATGTTGGTAAATACTTCATGGAGCATATGGGCTTGGATTGGCGGTAGAAAAACTGCTGTTTTGAAGGAGGGAAAATGCATGAAAATGCTGGATGTATACAATGCAATGGTGATGTGGGCAGTTTTGTCAGCGGATGGCTTGGCAAAATGACATGTTTCATGTTTGAAGTGGAGTTCGCCATGATAGAAACACAGACACCATTTAGTTTGAAGTGTCATGTTTGTTCTTGTAAAATTCGATGTTTGTGGCTTCATGAACCGTTAAACGACTTATAAACCGACTTAACATGACTTAACTAAATATGGTGGGGTAGCAGGTTGTAGCTCAAAAAAAGGTGTTGAAACAACAAACATATTGAAAGTTAAGCATCAGCATGTAAATAAGCGGTGATGTCAGTGTCTTTCAATGCAGCTTTTGTAATATTTTGTTATAAGCAGGGATACGTGCTAGACATTTTGTTGGGTCGAAAACGACCATTAAAACAAGCTGGACATTCCAAATCTTAGGAATTTCACGGAATTCTAGGAATTGACCTTTTTTTGCGCAACACAATGTCAAATTGATCAAAATTCCTTATGTGACTCAATTTCCTTGAAATTCATCCAAAACCAATGAGTTATGGATGTCGCAGGCTACAAGGTTTCTACATGGTTTATTTTCAGTTGTTGACGTTCAAAAAACGTCAAGAATTACACTAATTACACGATAAAAAGTGTCAAATTCCGGCAAAAAAAACGTCAAACTCCCGCAAATCCCGAAAAGTCATACAATCAAATTTTCTCAAACCCACCTGATCACATCATTGACTGCAAACCGTATGACAAATGCGAGGTCACTGAGAAATTCGTTGCAACTTCTGGATTTTCTGAATTTTCTACAAGAAAAGCCAGAAATTTCTCGGAAAAAGGATGCTGCAGAAATATATTTCCCCACACAATGATGGTCCATATGTCGAAGCAGAGGCTTCCAAGCTCCTGAAGTTGCAGGATATATCTAGGCCATAGAGGCCACCAGTGGAAGTACCCTAGGATGTGTGGGATGAAGCACCATTGAATAAAGATGTAAAAAGTGCTGCAAATTTGGACTTGAATTATGTTTGATTTCGAAAATATACCATCCAGTTTGAGATTTCAGTGTCTATAGTGAACACTCCAGTAATCTAACATTGTTATAGAAATTTATTGGTTTAGGTTAGCGTTCGGGAATAATCTACAAATGAATATATATATATATTATATTAATTTGGTGGAGGGTATCAGATACACAATCGGCACCTCTATTGCAGGCGCGTCAACGCGAGAAAGCCCAAGCAGAAGAGAAACGGAGAATGCAAGAGGAGGTGAGTCTTCTGAGATCTGGGAAAATTATGGCGACCAAACCCTGACCTCACAGATATTTCTGCTTTATTTTGTTTATTTCAGGTTTGTTTGTTGGATTTATGATGTGCCATAATTTTGTGGTTTCACGGCTTTGGATGTGAATGTGGACAATGGAACGACCCCAACTTCTGGTTGCACAAGGCATGACACATTAAGTTACGATCACAGAAAAGGTATATCATGGGGATGGCAGGTGCAGCAGGCAGAAGTGCTTCCACGATGCATTCTATAAGTTCCCGACTGATTTTACATTGGTGATTTGACCCTCAAACATGGTGATTTAACTAAGGAAAATTGCGATTTAAAGGGATATAATGGGATACAAGCTTGATACCTCACCTGTGATGTCACTGAAGCAATGGCTAATTTTACTAATTAATAAGCATCCCCAAATCGCTTAGTGAATCATTTGTACTTTCTTTAATTCAGGTATTTTGTAATTTGGGGATTTGGATTTTCTCACCCTTTTTTTCCTCGCCAGTGGGTTGCTTGAATTGATTGAGGGGTATGCTAGCAAATGGAATGCCTAACTTTACTAACTTTCTTGAATATGCTTGAATGTTTTTGTTTACAAGTCAAAATATTATTGATATGTGGGTTTGTTTGAGACTATTTCTAGGGTGACATCCCCAGTTCCAGTGAATGATCATCGTGTTTCCCATTGAAATGGTACTAAAATGGGCATCCACCATTTTTGGATACCCATCCGGCATCCAAAGGGCGGGATTTCGCAGGCTTCTCAAGGTGAAAAGGTCGAAGAGGAGGAAAGACGGAAGCTGGAGGAGGCTGAGAGCAATGGAAAACAGGGACTAACTGGGTCAGGTTGTTCAAGACTTACCAAGTCCGAAAACCAGAAAATGCTTATTGAACTGAACTAGTATTGTTTTTTTAGTTTGGCTTTCTGCTACATACAAACATATATATATATTTATATGTATATGTATATATATTATACACCATTAATATATGATTATATATATACCATATATACTTACACATGTTTCATTGATATTATTTGATTTATATATATATATATATATCTATATATTACACATTATACAATATATTTTGATATTATTGTTTAATTCATGTATTGTTTTTTGCATTATATATATATTGCAGTATTGATATGTTTTTCAACAAATGTATTTCTTATATAAAAATCAGCTGGACCTTCTGCATTCCCAAATATTTGGGACTTTTTGCTTTGTGACCCTCTTTCGGCAAAACGAGCCAAAATCTGCCAAACAAGGCAGAAAGAGCGGGGCAGAAGTGGTGTAAAGTTGCAAAATCATGTCCGCAATGTTTGTGAATCGTATTTCCATGGGAATGTCCACAAAATCAGGGGTCGAAATGCCCCCATCCGAGCGAGGTGACTTGAAAACAATGTCTTGATTGTGTCGTCACCACTAGTTGAGGTGAAATCCCTCCCATTTTTTCGTGGAAGCGCGACCCTTTGCTCAGTGCAGTTGCACCCAATTTTTTGGAGTTTAGTGCGAATTTGCTTGAGTTCTTCTCCCTTCACTCCAATCGACGGGTTTACATAACAAGATGATACATTCAGGACCGAAACATTCACGCAAACAAGGCACAAAACCCTGCAAACACGGCCGAACCCCCGCAAAAAAGCGCAAATGTAGATTTCTGCCTTGAAGAACCTTAAAGGTTGTTGCCAAACCGCAAAATTCAATGCGAAATTGCCATCGTATTTGATGCGTGCTCAAGATGAACTCTTCTGAAGATTCTGAAGTTTGCCATTATAGCTGATATTCTTGAAGATTGGCAGACAAGGACCACAATAGGTCGTCTCAAGACTCAGAAGATCGATCTTGTCACCCCTTTTTTCGGCTCAACACGCACGATGCAGAAATATCTGCATTTGTACATGCAACAGCTGAAGAAGTTACAGTGACATGGGAATAGGGCGCGGCAGAAAAAAATCAGACCGCGGCAGAAAAGGTCAAGGTAGAGGCATATATATATTCTGTGTTTTTCAGGCCAGAACTACGAGATGTGAACAGTGGACGGACCATCAATGTGATGCAATTGATCTCGTCAACATGCATGATTTTTCTCAAGATGCCGGAAAACTAAAGGCAACAATGGCAAACACCTGCCCATGTAACTGCATGCCTATGGACACTGTGGGTCTATAGTTTGTTTTGTCCCAAAGTTGGTCATCACATGGTCCAAGTCGTCCATGATGATAGCCCTTGCCAGCCATCAGGTACCGCGCATCCAAGAAGCTGCTCATATGCCTCACATGCTTCAAGTGCCCCACAAGATCAGCTTCTTGTATTCTCTTCTCTGGTGGTCTCACTTGTTGACATGTAATGTTCAACCCCATCAACCAATATACCCTCCGGTAAACAAACATAGCTATTGAAAATGGCTAGTTATAGTTGATTTACCCATTAAAAATGGTGATTTTCCATAGTTATGTTAGTTTACCAGGAGGGTAATATACTCACATCTTTCGCGGGGGGGCTGAAACCACCCATTGGATGGCGCTTCCCTGTTGTGGCATCCTGAGGACAGCCATGCCTTAATATCCATGGAGTTTCCTGCCAAAAGTCATCTAGTTCCCATATACCCAGGCCAGGAGTACTGGAACTTAGGTGAAATCGAACCAATTTTTAGATAACTGGCCGGGAGCGGCGACATCGAACCTCGCCCCCCTGGTCGACCTTCCACAGGTACCTGCGCAAATGCGGCCACCTACTCGGCCAAAGGCGCCATATCCGCTGCTCGGTGCATTGGTCACGTCACGGTCACGTTGATAGACTATAACTTGGTTTCGTTTACGTCAACGGTGAATTCTATGTTTTGAATCTCGAACTAGTTAACTAGTTCATTGTGGTCATGAGCTAACCATATACCAGGGCTCACTTTGTATAGAGCAACAGTTGATGTGCTTTATCAGTTCAGAACTCGCATAGATGTGAGAAATGATATGGGAACAACATTTTTGCCCCTGCAACATAACCATCCGAATCACTTTTTTAGTTCTAGTTCAGTCACCTGTACCAGAGAAACTGTGTTAACCATAGATATCTCTTTCCCATTGTTTGGTTGATTAAGCGTCCCCCTAATGGCGGCATCCCCCCTTCAACAATCAATATAGGTAAATTAGAAGAGATAGTTTGCCAAACTGGGCCCTCTATTTTTCCTACTTTGAACTGGGTGGATATAAAGCCGGCGTTGAATTTATATCACAACTTATGGATATTAACCATGGTTGTAGCCATGAAAGTAGCCTCTGGCCTGCACCCCCAAGTAGGTTATATATCACCAAAACGATCACTAATGAATCCCATGAAGCATTATTTCACCTTGCCAATATTGGGTGTGATTCTTCGAGTCGTAGCCACCGTAGCACCCGTACAACGAGTCACGAGGTCCGGCATACGTCTCCGGGTCTTTGAGAAGGCAGGTGCTCGCGAACTCCCGGAGAGATGCTTGGTGCACCACAAAAGTGGCGACGGTGGACAGTCCCGCAAGGCTGTCGAGAAGCGAATAATGGCGATTGAATGGGGGTTTGATGGGAACAAGACCCTAAGACCAACAATCTTCATGGGGATTTAGTGTTTTTAATGGGGATTTGATGATATTATTTCGTAACCAGCAATCTTTAGCATAATAGACTCTAAGCTAATTGGCTGGGAGTTGTTGGCATAGATTTCATGGAAATATGCTTGGGAATATTTTGAGTAGAATGATTGAAGATTGAATGACCTTGTGGCAAATGTGGCTGGCTGGGAAACCACTAGTTGTTAAATGGGAAGATCATCTAGAAATTGCATTCATTACCCGTGGGTACCCTTAAAATATTCCAAAATTGCCATGGTTCATGGGAAATGGGATGATTACTTATTGGATTTGGGGCATGACCCATATTTTTTGGGACGCATAAAGTTATCGTAGATGATCAGCAACTGGGGGGAATATATATAAATGGAGAAGACATGGCTACTCTTGACAAATTATAACGACCTTACTGCGACGTCACTGGAATGATGGTCAATAAGGGGAATCATACCCACATGAATGATGATAATTTCTCATTTGTATTGATGAGCGTTCTTACTTATGCACATGTTGATCCGCAAGTGACCGGTGTTTTCGGAGGAAAAAAAAGGTCACATTGTTGACTGGTCCACTGGTGAAATGGTTCGTGTTTTAAGGGAGAATAGAGGCTGAATGATTCGATACTGAACGATCTTGTCAAAACCGGGATAAAAAATACATCACAATTGTTTTTTGTTTTGGAACATTATTGTAAGTCATTACTTGGAAGTGCAGTTTCAGCTACAAGTGGATCTATAATCTATAATCATAGTTATAGAGTTTTTGTTCAATTTGTTTAATTAAGGGGTTTCTCCCATGAGAGTAACTTCTGGCCTGCACCCCCAAGTAAATGTGGGGTCCGCAATCCACGAGTTTTCTTCCCCCACTGAAGCCCCGAGGACGGATTGTGAAGCAAGCGTTGACGTTTGGCACTGGCGGCCGTCCAATGCTCGGGGGTTGCTGAGAATCAGCGGCGACATGCAAAGGATCCAAGGGATCCAAGACTTCGTACTTGTTCTTTTCCTGGGAGATATTGGTTGTATTGGACAACAGACTTGTTGGAACGTTCACTTTGCCGTTCACCGCTTAGTATCCATGTCTATCCATTCTTTTGCAGTGGGACTTGGGCGCCGCCCCAGCAAGTGCCTCCAAGCTCGGCGGATTTGACCAATGACTTTCTCCGGCAACATTCACTATAGTCACTATAGTAACTATAAGTCACTATATCCATGTCTAAATATTCATGTATGTATATGATATAATGTATGTATGTGTATGTATATATATATACAATTATATACACATATACATAATTTGAATACATATTTACAATTATACACATTCTTGTGCATGTGTTGTATCCATTTTAGCTCACTTGACGGCTCCAGCCCCGCTCCCAGATTGCGATGTGGTTCTACCACCTGGCCCTGGAGTGCAGGGTGAACACTTGAAGCTGGGCCACCACGAGCTCAAGGCAGATGGTGTTGGGGCTAAGAAATCGCGAAGTTGGTTGAACTCCAATACAGTTATGGCCATAGCTATTGGCTATAAACGGTTGCTGAGATTATACATTCTATTTCTATGGGGTGACTTGCTAGTACTCATAACTGGTTCGACATGTAACTATTTTGGTTTAGGATACTTCTAGCTATGTTTAGTTGGGTTTATAAAACTCTATAAACAAACTTATAACCTGGGGAGCGCATTGTAAACTGGGTGGCACATTGTAACAGGTAAATCATCATTTTTGTCATCTATTTCTCTGGGCCATAGCTTCGATGCTATGTTAAATAGCCAGAAGGTGTGTTTGTTGGTTGATTAACTCATTGCAATAGATTCTAATTATATATATATACTTGCAATCTCAAAGTTATTCGGAGTTTTTTACCACCATGAATGCTAGATAACCTGCTTAACCTAGTTATAAACCATGTTAGTTGACTATGTGGGCACCACTTTACGGCAGAATTCTGCAGGCTTGCAGGTAGGCAAACCTTGATGATTTTCCCTACATTGGCGTATACCCCTCACTAGCTATAGATAGAACTCCCATATACTAATATACTAACACAACCCTATATAGTTGTTGAAGTTACACACATCTATAGTGTAGAATTGGCCATGTCAGTTTCAGTACCTCGAGGCTTCCCATCTAAGTCAGGCTTCTTCCTGGTCATGTGTTGTGGGCCACGGACCCGTGCAACTGGCAGTCCTTTGGCACTGGCACTTGTGCACTTACGATTCTCCTAGACCTTCCAAGTACCTGGAAAAATCGGAGAATGTGATGTATCCATTATGTGGTGACTTTTTCTAGTTCTATTGCCACTTTTAGGGTCTACTTTGTTAGCAAAGTAGGCTGAGTGCGTAGTGTTTCATTCACAGATTTGACTAATTACTAGAGGGTAGCAGGAAAACACGCACTAGCACATACAAAACGGCGCAAATTGGCGCAACAAGGGCGCCAATTGGTGCTGGGTACAAACAAAAGGCGATCTTTGTTTTTTGCAAACAGCACTTTTTGAACAAACCGACAAAAATAGTTGGAGTCTGGGAAGGCCACGCTTTTTTTGCATGTTGGATGTTGCAGGTATATATAGATATTTATGGATATAATTACACAATAACACAACATATCCCAAGCCCATGGAATAAGTTTCTTGTTTTCTTCGGTTCACTTTTTTTTTCCAGTTCTCGAACCCCACCCACTTTGCCAGGGCTGGAGCTTGCAGCCAATTTCAGGAATCAGTGTGCAATCCGTTGGGGAGCCCAAGAGATCCTTGGCGGGTTAGTTGCTTTGCAGATAGCTTAGGAGCTATTTAAGGTTCATTGAAGGGTTTAGGGTTTAGGGTTGGTTACAATTTTCGGGTTGGTTTTGGGTTTATTTTATTTAGGGATGTTTAGGGTTTTTTTAAATTAATATGTTGTCGTATTTAGGCTGTCTTAAGATTTTCCACAGTTGTTTTAGGTCTATTGATTTTAAGGGTTAGTTATGGCTGATTAGGGTGGGTTTAGGGTGCTTTATGGCTGATTATATGCATATCGTGTCATAGTGTACCATATTGTACCTACCGAGCAGACCCAAAAGACCCTTCTAATTTCGATGGTTTCGTGCATAATTGGAGTACGTACACAGATGTCGTTTGTCGTTCCCAAAGGTTCACAGTTAACTCAGTGGTTCACACTTATGCCTTCTGCATCCTCAGAAAACTGAGGCAGTAGCGTGTTATCCAGCCCTTCTGGAGAAGTTGCAGCTGGAGTGTCAGAGCTTGTTGGGGCACCACAAGCTGCGAGAGCAATGGTCTTTTGACACGATGCATGTCAATTCTGGATGAGCTGGAAATGGTAGAATCAGAATCAGTCTGAATTCTGTTTAAATGGTAAAATCTATATATGGAATCAGCTGGGATGAGCATTGCCGCTGGACCCCTGGAGCAGTTGCCTCTTCACCCTGGTTGACTGGAAAACATAAGAGATATGATGCAGTGGCCCTTTTTTTCCGATGTTTCAAAGGTTGAACTTCAGTTTTTGGGGTGGGTATAGATTGGCTAACCCCATTGAACATGGCTATTTACAGAGGACACCCAACAACTACATCTATCCACATGTGATGTAACACATTTTTTGTTTAATTGTTCAAACTTTCTTGGAATTCTGATTTCCACTTGATTGATACCCTCCAGTACTGAAACGTGGCAATGGAACATCTACCATTCAGTTCGATGATTTTCCCAGCTAGAACCTCCATTAAGCGCGGGGATTTTCCAGCTAGCCACTTTTTATTACAGCTATTACCAGAGGGTAAACCCCATCAAGTTCCTATTAAAAAACCCATTCATTTCCCATTACATCTCATTAAATTACGAATATGTAAATATACTAAATCCCATTGAAATCCCATGAAAATCCCATTGAAATCACATGACATCACCATGTTTGCCAAGTTCTCTCCGGAACTTCATCAACTCGCTGGTGCGAGCCAGCACCCAGGCCCCAGGGACAAAAGAAAGATGAGGTCATCGATCTGTCGGGCTGCTCAGAGAAGGCAGCTGGGGGTTTCCTAAATTCCTAAATGATGATTGGGGTATGATATATATATATATATATAAATATATATCTATTTTGTACATGTAGAAGATTCTGAAAATGTGGGGTCCCCAAGTCATCATGGTTGTTTCAATATACTAAAAATGGTTTAATGAGTCTCATGACTTGGATGATTTGGGGTAGCACTATTTTAGGGAAGCCTCAGTTCTGTATGAAACAAACCCAGGTAAAATACCTTTTCTAAATATGTAATGTATATGATGTAATGTACTGTACTGTAATGTAATGTATTACGTAATTATATGTAGTGTATGTAGTGTATGTATGTAATGTATGTAATGCATGTAATGTATGTAATGTATGCAATGTATGTAATCTATGTAATGTAATGTAGTGTAATGTAATGTAGTGCAATATAAAGTAAAGTAACGTAATGTAACGAAACCTATGTATATACGTATGTAATGTAATGTAACGTACTGTAATGTAATGTAATGTAATGTAATGTGTGCAATGTATGTAATTTATGTAATGTAATGTAATTATATGTTATGCAATGTAAAGTAAAGTAACGTAATGTAACGAAACCTATGTATATACGTATGTAATGTAATGTAATGCAATGTAATGTAATGTAATGTAATGTAATGTTTATAATGTAATGTAATGTAATGTTGTGTTGTGTTGTGTTATGTTATGCATTAATGCAAGGTAATGTAACACAATGTAATGTGATGTAGTGTAATGTATGTTTGTGTGTATGTATGTTATGTTATGTTATGTGTTGTGTTTTGTTATTGTATGTTATGTTATGTTATGTCAGTATGTATGTTTTGTTTTGTTATGTTACGTTATGTAAAGGACTGTTATCTTATGTATATTTGTATGTGTGTATGTATGTATGCATGCATGCATGCATGCATCGATGCATGTATGTATGTATGTATGTAGGTATATATGTATTTATGTATGTATGTATGTATGTATGTGTATGTATGAATGTATGTATGTATGTATGTATGTATCTCTGTGTATGCATGTATGTATGCATGGATGGATGTATGTAATGTATGTATGTTGTATGATGTATGTATGTATGTATGTATGCATGTATGTATGTATGCATGGATGTATGTATGTATGTACGTATGTAATGTAATGTAATGTGATGTTTTGTATTGTATGCATTGTATGTACTGTATGTATTGTATGTATGTATTGTATGTATGTATATATGTATGTATGTGTGTCTGTATGTACATACGTATGTAATGTAATGTAATGTAATGTAACAAAATGTAATGTAATGT
>Ga0126342_10007760_pt1 | contig 19210 bp, 17 predicted proteins | sample Cyp1metagenome_FD_92528 | JGI IMG/M metagenome (GOLD analysis project Ga0126342, IMG submission 92528) | Coral microbial communities from Lord Howe Island, Old Settlement Bay, Australia - Cyphastrea 1 metagenome | ecosystem: Host-associated > Invertebrates > Cnidaria > Coral ... | reverse complement strand
GAGGCTTAGGCGCTTAGAGGCTTATGCGCTTTTGCCCAGTCTCTTTGCGTTTAGAGGCTTAGGCGCTTAGAGGCTTAGAGGCTTGCGTGGTTTCTCTGAACCCCTTCTCCTACTGCAATGTGTCATCATACCACATCAATCAATATCAGGGATGAGTGATAATTATGCCACATTGTACCACCCATGAGAATATTTCTCAGATGGTCTCAGTACACAATCAATGCATGTGCTCACGGTGCCTCTTTGCACACCCCACCACCAGCAGCATTAGCCACCGTGGGCACCACACATGGGGACTCACAAGTGAAGGTTGCTGGGCTGAGCCTCAGCCCACCACGGATCACATCATGACATTGATAAATGAACATCCCAACATAATCAACATACCCCGACAAACACAATATGACACAATCAAACACAGTTTGACTCTGCTGGGGCACGTTTCAGAATGGCAGTGCAAAAGCTTGTCAGAAGGGTAGAAGCCATCCTGGCGGTCAAATAGCATATACTTAGACAAAGTCAAGAAAAGTCAAGAAGATTAATCATGATTAATTAAACATGATTGACCTATTTCCAGCAGTGAGAGTACTAGCAAGCAACTTCTTAGCCCTGCCGCAACTGCCCAGCTCTTCTGTCTGGTACTTATTCCCCCCAAAAGGGAAACACACATACAAATTACAGTAAATGTAATTGATTAATTATCAAGAACAAATACAAACTGAAGATATGCATAGAGGCACATTTTTCAAAGTTTGCCCATCGTGTTCAAATTCAAAGTTCAGTTGGCCAATCTGTCTGCCTTGCACTGCGTTGTGCAAACTTCACCAGATTGGATGACGGCCTCGCCCGAGTTGGGGCCCTCCTGGCACGGCCAAGAAGTCTCCACATACGAAGTCAATCGAAAACATACGACCATAATGACCCACTAATGATCGCAATGACTAATCATTACCATGTCAATGACATATCATTACAATGTCAATGACATATCATGACCATATCATGACTATGCAAGACTATGCTATACCGTGGCGACGTTCACCTTTTGTCTTCCGATCGTTTCTGCTACGTGATTCTTTCTCGGATTCTTCTCTCACTCTGAGCAGAACCTCCGGGTATCCGTGTCTCCCTATCCGTTCCTTGCAGCCACTTGCCAAAGCATTCTGCACTGATTTGACAGTGCAAGGGTTGGGCTCGCAGGTGAAGGTCTTCCTTGGTCAGACTAAGGCTTGACTGAATCTCTGTCAAAGAATAGCACAGTGCAACCGTGCAACCCCCTAAAACCTCTACCTGTTACCTCTATAACACATATAACACAAAACACTGCTACTGCCTACATTGTGGCTTCCCTGCAATCCAACCCGCACAAACAATAGCATCATGCCACACGATCTTTCCATACGATCTTTCAAACGGTCTTCGGATGTCTCTAGCAAATGCGAACAAGCAGCGGCTCGAATTGACCATCCTCGTTGCACTTCAGAGCAGCAACTGAAGGTGAATAGCCTGAAGCGCAAGTCCAGAACACCAGAGAATGTGACTGATATCAAGACTCGAGATGTATGATTCCGTTGGGGGTACGAATGCTATCCAGATATCCATGCGCTGGTGAAAGTTACCTCACCCTCGGAAGGTCTGTCTTTCCAGGACACCACAACTCAACCACATAAATTGCTGTTGTTCTGTCTATATGGATGTGTTGTATTGTGTTGTATTGTGTTGCATTGTGTTGTGAAGTAGCGTGATGTATCCCGTGCGTCATGGCATCATGGCATCACCGCTGGGTCAAGGCATGGCACCTGCGTAGCATCGAGTCTTGCACTCCTGTCCAGGTCTGGTCCGAAACGTTGCGCAAGTCCCATCCGTGGCGCCCTTGAAGACTTCTGGCTCCTCACGACACGCAGACACACACACACAAGTGCAAGATAGTGTAAAATAATTGCAAGAAACTGCGAAAAGTTGGCACACAGCACAAACCCTACAGGAATCTACAGGACAAAGTTTAACAGTTGAACATATAGTTTAACTCCGAGCAGGAATCAGATGGACCCCAGGTACCGCATCGCACCGTTCCGAGGCCATGACGAAGCATTGCTTCTCACCCAAGCTCTCAGGTGGATTTTGAACCCCGCACAACTTGCCATTGCCGCAGGTCTTGTCATCTTTCATGTGGCACTCATAGCCTTGGAGTCACTCGGAGTCACTCGGAGTCACTCGGAGTCACTCGGAGTCACTCATTTCGTATGTGCACATATATCACATCTCATTTCATCTCATTTCATCATATCTATATCATATCTCTACGCGCCTCGTTTTGAAAGGGGCTCATAGCAACGCGGCAACTAACGCAGTACACCAGTAGGAAGGTGGGAACACAGCGAAACCTGCCAAGTCGCCCAGGCCATTGTTGAGGTAGTCCTTGTCAGCTACCTTTCGGTGCAGTGGACGAGTGGACAATAGTGGACAACTAAAACCAAAGAATGACAGCCCTTCCAATGTATTGCCATTGCGGAATGATATTGGCTCATGTGAATTTGGCACATTTTGGCACAGTAGGACACTGTAGTCTTGCACAAAGCTGTGAGTCCATTTGGGTTGCAAAACCAAGTCACATAGTGACCGTTGCAGCTGTCTTGGGACAGGTCGCTGCAAACAGGGACTCCCTCGGATCCGTCGCTCTTCTCCTGCAGAATTCAGATATAACAGTGATATAACATGATATCACGGGCGTGGGTAGTCAATGCTAGTCATAATTAGATGCGGATAATAATTTCATATATATATATGTAATCATATATGATATTATCATATATTATCTAATGTCAATATCAACTGCTTCAAGTTTTGGTGATGGCGATAGGCCCGCTCCTCCATGAAGGTACCAGTGCAACGAAGCAAGCAATCATCCTTAGACGAATCGCACAAAAGGCCACGGCCCAAGCACTGCTAGGCACTAGCAGGATCCTGCCAATCGGCCTGCGCCGTGAGTACGCGCATCACATGACGAAAATAGTAATATGTGCAAATATATAATATATGGTTACATTAGTCATTAGTCGTATAGTACAATATTCCAATGTCACGTGCAGGAAACATATCTGAATTCCATACTATAAGAAGCTGTCTTTTACAGAAAAGCTGAAAAGCTCGCTTGCCCTGGCATCTTTGCAAACCAGATGCCCCTGACTCGCACTTTGCAGGATTCTCTTTGTTCGGCAGGCAGATCTGCATCGTGACAAACCATTGGAGTTCTTCACAGAAAATCAACATGTCACCGCAGAATGACAGATCTCACTTATAAATCTTCTGAAGTGAGAGGTTGTGATTGATTGCGAACGGTTGCGATTGGTTGCAATTATGTACATGATATATCATGATATCAATTGATGTCAAGCGCCTTGAAGCTACCCTGGCAATCATGATGACCACCAGTGCTGCAGTTCTGAAGTTGCGAGCATGGGTCCACACCTTAGTTTGGCAAGGGAAACTCGCAGCCTCTCCTACATGAAAGATGGAGAAAAAAGACAATAAAAAAACGAAGGTTTAAACTTTAAACCCCTTAGATAAAAACATGTGGATCATCCCAGATCATCTTAGATCACTCCAAATCCTTTGTCCAGCATCATGATGTCACTGTCACATCCTATCCAAATATCGATAAACTATATGATAAACTTCTTGCCATGCTGCTTGAATCTGCAGGGCACCTTGGTGGAGCAGTGGGTGATCCAACGTCATGACATTTCAGGGGTCGTATCTCAGATCTCAGGGTCCTATCTGATATTATTTGATAGTCTATCTATCCATCCAAGAAGTTTTTCCCTGCAAAACCGTGGCTCATATGCTCATCTCATCTCATCTTGGTTCATCTTCTATCCTTCAAAAATCAGCGAATAAAGACCGGGGTGAGAGGTTGGGAAGTTGCTTTTTTAATGTTGTTTTAGGTTTTTGCAGGATGTTCCAGATTTATGGATTTGAAACCTGGAATTTTAGATTCAAGATTTCGCAACAAGTGAAAACAGAGGGAAGAAGATGGTGGAAAAAGCTTCCAGTATGCCACTCAGTAAATGCCAGCGGTGCCCAGAATGCAGCACGGCAAGCATTCTGGGTTGCAGAGAACTAGCGTTGCATGTCTCAAAGCCAACTGATCCAATGTTCCATGTCTTTTCGCACCTGAAAAGGGAAAGCCACGAAGAAGGCTTAAGAAACCCTTTCTATCCGTATGTTGCCCGGAGGTTAAAGGCTCCAGGACTTCTCAGTTTCACGGTGTTTGAAGACTACAGGGTTCCAAGATGTTCCAAATATCCAAGCTTCAAACTTGCAAGTGCAAGTGTTTCAGGATTGCGCTTCAAGAGTTTGCAAGGTTCTACTTCTTGTGTCTAGAAGCTTCTGGGCATCCAATCTTTCACCATTGGACCATTGTCCAAGGTTCCAGGGCTACAAGACAACTAGGCTCGGGGCCTGTTAGTTTTTCATGGAAACACATCGTCCATCATCATCCTCCAATGATGCTGAGAAATTGCTGGTGATTTTCACAGTGAAAAGAACTCAGTTCATGTGAAAACCTTTGTCTGCGTCCAAGCCAACATAGGCTGAGAATTGGGAGAGTGCGAGATCCAGTGCATCGAATACCCGGGAATACCCAGCGTGCTGCAGCATGTGGAACTGAGGCGAGAACTTTAGCCTTAGACACCGCATCTTCTGAGATCTTCTAACAACATACAATCTCAATCAATCTCAATCAAAGGTCCACAAAACAATGACTTCGCAGCAAATTGCACCCTTGGTCCATGTCAAGTGTCCACCTATGGTGTTTGCAAATCCCCTCGGTTCCTCTTTAAAGTTCAGGTTTGTCGCTTGGATTCTTCGCTGTTGCATTGAATTATATTGAATTCATGTCAAATTCATGTCGTTTCATGTCGTTTCCCTTCATCCACTGGTCACACATTGCTCGGTTCATTGTTGGCAAGGATGGCCGACAGATCTCAGCCCAGTTGCTGACTGCCATCACAGGTGGTTGGTCCGGTAGGATACTGTGGCAAATACCGCGATCCGGCTCTTGAACGCCTGCAGAAAAGATCAGAAAAGCCCGAAAGCCGCGGATCAGTTTATATAGATTGGCTGGTCAAATGTGTCCTACTACAAATGAGTCAGCGCATGCAAGAATCTCTGCCGCCGAGACACTTAGTACTGAGTTTCCCAGCTTCCTCAGAAAACTTTGTGAGTGACTGCTGCATGGAACCGTTTCATTCCTGATCCTTCACATTGCCACTATGTGAATATCGACCCTATTTGCAAGCAAGCCTCTGCGAGCAAAGAGGCCACGCCCTCAAGACATTGCAAGTTGAAGCAAGATCACGCAGCATAACAATTTGCAGCACACTTTTGAGGCCAGTCATGTTATGTTCCAGAATTGCAGAAAGATTTGAAACGCAAATGCAATAATGACATATATCTGACATATTATGGTGCCATTTGGTGCCATCATGTGCCATAGGAATGATATGCCGCTGGTAGCGATTTCGATTTGTCACCAAGGCTCGGCAGAATCTTCAAACCGGTCATGATCCAGCTTTACTTCCTGCAAGGACCACCCCGATGGCCGTTAGGGCGGTCAGGGTTTCAATTCCAAACATGTCCAAACATGCCCAAACTATCTTGCGAGCCTTGCAAGTCTTGCAAGTAGACTTGAATCATGTAAAGCATGTTGGACGACGTCTTTGCTCTGAGAAATTGCACCTCTAACCATCTCTAACCTTACTTTTCGAATCTTTTACTCACTTTGAATCTTCCCCTCATGCACTTGGTGTATTGCAGCACTATGCATCTGTGTGCCTTGCTTGGATACAGTTCCATCTAAATCGAAGGCTTTGAGATGGGCTGAGAACTAGGAGCGAAACATGTTGCCAATCATGCTCACAGCATTCATATGGTATACATAGTCTGATTCTGTGTACGGTATACCGATGTATACCAATGTACACCGATGTATACCGATGTATACCGGTACACTTCATACAGCATACCTTTACGATCTTCTACACATTTCTACACGCCACATATAGCTGTGCTAACCCTGGCCTTTCGTAGGAGCTTGTGTCTTTTGACATGGGTGGAGCCCTCAGAATTCACCTGACAGAGACGTAACTGCTGAGATCTGCTGTCACGGAAGATATGGTTGAGAAAGAGTTGAGAACGCCTGAAAGATCCTGAAAGTGAAATATGGCAAGGTGGCAAGGTATTTCCTTGTGACAAGGCAGCCCAGTTGCCTGAGCAGTCACCCCAACTATGGTGGCATCCTTGTGGCCATAGAGGGTTGATGCCCCACAAAGGGGTAACAGAAGCAAGCTGCCTGCGAAGGTCACAGTCACAAATGGTCAGAATATATGTCAGAATATGTCAGAATATGATAATATCCTGATAGCTTTTCCCGTCAATTGCCGCTACTTCTCTGCCGAGCCATGCCGAGCCTAGCAACATGGCAGCTGGAATTGGCATAGCATGGAAATTTGTGGATGTCACAGTAGACACTGATACTAACGGGCATTCGCGTTGATTGCCCGCGGGTCTGAGCCAATCATTGAAGCGGAGTCCTTCATCCATCCATCATCAACACGTCGGTTAGTCAGTCGGATTCATCTCAGTGCAATTGTCATGGTGATCAGTTTCAACCTACTTTATCTGACTCTAAATACTCTAATCTTGAAGTTTTCTTTTCACCCAACAATTTCTGGAGATGTGAAGCCTGCAAAGCAAAGAAGATAAAGAAGTGAACAGCTTAAGCTTTCATCAAAGCCTCGTGAAGAGTCTGTGCTGTTCCGAAGTTCCAGTCTCAGCTGACTACTTGGAATATCTCTGGTCATCTCCAGGCATGTCCTAAGCAACAGGCAACAGATGGCAACAGACTTCGTTCTGCAAATAAATGCAAATAAGAGGTTTTTTGCCAGGCAGAAAGTCCAGCAAAGTCAGAGCATCAATAGTATCAAGCATAGTAAGGCAGTAACTAAATGATACAGTACGATACAGTGATAAATGTAAATTACTATAAGCAAATCAAAATGTTTTGAAGCTCTCGCTGCCATACCAAAGTTGCATGGGGTGCCTATATCTTGCTCTCGCAGGCTCTTAGGGTCCAGCTATATTTGTGCCTGCTTCCGCCGCCTGGTGACCGCGCCAGTCGCAGCTGTCGCAGCTGTCAGGACCCCGAAGCCAATCCGAATCCAATCCAAAAAGGTTTCTCAATGAGTTTAACAAAAGGTTTCAAACGCAATCGCCTTGTCGTTTCGAATCGCCCACCAGTCGCTCACTACCTGTGGAAAAATGCGGCAGCGTTCTGATGCAGTCATTGCCAAGGCTGCCGCAAACACTGCCAAATCATGCCAAATCTATCCAAATCTAAAGCACTGGGGCACAGACCATGTTCTTGAAACCTAAGTCAAGGGTAGTGCAAGGTGACTCAAGGATGAGTCAAGGGTTCAATGATGTCGCAAAATCAACTTGGATCAACGCACATCGACCACATCTGCTATCTCCATGTCATCATTAAATTCTCTCCTATGAAATGTCAGATATGATATATTATATATACTTTATAATACTACCACATACTATCACATAATATCACTATATCATAGAGTCATCTTGATCTTGTATGGTTTGCCTACTATAAACATCTACAAATATCTATAGATAAATAAAAAATGATTCTGGGCAGAACTCTATATATACTCCTATTCTCTCCTATTGAAGTCTTCAACGGACGGATACATACGGATACGAATAGACTTTGCTGACAGCGCTGAGGCCTCCGCCCATGCGTCCTCTCAGGTCCTCATCCAGCAGCTCGTCGTTGCTGCAAACCTGCATCGAAATTGAATGAAAATCATGGAATTTTAATGATTTTTGAAGAATTTAAAGGAATTTTAAGGTATGGAAAGATATGGAAAGATATGGAAAGGCAGAAGGGATCGGAAGGGCAAGCGGGTGCAAGCGGCAAAGCATGCCTTTCGAGAATTTCCAGAATGTAGAGAACTGTATAGATATGTTTGGAGAACTTTAGAGCTACTTAAAGATGTTTAGGGCCATTGGATGCCATTGTACGCCGCTGGATGCCGTTGGATGCTGGCTCATGGCTTCAAGATTTGCAGCACCGGGCAAGGAAGCTTTGAGGTTTGAAGGCGCTTGGAACTCAAGTCGGTCGTCCAAGTCAAGCACCTGCTTGCCATCAACAAAGTTGTAGGAACACCTGAGGGCGACGAATCAAAGCGATGGCACTTTTGGATGACCCGGGAAACTAGACAACCTTTCGGGAAATCAAGTGCCAGGACAGAATTGATACATATATATACATATTATATAATCATATATACATATATACATACCGCGTAAATAAACATATACATACCGCGTAAATAAATATATAAAATATATAAATATGTGTTTTTAAAAAAGTGTGTATATATATATACATATATATGTGTGTAAATATATAAAGATTATACAAATATTATAATTATATATATATCAAAACACACACAGACCACACAAATGATTACAAATGTATAGTATTGTATAGTAGGGTGATGTAGGGTGTGTGTGTGTGTGTTTGTGTGCGCATCTAAAGGAAACTGCATCAAGCTCCAAACACCTGACTTGTCCTCAATCAGAAATAAAAAGAAAGAGCACATGAATCATGCAACTACAGCGTCCTGAATAGAGTAATTACAAAACTAGAGCAAGATCAAAAGAACGGAAGAAAGATCAAACAATTGGTGTCACTTCCAAAAAACGGCGGAATCTTGCAGAAACACATACCCCACACACACACACACACTGTGCAGCACACATAGCTGACATGGCGAAACTGTTTTGCTACAGCGCCTCTGGCGCCTTTGGCGCCTTGCCATGGTATGCCATGGTCACCCAACTCACACCCTTCCAGTGATTGCACCCAGTGACTCAAGCAAGTGCCTACAGGATCCTACAGGAGCTGAGTCAAACGAAGCCAAGGAAAGCCATTTTTGTGCAGTGCTTCTGTTTCAGCAACTCTCTGCTGATGCACCAGCACATCTCAGGGTAACCATCTTATGTCCAATCATGTCCAATCATAACTTCAAATAATTAAGCAGGTCTTAGTTCACACTAAATCTGGTGGATCTCAGGAAGGGCAGGCTTGGACTGCTTAAGTCCAGTCACCAGGTGCACAATTATCAAATCAAACATTTGCACACCTGATTCCGGAGTTCGTGCCACCACGGCTTGAAGAACTAGCCCCTCTTCGGGTGATCACGAATCGTGGTTTAATTTTGCGGGCTGCCACTGGCCACCCTGAATTTACGGATTGGCGGTTGCAAGGCATTGTCATTGAAGACCTGGAGTGCACACGCACAACACAACAATCGTGAGGCCAAGGACAAAAAATGCAAGACGATATTCAATAAATACAATTATTAGATGCGTGCTCCATACTGAGGTAAGGCGAATGAAAGCGATGCAAGCAACTGTGGATCACAATAGTTGATTAATGTTGATTAGAAATACAGACGGCTTTGAACTCCAGATTGTTGAGACATGTTAAGACGGGAGGGGTTTCAAATGCATTCAAATGCTATGGTATAGCCTTAGTATGCCTTAGTATGCCTTAGCCATAGTGACTTAGTGTACACTGCATGACCCGGAAGAAGAACCGCGTCAAGTGTTCTCTGTCCGCCTGCAAGCGGTTCAATCCGGTGAAGTTGATGGCGACTCAAGTCCTTGTCAACAAATGTCTTGAAGAATGGAGTTTGTAAAAATGTGCGAAAGATTGCGAAGCTAAATATGTTGCTAAAATCCTTCATATTCTTCATATTCTTCATATTCTTCAATCCATTTCAATCCCATCGTTTTCTTGTCATGTTGAAGGGTCCTGCTGCTCTCGCAAGAGCTCGTGCATGACTGCATCTTCACGCCACTGAGCTTCTTTCAATGCCGCCTTGCAAATCAAGACGTCTAAGACATTGGGCAACAATTTTCATCAATGTTCGATATGTTCGGGTCAGGCCGAACAGTGACGAAAACCCAAAATGATCAAAAATTGGTGGTTCTTTTGTCTGCTCCGTGCTGGCAATCCATGCGGTAAGAAACCCAAAACAAAACACCAATAATGCTCCATGTGCGATAACGATCTCCTTCAAATGCTAGCTATCAACATCCCTCAACGATGGATGAGAGCAACTTTTTCATGGCTTACAAGGGCAAGCGATCAAGCCACGCTCACGCTGGCGCACTGCAATCTTGAAACGATGGGAATGTACACTCGAACTTCAATCTCTACAAAAGACGTCAAGCTCAATTTGGAGCAAATCCAGAAGCCAGAAACGCTCCAACCTCTGAAACCATCTGAAACCTACCTTGTCACATCTTGTCACATCTTGTCACATCTTGTCACTACCTCCTCAGTTTCAGGTATGCAAAGGCACCGGCGCAGGCACATGCGCCCACCAGCCCGACCAGAACGCCATTGTACGGATTTGACCCCGTTGAATGCCTTGGCCGAGCCATCGGTGATTCCACATGAACATCTCGCATGCATGAATCTTAGTCACAAGATGTCACAAGATGTATCCATTGAATTCCATTGATACATCTCGATCCACCCTGGCCCCGTCTTGCCGATATCTCCGTCCATCCAACGGATGCTAACATGTTCCCGAAGCGCAAATTCACTACAAGATACTACAAGCGCCATGGCCATACAGCCACCCCAGTGATCTAGGCTTTACATCTAACATCATCTAGCAAATGCATCCACTGAGTCCATGATAAGCCAAGACCTTCACAACAGCATTGCACGATATGGATCTATATAGAACATAGATATCTAAAGAGTGCGAATAATGTTCAAATACCTGTTGTGGAAATAATTCAGTAATATCAAACAAGACTTTGACACACGCTCAACATCAGCCCATTAATTGCCGAGCTGCTTGAAGTTTGTGGGCTTCATGTGACCGATGCCATAACGGGCAGCCCATTCTACTTGCTGGGCTGCAGCTTCAACACCACCACAAGCTTGAGAAGCATTCATTAGCTTCTGAGCTGCTTTTGTGTAGGATGGGTTTCGCATCACCTGCACCAAGACTAATGCATACTAATGCGGCATCGGCATGCATCGGCAAGATTAAGAGACAAGGTGGCACCTATTGCCAGGGTTCACCAAGAACGATGCAGCTTAGCATGCTATAGCATGCTTAGATCATGCTTAGCCGCAAAGCATCCGACCTACAAATCCTACAATCAAAGCCTTTCTGATGCCTTTCAGACTCTCGAAATACTCTCGACCTCTCGCCTTGTTGACTGCTGCGTAGACTGTCTCCTCTGTCATCCAGCTTTCCTGGTAGGGATTGGATTCGCCCTCAGTCCCATTTGGGATCTTCTTGCCAATCAGCTCCGCAACACCATAGTCCTTCATAAGGCGCGCATTGAGGGGCTGGTCGCCGAAGAACGGAATAGCGATGATCGGCTTTCCGGCGGTCAAGGTTTCCTCACAAGATCTTCTAAGATCTTCCAAGGATTGTAGGTTTCCCCGGTGATTTTTCTTCAGATTTCCGGGGATTTTTTTTCAGGCCTTCTGCCCTACTGCAGAAAACACCACCAACCTGCAAGAGGCTGCGCAAAACTTTTCGTCTCGTCTCAACCCATTGTTGGAAAAATCGCCAAAAATGCATGCGCCAGATTAAAGGTTCATTTAGGGTTGATTATGGTTCATTTTCGGTGCGCTTATATCATCTTATATCATGTTTATTCATTTATATAGGCAGGGTTGGTTCAGTAGGTATTGTTTCTGGTGTTTCTTTCGGATTCTTTCGGGTTGGTTTGGGGTTCATTTGGGATTGGTTTGGGGGTTGTTTAGGGTTGGTTGAAACCTTGTTGTATTTAATAGTATTTAATTTTAGGATATTTCAGGGCTTTATTTGTATGACAACTCCCTGTCGGGCTATTTCACCCCACCCACCCTCCATTGCAAGGGTTCTGTTTTCTCGCAGTTGGATGAGGTTTTGGCCCTGACTGTGCCGGCCAAACTTGCATGTCATTTGTGAAATTCTCTTGCAGCAGGCATTATCCTTCTGCTGGATGAGGCGACTTTGGTTCCTCACCTATGTACCCAACTGGTGTGGGCGGGTGGGAAGACAAATCAAAAATGGCCGAGCCACCTCCCAATGCCCTCACTCCTTTGTCTATCACAAACAAGTTTGTTCTAAGATGTTCTAAGACAACTCCATGTCGGGCTACTTCACCCCACCCACCCTCCCTTTGCTTGCTTGCTGGCTGTTGGTTGCTTCCTTGCGTGCTTGCGTGCTTGCGTGCTTGCTGCCTGGCTGGCTGTCCTCCATTCCTACCTTGCTGGCTGGCTGGCTGACTGTCCCTTGCTTGCCTGCCTGCCTGCCTGCCTGCCTGCTTGCTTGCTTGCTTGCTTGCTTGCTTGCTTGCTTGCTTGCTTGCTTGACCCTTCAAAACTTAATTCTGAAAAAAAACTGGGAAAACTGAGGGGAGAAAAAAAAAAAGAAAAAAATACCATAGCCACGTTGAAATGTGCTGCCGCTGCTGCTGCCATTCTGCAAGATACAACTTTTGTTGTTGACGTACCACGCAGCAAACTCTAGCAATCAGAAACCCAAAACCCAAGAAACAGAATTAGAGTGACTAGAATCGGTAAGGGAAAAATCATGAAAAAATAAGATAAGAGTGGAAGGCGGTGGAAGGGAAAGGAAAATAGGTGCGGTGCAAGCAGTGCAAGCCATGATTCCAAGGTGCCACCCCAACCACAGTGCGTAATGACCGCCTTGACAGCAGGATCCTGAAGCAACTCAGCCTGAGGAGTCCACTTGCTGATGAAGAAGTCCGGATCGTCCTGCGGCCCAGCCCATCCCAGCCCCAAGAAAATCCTCCCGCGGACTCTCTACGGACTCTCCAGTGAGCTGTCCAGTGAGCCTCACTACCAGTCATTACCTGTCTGGAAAGTGTGACAGACTGACACGACCAGTGTTAGAAGCAACAAGATTAAGCTCATTGATGTAAAAATGAGAAGCCTTAGAGAGCACATCGCAAAGAGTCAGCAACCGGGAAAATGCTGGGGAAAGGAAAGCTTAAACTGAGACCAGAATGCAGATGGAGAAACTAACAATGCGGCCAACCTTGATGGCTACACTGTAGTCATAATTTATGATCCACAATTTAGAGATTGATTACAGTGATTGCAGTTGATCACTTGGAACTGTATCAGGTTTAAACAATATGGAACTGTTATATAACCTCACACATTCTTGAAGCTTTCACGCGCTGTGCTCTCTTGAACCTCCTGTCACGGAAATGTTGTCCAGTTTTCAAAATGATCAAAATGCGTACTACCTAACTTTGGTAGCTAGGGTGGTTCCGCTTTCACATATTCAAGTGATGGCGGATGAAAGATCCAGTCCTTGACAGGCAAGAAGTTCTGTTGCTCCTCCTTTAAACTCCAGACGATTCGGAATTGTGTTTTTTTCAAGCCTTTGTACAGGACACGCACCTGCCAGTCATGAAGTTTGGCGAGGCTTCCCGTAGTCACATAGACAGCGCCATCAGGTGAGGCACGAAGGAACTTGTGCAGATCCACGTGGTCTCTGGCAAGCCGGTCTCGAAGGTCGGTAGCTGGTGGCAAGACTGGGCCAGTCACCACCATATTGGGATAGAGAGGGGAAGTTTGGTCAAGGCCCCAAATTGTCTGCACCAATACAATTGCACCTGCAGGGTGGCTCAGCACCTCATGAGCACCTCATGAGCACCTCACGAGAAACATTTGGTGTCCTCCTGAGTCATGTTGAAAATGGAAGAGCAAAGTAGGGTCAGATAGAGAAAGAAATAGCAAGAAGGTGCAAGAAGAAGAAGAGTTTGGTTTGTAGCTTGGGGGCCTCTTCCCACGTGGTGGCGCAACTTGGCACCCCAGGTTTTGAAGGACTTGATGTTCATCCATATACCAAAGGTGAAAGTGTTTAGGCGCTGGCGGGCAATGTGCAACCCAAGGAAATTAAAGCCAGTGGAAGTATCCACCATCCCCACAAAAACGCGCAGCATCGACAAAGGGCCCGGAAGGTTAATCAACAAAGGAATGTCCATCTCTTCAGCGATATCAGCTCCAGCAAGAGTAGCGAAGTCTGTCATCACCACATCTGGTCTGCCTCACAATGTGTGGAAAAAGTGATGGGGCTAGATCAGGAACACTCTTCAATCCCAGATTTGCGGTTGTTTTCTCTGTTTCCCTTGTTGGTTTCCCTGACCATGACTAACACATGGTGAAAGAATGCGATGAACTAATATAAATGATCAATAAAGGATACCATTTCAAGGTATAGCCAAAAAATAATACCAAAAAGAGTGCCCTAGCAGTGTTGCAAAGGATGTTGCCAAAAGCTTTGCCAATTGTGCCAAGAGTCTCTTTGAAAATTCGGTCCTCAAAGCTGGTAACATGATCTCCTCCAGGAATAAGAAGGCGAGTCTCCCTGCTTCTTCTGCCCTCTTGCTGATGCCGTCTGCAGTGTTGCCTTGCATATCCAAAGGGACAAACTGTGATCCTGTCTGCTTGATCTTCCTGACGTCAGGCTGCCGATGGCAAATGATGGCAAATGATGGCAATCTAATTTACGGCAAACATTTGAAATATGAATGCAAAAAATTACTCCCTCCGAGATGCCCAAAAAAAACATTCACTGACATGTCAACTGACATATATTGACACATACTGAGACATACCCGTTGACATATTCATTGCAAAACATACTGATGCGTTGACTGCCAAATTGACTGCCAAAATGAGCAACAACATGTCTGACATCAATAATCTGTCACAACTAACATACGTCCTGTGACATATATTTACTTTGTGGAAACACATTCTGTTATCTACATATTGACTGGCATCTGATTTGAATGTGTTCTGTGGTATTGTTTCTTGATTGATGTTTGTGTTGACATGTGTTGTGACATAGTGACTGCCACGTGTTTTGACATTGACATTGACCGAGAATTATACTGATATAGTCCTTGACATAGAGGCTCACATGTATTTTGCCATATGTATCCTTGGCTAACAGCTGTACTGTCATGTGTTCCGAGATATATCAGTGATATTCAGATGATATGTCTGAATATACGTAATTATACGTGCTAGAAGATATATTCAGATATTTCATCTGGCATAGTCAAGGTCCAGCGTTGGTCACCGGAGTACAGAAGCGAGTATTGGATAATGAGGACCGAGGAGGGAGGAGGAAGACATCTGGCATCTGGCATAAAGGCTACAGACATCTAAGATCATCTAGATGTTTAGGATGTGACAATGAGGATGTGCGATCATATGAGATGATGTGAGGAGATTGTTCCAGGCAGACGTTCTTGGAGCATCTTCCCTACAGCAATAAAACCAGGCAAACCATATCAACAGGTGTGAATCTGGATGAATCTGGTATATAAGTCCGAGCAACTTTTCAAACTCATCTTTGGCATACTCGGCCGTGTAAACCTTTACTCCGTGCCCGCGTTTGCAAAGTTCAGTGCAAATGTTGAGGACAGGAAGCATATGCCCGGAGTGCGCCGTGCAAACTACCGCGATAGAAAGCGTGTCCTTCTTCGCGGCTGGCAGACTATCTACATGCCAAGAGTAATCTGAATCGTGCACTCCCCATGACCTCAGATCGAAAGGATTTGAAAGAAAATGACAGTCAAACGATGTCAAACGTCTGGCCTTTGCACCCCGAGCCACTCAACAGACTCCCTTATTGGTTGTTTTTTTCCTATAGATATCAAATAGTTTTTAATATGCGTGACTAACATGATCTTTTAAGACGATCTTATGTCAAGTGTGCGTTTCTCCTTAGATGATCTCATGCTCAAATGGTTTATCTTGAGATTATTATCTTGTGCTAAAATGTTATGAAATTGTCTCATCCTCAACTGATCATGTATTATATTCCAAGAGCTTCATTTTCGTGATTCCGAAAAACGAGCGCAAAGCCATACAAATACATGTACATATCACTCCCCCTTGCCTTTAATGTTTTGATTTTTTTTCCTCAAACTCCTGTCAGCTCATCGTGGTTTTTATGTATACGTGGCTAAGACGAACCATACCATCCAGACCTCATAAGGATGGTATAGGATGGTGTAAGGACAGTAAGGACACATGGTCTTCCCATTGGCAGCAATAAGTTAAGCTGTCTCTCGTCATTTATCCGAGTGGCGGCTGCTTGGGCGGAAGCCCTGCCATTTTACTCTGGATGTCTGAGCCGAAACAAGCTCTCTCCGGCACATCTTCAGCACATCTTCAGCATTGGCATGATATCGCTGTTGTTTTTCTAGAGCAATTCTACTGATTCTACTGTAGTCCGAAACTCCGCATTGAGTTTGAATTTTCGAGCTTCAGTTTTGCAAACGTGCGCCCAGTGGCTGGACAAAGATATCCTCTTTTTTCAGGCAATTGGCAATGGCAGCCAGTAGTTTTTTGCGATCAATGAAGGAAACGTGGCGTGACGTGATCGGATGTGATGATGTGACTGAAAGGTTAAGATTACTGAATTATTACTGCACATAAAATGAGAAAGAAAAGGTGTTCAGTGTTGGGCCATGTTGTGCGCTGCACTGCGTCGCGCCTGCTGCTTCATGGCACGTTGTTGTGCTTCCTCGCACAGTCGTCGCGAAGCTGCCAGCAAATGACAGCGCCTGCGAGAACATCCAAAGTGCGGCAAGTGACAGGTCTGAGACAGGTTTGACAAGTCCGTCCCAAAAGCTCTGACAAGTAATTAATTCATGATATGTCATGATATTTCATGATATTTCATGATATTTCATGACATTTCATGATATTTCATGATATTTCATGATATTTCATGATAATGAGAATAATTAATGAGAATAATTAATGAGAAAGATGAGAAAGCCAGAGCGCTGCGAGCAGAAATGAAACCCATTCCGTTGAGAGTGTGTCAACCGAGGATCTGCTGTAATATGCTGCACAGGAATTTCAAGGTGGATTACATAATCACTTGGCTAGAAGAAGTTATAATTATTTAGTTATAACTGTTGTACTGTAATTCATCTGTTGTCATCATTCCTGCTTCTATCTGCTTCTGCTTCACTCTCTTGGTCAATGTTCATTCCTGTAATGCCAACCGCCATCAAAAAACCCGGCTCTGGCGGCATCTCTCTAGGTTTCTGGCGACAGAAGCGTTGGTTCATTCTTCAACTCTTCTTGCGATTGGGCCGCCAGACCTTCCCGAAAAATCCCAGGGTGAGAGAATGGTACGACAATCCCAGAATTAAATTATATTGAATTGGTAGCCTGCAAAAAAGGATCCAAATGGGTCAGAGTCAAGTGTGATCAATTCCAAACCCCAAATTTGGATCACATTGAGACCACGCAGCAATCGTATACCAATCCTACATCAATCCTTTCAGCCAAGGAACGCTTCGAGACCTTCGGCATTTCACCTGGATCTGTCCTGGAAGCTAATCTGAATCCAGAGTCGGAAAGGAGTTCGCAGTGTGACAGGACTTGACTTTGAGTAAAATAATGATCATATAAATCATATAAAGCACATATAAAGCATATATAAAGCACATATATATATATATATATACATATAAATATATTGTTACATATTGTTATCTACTATGCTACAATATCATTTTTGTATCAAATTATACTAAATTCATATACTATGCCAATATTCCAATGATCATGATTTCCAATGACTATCCCCGTGCTCCTTTGTTGTCTTTATTCGTTCGTGGTACTCAGGCACGGCAAAATGACAGGAAAAGATGGCAGGGCATGGCAGGGCGCAACATCGGCCTCTCCACCACAATCGGTTCTGTTGGCAAGTGCTCCACCGGGACACGAGAAGGTTTGAAAACAACCTGCACATCGACGGATAAAGGAAAAACTCATCAATTCAAGCACACAGACAGCATTACTAGTGGGGAAGTTGACAATGTTGACATTGGAGTGCAGACATTAGAATCATTAGATATATATTCATATGATTTTATATGCATATGATATGCATATGATATGCATATGATATGCATGTGATATCATTAGATCATGAGTCTCCAGATGTCTCCAGGGCAGGAAGTTTTTGCAGGTTGTGTATGGTTTTGTGGCTCGAGCGGCTCGAATGTTTCCGGTGCAGGCCTCGGTCTGGGAAAACCGGTCCGCTTTTAAAGCGCACGAGACCGTAGCACCGTAGCACCGTAGCACCGTAGCACCGTAGCACCGTACTTAGAGCTCATTTTGGATATTTTGGACGAAAACGGATGAAACATGTGCAACCGGTGCGAAATGCATCGGAACTGCTGCTTGAAGGATAATTTGTATTAATTTGTGAGATGTTGCGACTCTCACACTATGCGGGAATGCAACTTGAGGTCGCTAAACAATTGCAAAGGCTGCGAGAATAAAATCGGTCACAGAGAAGGTAGCTCAGAAAAGAAGTGGTCCACAGAAGACGTTGCTCAGAGAAGAAGTAGCTGACAGACGAAGTATATGGCTCGGACAATATGTAGCTGAGAGAAGAGATTGCTCAGAGAAACAGATAGCTCAGTCAAGAAGTAGCTGAGAAGAGAGGTATATAAATCAGAGAAGAAATAGGTCAGAGAAGAGTCGGCTCAGAGAAGAAGCATTTCAGAGAAGGCACCTTTCAGAAGCAGCTCAAATAATAAGCAGCTGAGAGGAAACTGGGCTCAAAGCACTGGCAGAGTTGGTCATTCTGTGATTCAATCATTTCTTTTGATTCCTTTTGCAGATCCTTTTGCCATCAACTCATTCATTCAGAGCCAGTCAGGGCCAGTCATTTGGTCCCGAGTCAAAATTGTGTATGGAACGTTCCGCGGTGTTCCGGACGTATGGAACGAAGGGGCTTCGTAACTGGTCTTGTCCCGGACCTTTGGAGTGTGATGAAATATAGGCTATACATAAATAAATAAATGTATATATATATATATACACATTATATGTAACATATATAATATTATACATCTCAAGGATATGCACGTTGAAGCTACTCCTCATCTGCACGATATCCTTGTTGTACACCTGTTCAACGCAGGTTTGCCTTGCATGGCTAGTGCTCGTGCACTAGATACGACACGACCGGTAGCCAGTGTCACCCACTGGCTACCATGTGAAGCTGTCGACTCAGCT
>Ga0126342_10007759_pt1 | contig 19211 bp, 14 predicted proteins | sample Cyp1metagenome_FD_92528 | JGI IMG/M metagenome (GOLD analysis project Ga0126342, IMG submission 92528) | Coral microbial communities from Lord Howe Island, Old Settlement Bay, Australia - Cyphastrea 1 metagenome | ecosystem: Host-associated > Invertebrates > Cnidaria > Coral ... | reverse complement strand
TGTGAAACGCAGCCATGACTTTCTGACTGTCATATATTGGCTCTTTGTTAACCCTATTGTTCTCAATTATTGTTTTCTGTGACACACCCAAGGCTTTTTCGCATGTGAAACGCAGCCATGACTCTCTGACTGTCATATTGGGTCTTTGATCCGCTAGATCACTTATTTATATATACTGAAAACCCCATATTACTTGCTTGGTGATATATATATATATATATATCGTATTTGTCGATGATTTCTCCATTTTGTTTGGTCAGTTTTTTTCAACCTGATTGTTGGTGGATGAAATCCCTGATTTTGGTTGCCACCCGTGAGGCCTTTCAGGCACGTCGTTTGGCTTCCTTGCACGCCCAGAAGGAGAAGGAACTTCAACAGAGCTTGGAGCAGAGTCGCAGGGTACGGATCCTGGAGATCATGGAGAAATGTGTACTTCAACTTCAACGTTGTTTTTTTTTCCTGGACGGTATACAATGATGATATGACATTACATTATATGATATGATATGGGATATGATATGATATGATATGATGTACGATATGATCTGATATGATATGATATGATGTAGGATATGATGTAGGATATGATATGATATGATGTAGGATATGATATATGATAAATGCTACATGGTATGTGACATTTTATGACATATGATATATGATACATGGTACGATAGGATATGATATAGGACATGACACAGGATATGATATATGATATGATATACGATCTGATATGATATAGGATATCATATGGGATATCATGTGGGATATCATTTGGGATGTCATTTGGGAGATGTACTGACATGTAATGGATTTATGAGGATTTGAATGAATTTGACCAAGCATTCTATGAAGATATCATGGGGAAATCATTTGGGATTCAAGTTTCCTGCAAGCTACACTCTGTTTATTTAACATAGCCATGGAAAATGGCTCATTTATAGATGATTTTCCCATTAAAACCTCCATCTATAAGGGATTTTCCATGGCTATGTTAGTCATAACCAGATGGTAGCATATTTTGGATGAACATCTGTTCAGCACCAACATATCGCCAAAATTTGGTTTTTTTGACCAACATCTGGGGGGATCTACCAAGAACAAGTAGATTGTTTTTGTGGATACTATGGGGAACTAATGGGATCTAATATCGGAAACATCAATTTATATGTTTTAAAAACATGGATTATATAAATATATATATATATATATATGTTATTCTATATATATATATATATTATGCAACCGTCATCATTTGATATTTGATTGCATCTGAAAATGGGGGAGTGAATCCCACCTTGATAAATAGCCAAGTCAATAGGGAAACATGATGAGCTCCATTGGATTTTGGGGCGATTTCCGCATGAAAAATGGGGTCCCGCATGGTCCCCTTTTTTGCAATGCACAACAGAAACATCAACACCAACAATGAAATAAACAAAAAACAACTAAACATAAGAACCACAACAACCAGCACACACACATATATATATATATATCACCTGTCCTAGCATCCCTGTTTCCCCAATTTTTTACGGGACACATTTGGAAGAGATCCGACAATCGTAACCAGGAGTCATTATTTGGTAGAACGAAAAATATGACCTGATCCGATTGATGGTTGTAAGATTTAACTTACCCTCTGGTAATTTAACATAGCTATTGAAAAACTGTGATTTATAGTGGATTTTCCCATTAAAAATGGTGATTTTCCATGGCTATGTTAAATAACCAGAGGGTAACTTAAGCATCACATCATTTCTCCGAGAAAGAAAGGCTTCCGGCTTCCAGGGTCTCATGACAGAGTCTTTAAGGGCGATCCATGTCTTTTTTGTGGGGGATCACAGGTGGTGTTTTTCATATCCCCCAGACAAAGCCCCGATTCTGCGGAAAGTCATGTGTTTCAGCAACCCAAATGGGGGATATTGACCAATGAAACGCTGTTGTAATCAGAAAGGGAAAACACCGGCATCAAAAATATTTAGGCCTTTTTCTGCGGGATATGATATGGCTCAATCGTACTCAGCCCTAGACTAATGCTGCATCTGACCGACAACTCGGATTTTTTGTGATACCTTCTGGAAATAACATGGCAATGGATACGCCTACACTTGTAGATGATTCACCTAATGTGGTAAAACCTGATCACCTTTGCGATCCCCAATAGCACCATAGGTGGGTGGTCGAAACCATCCCAACTGGTACGTTGATGATTAGGTTTATACCATGGCCACATTAAACATGGCAAGGTCTTCGAAATGTTTGGGATGGGTCAGCCTTGATGGACCTGGAAAATGGATGAAAATGTGTCCATTTTTCAACATCCTGGAGGACCTCCCAATTCGACCATGGATTTTAGCATCTGGGTTTGTCCGAACATGGGATACCCCGGAAACTGAAACTTGCGACTTGTGCGGGGGTATCCTGAAAAAAAATCACCGCACATTTGTCCGGACTCCAGCAATGTCCAGTGACACCCAACCGCACAACCGCGCCCTCGCGAGGTCTTCGAAGCGATGGAGAAGACCGGCAAAAAGGACTGGGATTGGAGTTGACCAGCAGAACATTTAAGGATCTCTGTCTCCCTCTCTCTCGATGATATACCCTCTGGTTATTTAACATAGCCATGGAAAATGGCCCATTTATAGATGGTTTACCTATTAAAATGGGGAATTTTCCATGGCTATGTTAAATAACCAGATGGTATCATGATATATCATATACCATTTATATCCATAGAATCATAATATATAATATATGTGATTTAGATGTGCATATATTATATGGCTTATATTGGCTTACAGACTCTTATAGATGCACAGCATACACATGCACATGCTCCTAATTTCGCTTCCCTTTGTTGGACTTTCAAGTAGCACCTGCACCAGTTGCCCAAAGGCTTCATATGAAAACCACTTGATTCACTGATAAAATGAACAACTTACGATTTTTTTTGGTTGTAGAACCACTTGATGGTTGTTAGACACGGGCTTATATGGGATTATCCTATGAATCTTGCGATGATTTTCCAATGATATTTCAAGATAAACCCACATACTATAATCTCTATTTTTTTGATGGTTATTTCATCAAGTATCTTCTGATAGAACCGTCTCTATCCGCAAATTTGAGTAGAGCAAAGTTCATCCCTGGTTAATGGTGAAAGTTGGGCTTGTATGAAGCACTTTGATTCGGAGTGAACGGCTCCAATCTTTCACAGACTTGGTTTATATTTGGTTTTGTTTGGTTTATATGGCCAACAATAATGGAACAATTACAGAACTCCCTTATATTATTTAAGATGAGAAGGCCCATTTGGATTTAACAGGGGCCATAGACCTTTGGTTTAAATCATTAAAATTTGACAGACAATTGATTTCAAGTAATTACTGGTGATTGATCAGATTTTCCTAATTTTTCCCCTCTACCAACCCTTCGGATCCGCTTCAAGGAGCCCCAGGACCAGCCGGAGCCGCTTCCCGTTGCCAGCCGCAGCCGAAGTCGTCGAAGTCGTCGAAGCCGAAGTGCCCCAAGTGCCGGCCACAAGGTAAGCTGCAGGGCTGATGGGACCCTTTGGTGACCAAAAACCATGGCGTTTTCCCATTTTTCCTATGTTTTTTTGCTTTGTAAAGTGATGATTTTGATGTGATTTGCCCCCAAAAAATGGGTCAAATTTCACATTCTATCTCTTTCTGGGTTGCTATACCAAACTGCTCCGACTTTATCGACTTGCAAAAGGGAGCTCTCCAGGTACATCACATGCTGATGACAGCATTTTCGTTGAATCCCATATGGCACATATGGTTGTTGGGATAGAATCCCCTAGTTCTTGATGATAATCTCATCCCCCGAATGTTGAACGCCTCCCAAAAAAATTGTTCCATTTATGTGCAAAGACCCAGATAAAAACATATAAAAACCATGGTTTCTCGTTCGGGGGATGGGAGAAAAAAATGCCCCACTCTCCCGGTTCTCCAGTTTTTGCTCCAGGAAAGCCCAAAGAGGTCATCTGGGAGTGGTGGGGGGACTCTCTCCTTTAGCCCAGGCAAACTGGATTTTTTCTAGAAAATGGGACAGTCCATCATTTTTGTCCGGATTTTGCTAGTCATGAGGCCCATGAGGCTTGAGATTTCGATATGAATTGAGCAATTGACCCATGGAGTTTGGCAGCGGAATATCCCTTTTCTCTATTTTTGCCAGGGAAACGCATTGTGGGATGGAAAATCATTGATCGAAGCACCTCCCAAGCTTTTGGTGCCAGCGTCATGGACCCAGATCCCCACACATTTGCGGCGGTGCACTGTATACCCTCCAGGAATGAAACATGGTAGCGGAAAATCCACCATTTGGGAGAATTGTCCCATGAAAGCAAGAATTTGTAGAGAATTTTGCAGCAATGTTTGATGACACCCATTATCATACATCATATATCCATGTATATCCCGTCTTGGCGGTGTCACTTTTTAAAATCAAAAAACATCTCATAAACATCCCATAAAATTCCATGAACATGTATATAAAAGTAGAATCCCATTAGAATATATTAGAATCCCATGAACAATCCCAAGCAATCATCATCAACTTGGCTGGTCAAATCCCATCTAAATCCCGTCTAGTCGTCCCATGGAAAATCATCATTTTGCTTCGTAAATTCCAATGTACCATCTGGTTATGACTAACATAGCCATGGAAAATCCCTACCATAAATGGAGGTATTAATGGGAAGATCATGTATAAATGGATATATGATATATCATGATACCATCTGGATAAACCCCATTTTTAATAGGAAAATTATCTATTTCGATTAGGGGCATCGAAAAACCATGGCGAACTGTTATTCATAACCAGAGGGAAAATCCGATTTGAACTCACCATGGGTCTCCCATCAAACTCCCCAAGGGGACCACTGAGCACCAGGATCGAGATGAGAACGTCCGAGCAGGGCCATGGAGGCAACGTTAGGAGGGACGACTGGGAAGTCGAAGAACCATCAATGATAGTTACTTAATAGATCTTAATAGTAGTGCATCATGATAAAGCTAGTAGATAATAGGGCCAATCAGTACTTATTGATAAGCAAGAACCATTCAAAATAGTTAATAGTAAAAACTAATCAATTATCATATGATTAGATAATAATCATAGATCATAAAACATATAAACAACAGTAATGAAAACACTAATGACACTAATAACAAAAAAGACAAGAATCATCATCACTAGATGATTAAAAGTAATAGCTATATTAATAAGACTTGTAATTGAACTGTAATCATAATAGTAATGGCAAACATAATCGAAGGAAGTTTAGAAGTCAAACTTCCGACAATATGGACAGATGGTAGAGCAGAGGTGGTAAGAGTCAGCGAAGAGAACAGCAGAAGAAAGAAGATCAGAGAAGAGAAAGAGTCAGAAGAAAGAAGATGCAGGTGCGCGAAAAGGTAGAAAAGTCGCGATTCACTGTGTTTTTCCAATGATCTGTGGCTCCGGATTTGGGCAGATGAGAGATGAAAAATTGCACGCCGTTGTGGCGCGAAGCACATGTCGAAGTCAAAATGTACAAAGCACCTCACCTTCGGAGCACTTTTGGACATGGACATGTCAAAAAAGTGCATGCCGTTGTGGCGCGAAGCATGTTTACGAAGTCAAAACCCACAAAAAACTTCATGTTCGCAGCACTTTTGCGAAAAAGTGCACGCCGTTGTAGCGCGAAGCACATTTCCAAGTCAAAATGTGCAAAACACCTCATGTTCGGAGCACTTTTGGAAGTTGAGATGTCGAAAAAGTGCACGCCGTCGTGGCGCGAAGCACATTTCCAAGTCAAAATGTGCAAAACACACCAGGGTCGGAGCACTTTTGGAAGTTGAGACGTCGAAAAAGAAAAAGTGTACGCCGTTGTGGCGCGAAGGACATTTCGAAGTCAAAAGTGTGAAAATCTGACGTTCTCGGACCACTTTTGGACGTTCAGATGTCGTTCCGCATGGCAGGGCAAGGGAATGTGCACCTTGCCGAAAGTGAGCAAAACGTGAGGGTTTTGTAGCAGTTTCAATTACAACCACCACTACACTACACTACAGCTACAACAACAACAACTACAACTACAACTACATTACACTACACTACGCTACACTAATTACATTACACTACGCTACACCACTGCACTCCACTACACTACACTCAATTACACTACACTACACTACACTACATTACACTACACTACACTACACTACATTACGCTACAACTACAACTACAACTACACTATATTACACTACACAACACTACACTATACTACACTACAATATGCTACAGTACACTACGCTAACTACACTATACTAACCTCCACTTCACTTCGCTACACTACATTCAATGGCACTACACTCAATCACACTACACTACAACTACAACTACAACTACTTCTGCAACTACAACTACAACTACATTACACTACACTACACAACTACAACTACAACTACATTACGCTACACTACACTAATCACATTACACTACACTACACCACTTCACTCCACTACACTACACTACACTCAATTGCACTACACTACACTACACTACACTACATTGCGCCACAACTACAACTACAACTACACTATATTACACTACACAACGCTACACTATACTACGCTACACTACGCTAATTACACTAGACTACACTCCACTTCACTTCACTACACTACATTCAATTGCACTGCACTCAATCACACTACACTACAACTACTCTTACAACTACTTCTACAACTACAACTACAACTACATTACACTACACTACATTCCACTCCGCTACAATACACTACATTACACTACACTACACTAACTACAGCTACAACTACAGCTGCAGCTACAACAACACTACATTACATTACACCACACTAATTGCATTACACTACGCTACACTATACTTTACTATACTCCACTACACTACATTAAACTCCACGACACTACACTACACTCAATCACACTTAATTACACTACACTACGCTACGCGACACCTACAGCTACAACTACAACTACATAACACTAGACTACGCTAATTGCACTACACTTCACTACTCTACACTACACCACACTACTCCACACCACACCACACTACACTAACTACAACTACAGCTGCAACTACAACTAAGCTACTTTAGACTACACTACACAGACTGCACTACACTACACTACCCTACATTACATTACACTACACTCATTACACCCCCACAAATCCAACTGCAACTGCACTAAACTAATTACATTACACCACAACTACAACTACGCTACAACTACAACTACGGCTGCGCTACACGACGCCACATCCAGCAGTTGTGGGTGAGGTCACCGACCAGGTGACCACTGCAACCATTGCAACCGCTCCAAAAAACACAACCTTTCTGTCCATCAGTGGATTCGCATCCTTGATTCACAACAACCAACCTCTCCTGCAGGTTTCTTATTTTTGAAACTTCCGCCACCGCCTTGCGCGGCACTACTGGTAGAAGTATTCAATAATGAGAGTAGTCACAACAACACCAACACCACCACCACCATCACCACCACCACCACCACCACCAACAACAACAACAACAATGATCATCACCATCCATGCTTCCCATTCCTGCCATATTTTCTCTCGCCAGGCTCCGCGAATTCCGCGGAGAAGGCGGCCAAGGTCAGCCTGCTCCGGCAAGAGCTGGAGAGACGACGTGCAAAAATGGCCAAGGACCTGGAAAAACTCGGGGAAACCATGGGGAACAATTGCAAAGCGAGGACCCCGAAAAAAAAAATAGAAACCATAGGAACATGGTGATTTCAAGCAAGGAAAATTGGGAATTTAATGGGTTTTATAGCTGATTTTGGATAGCTAAATTGGTCAACATAGCTCCAGTATGTTCCAATAACTATGGTTCTTGATATTTATAGCTATAGTTATTGAGGCGAACATACACCAACAAACATCACAAAGGGGACCCCACATTGCATTAAGCATGGAAAGTGGGGGATATCACTTGCAACTGGTGCCAACGAAGTCTATTTCACTGGTTGGTTGATTAATAGATGGGCTTCCCATATAGCAGTCAAGAGGCAAATGATAATGAATGGTATACCAAACTGACCCCAAGGGTGACTATTGATGGGGAAACCATGGGGATTCCACGCTAGAAATGGTGGGTACAAGTGGAAAACCACCCTGAAGTTGGATTTTATCAATCAGGAAATTGAGTAGGTCAATTGGGATCATTTTGGCTATGAAAGGGGGATTCAACCAGCATACGTGGGGTATTTTATGGAATATAATTCAATGGGGTACACATCCAGGTCCCTACAATGTTTGGTTTTATGGATAGGGTGTAAGCAACAACAATCACAACAAGAAAGGCGAATCTTGATCATCTATTGTTGTGTTTGGTCATTGTGGGGAAGGTTGGTTGAATCCGGCTGAATCCCATCAGCAGTGGGAAAAACAATTTGTAGTGGGCTGGCAACAAAAGATGTGTGTACCGTACTTGTACAGCCATGTAGTTCTGTAATGTTATGTATATACCCCCGCATGGTATTCACAGCTGCAAGGGCTGTCCAGAGCATCCCATCACAGACATGGATGGCCGAAGGGCATCATGTCAGAGGTAATCTGAGCAACTCTATGACTCTATGCATCCTCAGGAAACAGAGAAGAAACTGGAACCTCCAAAGAAGAGGCTCATCACTGGGCTCATCCAAAGCTGAATGACATTCTTTCTATTGCATGTCTTCTCCCTCTTGAACCGGACATTGAAAACACCATTTGGAGGTACGCCAAGTCACCATAGGTTTCAATACTTAAAAAGGCTTAGAGGTCTAAAGACGCTAATCACTTGGATGATTTCCGGGGTACCCTCGATGAGTGGCCTTTTATTGCGCCCTTTCTAGGCGCTCCAAGCAATCACTGGCCGATGAGAAGAGGTACGGATGTGACACGATGTGTCTCTGAATCACAGCCTTGGTTTTGTGATGTTCATCCCACCATAGTGGTGTTTCTGACAATGGTTTAAATGTAAGACTTTTATGTATACCATGTATATACCATGTATATACCATGTATATACCATGTATATACCATGTATATACCATGTATATACCATGTATGTACCATGTATATACCATGTATATACCATGTATATACCCACCAAATGGTTCTGAAATTGTATAAATGTAATGCATAGTGACAGGCTTTGACCCAAGGACAGGCTTTGATGACCCACCAGCCGTGCAGCCGGAAATAGCTGCATTGTACCGCCATTGTGTCGCAGGAACGGGGTGAAGCATGCCCCAGTGGCGCCGGTGGGAGAGCATAGAGCCTGGATCCTGGGAGGCATGTGTCTCAAAATTAGTCTCAAGCAAACTATAGTGCAGTAATAATTATATATATATGGATGGATGGATGGATGGATAGATCGATGGATAGATAGATAGATAGATAGATAGATAGATAAGATAGATGAATGGATAGATAGATGAACGGATAGCTAGATTAATGAATGGATGGATGGATGGATGGATGGATGGATAGATATGGAATTCTAGGAGTTTGCATGGGACAATGATTTTCCATAGTATGTGACTCTGTGACTATGTGTTAGTCTAGTGCGTTTGTTCCCGGGTATTTGGCCAAATATTGGATGGTTTCACAAAATGAGAAGTTTCACCACGAAAGTTAAAGATGGACCCCAACAAATGACAATGTACAGCAGAACACTACCCTTTTTGACCCGTTTTTCCAGCGGGGTTTTGAGAGAACTGACAAAGGGGGATCACTGAATTCATCACTGCATGCAGATCCTTTTTTCGTGGTGTCTTTGACACGCAGTCCGAGGGCCATCCGAAACCGATTGGCGCGTTTGTTTCTTCTTGGGAAAGAAATCTCAGTGAAGCACCCATGATGAGCGAACACATTTCGAAAAGGATTTTTTTTTGGCTGTGGATGGTGTTTGGATGATTGTCTAGCAAAACTCAGCGCCAATCGAGAGCTCCAGTATTCGGAATAGGAGCAGTATGGAGCAGTATGAATGGAACTTTTTGAGTTGATGAAATCGTGACATGACCATCAACATCCATCAACACTACCCAATGATTTGAGGCACCGACCCCAGTGGACATCGAGCAGGACTGGCAAAGATTCGGAATACAATTCTGGAGTTTTTTCTGAACAAAACATGGGTGATGTCTTGTTGCGAGACCCGAGGCAACTTGAATTTACATAACGTATGAAAACCTGTGATTCTTTCTGATTTGTTCTGTATATTTGCTGATCATATCTTCATTTTTTGCTGGTTTCAGCCATGATTCAGCATCCATTTTTGTTGGTGATGGCTTGATCCAGGGTGCTGTGATGTTTGGCAGGACCCCAGGAGACATAGCCACGGCATCGCTGACGGTGCTGTGAAGATCTTGCCTTCGAAGGCAAAGGGACTGTTGGGGGTCATAATTCAAGACACAAGGGGCTGCATTTTGGTCTATCTTAGCATTACCTTCCGGTAATCAAGCGTGGCAAGCTGGAAAATCCTCTATAAATGCAACATTCAAATGGGACAATCATCTATTCAATGAATGATTTTCCATTGCCATGTTTGATTACCGGAGGGTAGCATTAACATGTTTCATGAGCACTCCAACTGTAGATGTTCCCAATTTCAATCTACTCAAAGGACGTATGAAACTTCCACATCCCATCCCCATGATGTTCAACACCCATCAAATGGATAGTCACAATTTCCTAGACCCCAAAGGTTCTTCATTTTTGTGTATGAACTCGGACTTCGCATTGTATCTCTGATCTGTATCTTTGGGTCGTACTATCACACAGATGGTATCGACCAACCGGAACCAACCAGTGGGAAATCAACTGGCAACACATTCAATAGCTTGAGCTTGTCATACCAGCTTCAATCGGATTCCCTTTCTCAACCAGCAAAAAAAAAACTGGTTTCAATTGCTGCTCGCTGGCGAATGCTACCCAGATCCCAGATGATCCTGGGATCAACTTGCCACCTCCAAAATTGCTTCAAACGACTTACCTGATTTGAGTCCTAAGATGTTGGTTTTATCCCATTCTTACCAAAGATTACCGAAGTTTGTTGGGTTATTGGACTGATATACCCATGTGAAAAATATGGAACAGTCACAGATGTTCAGAGGCGAGGGCCCTGGAGTACCCCAGTGAAGCACCGCGCATATGCCACGTATGTTGCACGGTGACTTTGGGGTATCTTTACCAACAAAGATGAGGGGTATCACTTTCAAAAATGGCGATATATTCATATCACTTGGAAAAAACATTGATTTCACCAGAGAGAAGCAGATGTTGATGATTTTGGCCCGCAAATGTGGCTTTCACCCACAACAACTGTAGATTTCAGCAACAAAAACTGGGACGGCAGCTGCAGCCACAGGTAAGACGAAGTCCTGCCAAAGTTGCAGGCGGAGCGGTCGGGGGTTTGGGTTTTCAATGACCCATAAATGGGGATGTAGACAGTCATACCCAGCTATGTATTTTTTTTTTTCAGGGGTATCTACTACTGTAAATGTATCTAGGATTGGCCATGAATATGTGAACTTTTTGTTAGGGCACTAGGTTGACCCAGCAGAGACCCACTCACTTGTCGGCCGTTTTTTCTGTGGCGTTCAACCTAGATCTTGAGCTTTTTTAATAGAACATGACAAACAATCATGATTTTGGGATAGATATGGATAGATTATCATAGATTACATGGATAGATGGCCCCTATTTTATTATTATTTTTTGAGGTTTCACCTTCCACACTTTTGATTTTGGGTGACCAGGTGCGCGATCATCAAGGTGCAGCTGAAAATTCGGTGGTGTTCCCCACCCCAAAAAACTGTTTTTGCCAAAAAGTGGGTCAAATATTCAAGTTATTCACCTGTCATTATATATATATAATTATATATATACATATATATTCATTTATCATTTATATATAATTAATGTCCACATACATTATATATAACAATATCTACAGAATTATACGTACCAGACAGTGGTTTTCAAAAATCAAGCCCAATTCGCGCAGGTCAAGGCCCAAGAGGCGCGCCCGAGAAGATCGTCTTAAAGATTATGAACGGATAATCCTTAAATAGACGTGTGCCAGCATTTCCTGCAGGCCTTAGATGCAGTTTCAAACACGCAAAGGGTTTTGGGGTATCAACGAATCAACCAAAACAGAAGAAAACATTTGGACAAACCGTCCTATGGGCATGGATTAAAACTATTTGGTGGCGTCAACATCAGTTTGGCAGCTACGTTAGTGTTCAGCAGGGTACCAGGGTTTTGACCCAGATATCATATGAGATATGTGAGATGTAATGGGATGTACAACCAACCATATGTAAACTGAGAATTGGCTGTGTCCGAAAATATGGGAGAAAATGGACACCCGATTTCAATCTGGCCATTTTAGAGGGATGATATTCATGAGTATACGCAATGGATGGGTTTAGGGTTCCCATAATTTTCCAGATCTTTCCAGATCTTTTCAGACAAGATCGCATGGTTCCCATGATGAAAAATCATGAAGCACCAGGGACAATCGGTGACGTGGGTTTCCATTGCCCTCCGGTAATGATGGTCATGCGGCAATGGAACATCCCCTATGGAAGTTTTTAATGGGAACATCATCAACTTAAATGGGGTATTTTCCAGGCGAACCGAGACCTTCCAGGCGGGACCCAGAGCACAGTGGGAGCAGCAAAACCTGAGAAAAGTGGGACACGTGTAGGACTTTCGGGAAACAAAAACACATACTAAGTACTTTGATGCTACTCTTTGAGTGCTTCATTTTCAAACTTTACTGGTTGACATCAGATTTCATGTTTCAGTTGATGGTGATACACATTTTCCATCAGCCAGGAGTACTATGCGTCCAGGCTCTCCAGTCGCAGGCAGCTGAACTCGGTGGGATGACAACTTGGCGAAAAATTGTGGAAAACTGGATGTCCCAGCGGCGGGTATCACGTGATCCAAGTGTATATGGGAGACGCGCCATTGAGTTACATTATATATCTACATCCAGTTCATAACTATTTTGGTTGCATTCTCCATGAAATGCCTCATAGCTATTTTGGTCTTGTTGTTCCATCATCCAGAAAATGGTTGGTTATCATTGATTACACTTCTAGGACACAACGTGTTGCTTCTTTTTGGTTGAGACCCCATTTGGTTTGGTCGTGGAAGCTACTAAGAATATGGTCACCTGCGACCTCCAAAGACCCCCGTAGGCACCATGACCAGTCGCGGCGTGCTGGCACACCGCGGTCGCGGTCGCGGTAGCGCGGTAAGCTGGACTAGCGGTGAAGAAAAAAGAACAATGCGGTGCAGAGTCGATGATCCTGTAAAGAGCTTAAGGAAGCAAAGAAGCAAGCATGGCCAAGAGGCTTTCATGATGTTCAAGGTGCTGTGTGTCTTTGCGATGTTCCATCTCAAGAATGAAGATAATCCCACTCATATGAAACACCCTGCGTAAACCACCGTCTAGTAGCGGATTTACAAAGGGAACTAAACATTTTTGGGACCATTTAGGTGGAATTCCTGCGCAAATCAGAAAGTCCTGCCGCAAGGCCGTCTCCAAGGTGATAGATGAGGAGGCCATCAGCCCAGAAATGTCAGTGATGATGGTTGGCTGCCCATTCCTTGGGTGCTTCCATGAACATTTGATGATTCTTAGTGATTGGGTTCCATTGGATTTCTGCTATCTGTGGCCTTTTTTGCGATGAAACGATCACCCACAGATAGCCTGCCGTTCCACGGAGTCCGGCGTCTCCTGGCTGCCTCTCGGAACGCAAAAAAAAATCAGGGATGGTCTGGATACACTCTGGTAAACGTTTACAGAAAACGATGGAAAGATCCACTGATTTCAATGGGTAAATCCACTATAAATACCATTTTCAATGGGTAAATCCACTAACATCCACTATAAATGATTATAAATGATCATTTTCAATAGCGAACTGTGAATGTCATTACCAGAGGGTATGTCGTCTGGGGCGTTTGGATGGCAAACTGGAACTTCACGTCGTCTCACATAAAAATCCTCAGAAAAAATCGTGGCAAGCTGGAAAATCCATGAAAATCCTCTATTAAATGGAGGTTATAGTAGGAACATAATCTATAAATGGGGGAGGGTAGAATAAATGAAGGAGGGTAGATCATATATGTCTCTATATTACGACCATTTCAAATTCTATAGCTGTGTTTGTCCACTCTGTGTTGGTTTTCGCAGAAAAAAAGAAGAGAATCCACGGCTGGCCTCTGAGGCTGCTACGAAAGAACCTTCAGGAGAGGTGGGATGATTTGTTAGGAAACTGGTAGTTATAACCCATATGCTCCATGTATGGCATGAAATATTTACCTACAAAACTGGGTCATGAACATGGGGCAAATGTTGGGATTCATATTCCAGCACCATGGTACGCATCTGGGAAATTACTATAGGTGGGGCCTCCAAATGATGTAGTTGGCTCAAAAACCTCCAATCTCCAACCATCGGATCCACGGATGTTTCTGGTGTCAGATCATCCGATTCAGGGCTGATATGGCTTGAGCTGAACAGAGAAAGTAGATTTTTTCCACAATCGAGCAGAAAAAATAGACAGCAGGCAAGAAATCCAATTCAGATAATTCAGGCAAGAATTCCTGTAGCTTATTTGCAGACAAGAATTCAATTCATGATTATTTTCACCTCACAACTCCTGCTTTAGCTTGAATGCGGGTAAACGTTGGAAGGGTCCGTAAAAGTTGGCACCTGTTCTGACCTGAGAATGTGCCCGGGTGGGCGCTCAAAGCCCTGAACATGTTTGGTGGGATCTTTTTGGGGCAACCCAAATGAATTTTGATGTCTTTCAAAACTGTTTTGAACATGTTCAAAGCAAAGTCGAACATTGTCAAACACATTGTGATCATTTTATAGAAGTTGCCTGTAAGCCGCATCACAAATCTACTGGTTGATAACCATATTCCCATTCGAACATCTGGGGCACCCCATTTTCAGACACATCCAAAACATATATCAGTTGGTGTTATATCCCATTACATACCCATTCAATCATATTAAATCTCACTAAATCATACTAAATCCCATTCAATCCAACAACATCCCCATGAAATCACCATAATATCCCGTCATATCATATGATATCCCATGAATTCCACACCATTTATGGCTGTCCAACAACCATCGACCGTAACACTCCATAGGACCTCTTTGGGGTGGACTTCACGCAGCCCAGGCGGGGTGGTGCCCCAAAAAACATTGAATTCACCGCACGCAACTTAGCAACTGGAGCGCCACCTTGTAGAATTTCCCATTGATGGCTAATCCGCCCTGAAAACAAGCAGTAGATAAATGGTGATTGATGATAGATGGTATACTTCCGTTGGTCTTGACAAATTGTTTCGTGCAGTGGAATGGGTTAAAACCGAGTTAAAACCTATGATGAACAACCATAAATCCCGACTATTTTGGGGTTCACTGACATGACGGAGTCTTTACCCATAGCGAAATGATGAGAATTTTAAGTTTCTTCAGAAAATATAGGTACCAACCCAAATTCCAATGGTCCTAGAGGTTCAGATTTTCCTAACTCAGCCGCATGCCATGCTATGATATTCTATGGACTGACACCGGTGTAGCCCATTTTTGGATGAACCCACTATTTTTTCAGTCCCTTTCCAGGGCCTTAAAGGAGGCAGCGCTCTTTGAGACCTTGGAGAGGCTACATGCCATGGGTTTTTCAGAGGCAGGGTCCCAGGGTCCTTAAAATCAGCCGCGACGACTGGGGATGGTTTATTGTGAATCCCACCCCATAGGATCCATGGTGCTGCTATATATGGTAACATGAATCCCATCAATATACCCCCAATGTTGGCATATATACCAGCACCATGGATCCTATGGGCACATGTATGAGCCTTTATTCTGGCTGTGTAGTTGCAACATGTTGCAACCTGGGTTCATAGGAGATCGAGGAATGTGCAGACTGTGGGTCAAAAGGTACCTCGTCCGATTCTAACGGCATTGACCCGCTCTTCCGGCTTGACCATGGGGTCTTTGGGCACTCTGTAGTTTGCCGTTTTCGTTGACATTGTTGTGGCATAGCATGAGACACGATGAGACAACAGGCGCCAGATGTTGAAACCTGGAAAGTCCAGGCCCTGCAACAGCTGGCGATGCATCAAAGCGCCTGTCGAGCCAGATTCCGATTTGCGGTTCCAGCCTGGAGAACCAAACAGTTTATGGCCGTTTTTCAGTGGACAACTAATTCTCACAAAGACTTTGGGGAGTTCATTTGGAGATCCCAATTTCGAGCCCCTTTTGAGTGATTCCGTCGAAACAGTAAGTTTCTTTTTGACAAATTGCTCAGTGGCGGATGGTGCGCCAACAAAACATGGCCCTGGTAAGGTTGGCCGCGCCTGCTTGCGGTTGCTGTTGTGCGCTGCAAGGTGCTAATCGAACTTCGGGTGTAGAATGTTAGGGTCACTGATTCCTTTGGATCCCTCTGGAAATTTAACATATGCTATGGACAATTAAAAAAAATCATAGGCAAAGCAAAGCATCTATACATGGGCACTCTTCCATAGCTATTTTTAATAATCAGTGGGCAAACATAGTTTCAAAAAAACCTGCCGTGTCCTAAAAGAATATTGCCTTCCATTTCGATGAGGCACCTAGATTTTCAGTGATGAATTTGCGGGGTGCCCTGGGTGAGAGGCCCGTCCCCTGCGACGCAGCATGGATCGAAGAGGATGTGCTGCTTGCCTATGGCTTGTTGGGGGCCTTGGATCCTGAAATTTCCCCTCCAAGTTGGTGAACAAAGTGAGAAACGGCGAGAATGAAGCCATTTCTGTTGGTTGGATCGCCCATTTCCCGGTGTTTTTCTGCTGCGAGGTCTGAATCAGAGACGGATTTCGAGGTACCCAGGGAGATGGGAAATTCACGACGTCGTGACAGTGGTTCGATGGTCCTAAAGAACCGGGGGCTTGGAGGAAGCTTTCGATTCTAGGCATGACCCATTCAGAATTTGAGTCCTGTGCAATGGCTGGATGACCTGCCAACTGCTGATTCACCATGGTGATGACGTCCAACGTAGGGCTACCCTGGTCTAGCCACCTAATTATCTCTACTAGTACCCTCTGGTTATTTAACATAGCCATCGAAAATGGCCCATTTATAGATGATTTTCCCATAAAAACTTCCATTTATCAGGGATTTTCCATGGCTATGTTAAATAACCAGATGGTACATGCAGTGAACCAATTTAAACCTGAGATGAGGTGAAGTTGCGCAGTGGCTGGCCCACACACCTGTCGACGACTCAAGAGACACCCTCCTGAAGTCCGTGAAAAAGCATGAAAAAAACAACTTTATTAGCCAACGAATGCCAACGATGATAGAATGAAAAACATTGGTACCCTGCTCAACATCTGGAACCAGGACTGATAGTTTTGGGAGTTCTGATCTGCCCAGTGGCCTGGTTAATTTGGACCAAAGGCCAAAACATGCAATGCAGTCTAAATATCTTCGACGTGATGGTCGACTTGAGTATTGAGACACTTTTCAAAACTAACGCCATCACTGGGAATTGAACTTTTCGAGTGTCGTGGGATGTCGTGGGATGTCATCATCAATCATGGTATGGCTCACCAGTGGGCTTTCAAAACCACACGAAATCGTGGTCAATTGGTCCATTTTTCAGTGACATTAATGGACGATCCCAAAAGATATAAAGAAATCCGGCCGTGATTTTAAGCCCTGTTGCTGTCTCATGACCTCTGATGTCGCCAATTTCTTCAGCGGCTTCCAAGTGGTCCCAAGGTTAGTTCACATGCTGGTGGAAAGAGTTCGAGAAGAGCTGGGCGACGTTCTGAGCCCAGTGGTCACTTGTTTTCTCAAGGGTAAGTTGATGTCGACACACAACAAATGCAACATTTTGGAACAGATGTGATACATGACTGGTTGGTGGTTTGGAACATTTTCTTTTATTCTATATATATTGGGAATCAGCATCCCAACTGACTTTCATATTTTTCAGAGGGGTTGAAGCCACCAACCAGATGACCTTGGGACCTGCATGGAACTGCTATGTATTGTGTTGTTGCAACCTCAGCATTCCCCAGCACCTTTTGTTGTGCTAATGACTCTGATAACCAACTACCCTCTGGTAAACTAACATAGCTGTTGAAAATTGCAATTTATAGTGAGTTTTCCCATTAAAAATTGTTATTTTCCATAGTTATGTTAGTTTAAGAGGGTAGACTTCAATCTGCATGTTAGTACAGTGGGAGCTGGCCGAAAGTCTTAAGGGGAAATGGACCAGAATATGCCAGAATGCCTTAATTCTGGATGCGCCTACTCTCCTTCCATTCTTGGATCCACTGTACATTGGCATGTCTATTGAAGAGTAATGATTAATGATGACACCTGGGCCCTTTGGTGTCTCAAACAGTCTCAAACATGTCCACTTGAATTTGATTCCTCAAAATGCACCCACAAGAAAGAATCCCTGAAGGAACCCTGGACCCTGGATCTCATTGTTTCAAATAAGCCATCGTTGGATGAACCCGGTTCCGTTCTGCCAAACCAGAAACTACCACAATTCATCCCCTTTTTCAGACCCAGGCCGCATCCACCCAAGCCAGGCACAGCGATTTTTTTTCGCCTTGGGAAGGATTCGTGGAGTCCATGAATCATTCACTGGAACAACGTGCAATGTCTCAGCCAGTATACCCGGTTCCATCAAACATGGTTTGCTGGAAAATCATCCATTGATTTCAAGGATTTTCCCTGGAAAAGTTGGTTGAAGCTGCATATTTAGAGGGATGCCGGATGCCCCAGCTTGCCATGTTTGATACATACCATTTCATGCATATCCCATTATATATGCCATTGATATGCCATTATATCCCATTAAGCACCCATATACGTATGTATGTATTTATATATATATATATTATTATATAATTATTTAATATACATATATAGAATGATTATATATATATATATCTAATCATATTTTAAAATATAACAATATATATATATAACATAAACATATATAATATAATAATATATATAATATGTTATATATAACATATATACTGTATATAATGTATAGAACATATTCAATATATATTTATAAATTATATATAATATATTTAATTTAATTT
>Ga0126342_10007758_pt1 | contig 19212 bp, 14 predicted proteins | sample Cyp1metagenome_FD_92528 | JGI IMG/M metagenome (GOLD analysis project Ga0126342, IMG submission 92528) | Coral microbial communities from Lord Howe Island, Old Settlement Bay, Australia - Cyphastrea 1 metagenome | ecosystem: Host-associated > Invertebrates > Cnidaria > Coral ... | reverse complement strand
CCATTGCAACCACTCCAGAAAACACAACTCCAACCACCTTTCGGTCCATCAGTAGATTCGCTCTGCCATCCGTGAGTCACAACAACCAACCCTTCCTATAGGTTTCCTATTTTTCAAACTTCCGCCACCGCCCTGTGCGGTACTACTGGTATGTGTATATTATGTGTATGTATATTATGTGTATGTATATTATGTGTATGTATATGTGTATGTATATGTGTATGTATGTGTGTATGTATGTGTGTATGTATGTGTGTATGTATGTGTGTATGTATGTGTGTACGTATAGTTGTGTGTGTGTATGTATATATGTATGTATGAAAGTGTGTATGTCTGTGTGTATGTATGTGTGTGTTTGTGTGTATGTCTGTGTATGGATGCATGCATGCCTGCCTGCCTGCCTGCCTGTCTGTCTGTCTGTCTGTGTGTACGCACGTACGTACGTATGATTAGATATGTGATTGTACAATGCTTTACCTAGCTTCAGGTCATGTTTCGGGTGGCTACTCCAGTGGCTACCCATTCGGTGAAGTCGTAGGATCCCTTGAAACGTCTAACAGTCACACAGTTGTCTGGACGCCATTTTTGCAGGTATCAGTGCGGCTCTAAGTGAGTGTGGTCCCATCATTGGGTAATGACAGATCCATCTGTGGGTCCAGAGGTCCATATGAGTGTATACACAGTATATAGTACGAGTATATAGTACGAGTATATAGTACGAGTATATAGTACGAGTATATAGTACGAGTATATAGTACGAGTTGTTTTTTCCCAGTAGAGTAGAAGACGTAAGTAATATCATTGAAATGCATGAAATAATATTCCATATACATCCATATTCAAATTCCATTATGTATATATAGTCATATATATATATACATAACTATAGATAAATTATTATATATATATATATACACAGGAAATCCTTTACTCTGGTTGGTACATTGCATATTCCAGCCATCCCAACGCCCTGGCCTCTCAAAGGATGGAGCGCTCAGCCACGGCACAGGATGGGCGCAGCCAGGTGCCATGGTGGGTAGCATCTCTGGGGGAGCCACGGATACGAATCTGATGGCTTTGTACCCTCTGGTAATTTGTTACATAGCTATTGAAAATGACCCAGTTATATCCATTGATAGTTGATTTTCCTATTAAAGCTGGTGATTTTCCAGTTCGCTTTTTGTATGTTTACCAGAGGGTACCCTCTTGTGATCAAACATGGCACTTTCAAAATCCACGAAAATATGGATTTTCCAGCCATGGTTGATTTCCGCAGGGTAACCGGGTTGATTTACGCCATAAATGGGATGCCATTTGGTGGGGCCCTGGGACTAGTCTAAACTAACCCCCAACTCCTCGGTCGTCATGTTAGTTGGAGGCATGGAAAGCCCTTCGGGGACCGTTTGAGCACCAGGCTCACTAGCTGGAATGATCCCGGAAGTTTTTTTGGCCTGTCATGTTTGAAAAATCCAAAGTGCTTTTGCCACTGCTTTCTAGAGGGACAGTGTTTTTGTTCACTTTCCTGATCACTTTAACTAGCTCAAGAAAATATTGTCTTGAAATGGTCCCCGGAGCAAGCTGTGTAGATAATTACAAAGCGCAAGAGTCCCTAAATTGGTTTGTAAGGGCAAAGTACCTCTGTTTCTTGTTGCTAACCAACTTCCTGCATCTTGTCTCCCCAAAATTGATTCGCTTGGCCAGGCTGTGCCAAATATTACATGGCGGAATCGCCGCGGTTGCTTCCTTCCTGTGAGTTGCTATCTATGACAACTACAAGTCTAAAGCCGCAAAATTCAGGAGTCAACTGGATTTCCCTGAGAGGCTGCGAATGTAGCCTCTGGCAAGTTCACGTGACTGAAACATTGCAAAGTATACCCTCTGGTGAACTAACATAGCTATGGAAAATCACCATTTTGAATGGGTAAATTCACTATTTCTATGGCCATTTTCAATAGCAAACTGTTAGTTTACCAGAGGGTAGTGAGTACATCGTCTGGTGCATCTCTTAATCTTGCCACGCACCAAGGTCTGTGGCGGCGCACCACTTCTGGCGCATCACGACTTGTTTCTCCAGACAAGCGGCGCGGACACGACTTCAGGCCTTTTTAAATCATTTGGCACCCCGAAGATTTGGTCCAGGAAGATGCAGGGCTAAGTTTGTTCCATCTTTTCTGCAGAAATTGAACTGGAAGTGGATTGAAGATTGAAGGTTTTGAATGTTGAAACTGTATAATATACATTTACTTATCATAATTATAATATAATATCCAAATCTCTATCAATAAACCTGTTGAAATCAGAAGAGGGCGTATCACTCCACCTTCACTTTTGGTCATGCAAGCCTTTGGGGCGATGGTCGAAATTCATGCCAAGTTGCCTGCGCAGGTGACAAGCCTAACAGCTTTCGCATCTGTGACATGCTCAAGCATCCCTGAATAATACTGAAATTATTGCGTGCACCAACATTTTTTGTACATGGCATTGCTGTTGGGAACCCATTTCACTTAAGAATGGATTCCTTGCCAACTTGCCAATTTGCACTCTGCGCCATCGGCTGACAGAGTTCCCCTTGGAACATGGGTGCAGCAATGTCGTTGCAGCTGGAATTCCACAGACTCACGCACCAAAGCTGAGTCAGTGCCCGCCAAAGCGGCCAGCCGGGATCTCATCCCGTTCCGCGGAAGTTGCGCGAATTTATGGTGCCATGACCCTGTTCACCGGGCCACTAGGCTGGAACAGCTGTTCATAGGTGTACTGACTGCGAGAAGCCAATGATGTCCATGTCCTAACAGCTGCACAGCTGCAGATGATGTTTTTTTGATTCCTCAAAAGTGCTGAAGAGTTTTACATGAATATCATTCTGGCCCACTAAGAGGAATAGCTGCCATCAATCATATCAACTTTCTCAATGCCATGCTTAAAAATCACCCAAACCGCACACCTGCCAACCCTTGTTCTTCCTTTGATAACGCACAATTTGGCCTGCAAAGCTACTCTCCCCTGTGCGCACTGGTTGATACTGGTTGTATTTTGCAGCAAGTAAATCATCCCCCTGTGTATGCAGTACTTAGTTTTGATTGATCTTTTCATGCCTGGTGACAACCCTGCAAGTATTGTTTCCTACATAAGAATCATAAAATATATAATCATTGCTATCAAGCTACTCAGCAACCTAACATCGACCCAATTTGTTCATCTCTTTCAGGCATCTATCTGATAAGATTCGTAAGATTAAAAAATCTTCGGTCCTCAGGGAACCATTTTCTCAGGGGTCGTAAGCAACCATTTTCTCCCATCCCCTGGGGATGCCCTGTGGCGCAGCACCTGGGGCTGCTGGTAGTAGGAATAGACTAAGGCCCATGTCCACAGTTGGATGCCAACGCCCAAGGCCCTTTGGGCCACCACTGCGGGTGTCTTGTCTCGCCTTAAAAAGAACGCCACAGCAACGCAACGCAACGCAAAGGATGGTCTAAGGGGGGGGTAAATATATGGGTATACCTATATATATATAGGGTAGTAAACATATATATATATGTATACGGTAGTATATGGTACAGTAGTAACTGGTCTGTTCTTTCATGTCATGCTTCCTATACAATTCTTAACGTGAATGCCAAATGTTGAAACCCCGCATTGAAAAGTGCCTAACTGGTAGCGGTGACTTTGCTGATGCATACTTCAGCAATTCCCCTACCAACACATTCCTGAAGGCTGATGGGCATTCGGGTCCTTTTTGCCTCATCAGGGTTCTGACGAATAGGATTATTTTCATTTGCTCCCTCTCTCTCAATTTATACAAGTTCAAATTATATGATTATATGAACTTATGACTATATATAATCTTTTTTACGTATACATGTGTGTTCGCTATTTCAGCACCAGGTGATGCTTCATCCCCCAGGGCCTTTCAAGTGACTGTAAAACATCAAAATCACTGCGACTCAGCTGGTATAAGTTCTTTAAGTTTGACCCAAAGATCAAACGTGATCTCAAACTTGAATTTCAAACCATCCAAAGCGCTGGGTAGCCAATGACCAATCAAACAAGTAAGCGTCAAATCACTGTGGCCCAGTGACATTTCACCCAGTTTGATCGCTTCATCAGAGAGTTTGTACTCAAAGACCGCCTCACCTGAAAGCAATGATCTTTGGGTGAAGCACATCTAGGGTGTCAACAGATTCAATGTATTCAATGCTCAAATTTAAGAACACACATTACAACATCAGTTTGATCGAACCAATAAATAAATCACAACTGTCTACATGTATATTAGTGTATTTGTATAAGCTGTTTATATCGTAGTAAATATGTATATCAATGTATATCATATTATATGTGTTTACAATAATATAGCAAACATATAATTCAATCAAATATCATATATTCGTATAATTATGTGTATGTATATATATATACATAATTGCATATACATATACATATACATATACATATACATACACACACATACACATACACATACACATACACATACACATACATACACACACACATACACACATACATACATACATACATACAAACATACATACATACATATATATATATATATATATATGTATGTATGTATTGTCATACAATCTTCATCCCAAGTACCAAAATGGACATGGTTCTTCATCTTCCCTTCAAGCCGTGCCGTAGCCGTCAGCCACCCGTGCCGTCAAGCAGCGCTCGATTCCAAGCAGCGTGAGGTCCACCACAACATCTCCAAACGGAAGGGCGCGTTCGGGAGGAGGTCGTCCGAAGCGACGGTCCTGGAGGCAACGGTGCTCCATGACGGAGCCATCTGATTCAACTTTTTTTGAGGATGCTTGTTGCATATACTGAGTTGTTGTTGATCTGGGTTGTTTCCAAATGTTTTTTGTCATGTGTTAGTTTACAAACTGTTCCAATTCAAAAATGCACCTTCTGAACCAAGAGCCTGCACATTTTGACAGATGCTTTCATGCTCCTCCTATCTTCTTTGACTGCGGGCCAACATTTAATTGCCAGGGACTAAGAAATTTTGGCCATTCTTGATGTCCGATTTTGAACCACAAGCAACAACATGTGTGAAGTTTGGCTACAGCCCCCATCCCATGTAAATTTGAACCGAAGCAAAGTATTTCAAGCATCGTCCCACCTGAAACTATTGCACAGGCTGTTGGTTTTTCTTCCCTGAGCAACACTATATCTTCAATTGGGGATCATCATAGCAGGTAGGCCCGGAAACACAGCTTGGGAATCACCAACCGGTGATATCATATATCATATGTATTGTTGCATTGAAAACTTCTGAAATTCACATATTTGATGATAAAACGCGGTCAAACCATGTGAAAAGCATATTTCTGATGGGTAAAGCCACCAAGGTCCAATTTTTGGCTCCTTGACCTCGCTGGAGATCCAAAATCGACGGCTTTCTCCGGGGATCATCGTCGACAAGCCTCGTTTCATGGCACCAAACTCGCAGACCAAGGCGCCCTCGTCTTCACCCTCCTTGGTCAACGAGGCTCGATCTGGTCGTTGAGGCCGTTTTGGATGTTTTGTTGTTGATTTTAAAGTGTTGCTCATGAACAGCAAATGTTTTGGATGTTTTGGATGTTTTGTTGTTGACTTTAGCTCCTTATGAAACATGAGTCACATGAGTATTTAAAGTGCCACTCATCAGATACTGTCTATGTGCCATTCTACCTGGGATGATGGGTTGAACCACCCACCGATCATTGGTTTAACCCCTGCAGCTTGCACTGGGTCGTTAGCGACCTCAAAGCACCAAACTCCATCAGCCAAACGTCCACCGGAGAAAAGAATCTTCATATTGGATGGTTACCATCTGGTTATTTAACATAGCCATGGTATAGATGGCCAATTTATAGATGGTTTACCTATTAAAAATGGATACGAATGGTGATTTTCCATGGCTATGTTAAATAACCTGAGGGTATATCATGTTATATCCTCCAAGAGTTCCCCACAATACGAGCAATCCCAAACGGCCACGGCCAAGCGGCTGAAAGCATATTGCAAGTTCCAGAAGCTCCTCGGCAATCCCAAACCTGAAGGCTATACGGCTCAAAAGGATCCTGACAACTTGAGTTCTGTGTGCCACGGTCAAGTTACATCGTGGATCATCGTGGTGTATGGTCACCCCACCAGGGATTTCTTGCAATGAGTATCTGAACCCCTTTGAATGGGCAAATCATCATCCTCCAGTATGGGAATATAATCCAATGTTTTAACGTCACAGACCTGAAGGTTTTCACCACTTTGTTAATCTCTGTCAAACTTTAGTTGCATCATGGTGCATCATGGCATCATTCACTTTTTTTCTATGGTCAGACCTGATATCATCTCAATTTTGGTCATACCCATTATCACAATTTTGGTTGCTTAAATGCACAAGTTGTACCATATCCCGATCCACCATAGACTGCAGCGGAATCAGTTCTACAAGCGGATCCCACTTGGCAAGTGGCGGTGTAGAACCCACCAATGGCCAATCCAACTGGAAAATCTTCCATGCCCGACGTACGTTTTTTTTTGGTAGGTTCCTAAGATTCCTAAGCCATGGAAAAACTGCAAGTGATCATCCAAGATATATATATATATATACAGTATGTGCGATTCTAAATGGGACAAACCAGTGGTTACCCACTCAGGACTCCAAGGGGTAGTCCAAGGAAAATGGGGATTCCTATTTTCACGCCTGGCATTTCAATAGTGGAATGATGAGAACCAATCAAGTTTGGAGGCACCACATGATCCCCCAAAAATCCATATGTCATATTAGTAAAACAGTAGTAAACCATCACCAATTTTTATCGTTTCTATGGGTGGTATAAACAATGAATCCGTATGGGTTGTTTATGACATCGCTTTACTAACATTGTTAAACCCAATGCCATAAACAATCTCCAAGTCATCACCACAATTTCATGACTAGTATAGACCGTCCCCAAGTGGTAGGTTTAGTATTGGCTTCCCCACATCTTCTTTGTTGATCTTTGTTCAAGATCATGAATTCAAAAAAATGGTTTATGGTGGTTCATGAATCCATATAGAGGCTTCCCAAAATGGGGGGTACCTCTAAATCATCCAGCTATTAGATTGGGATTTTCCATTGTAAACCAGCTATTGGGATACCCCCATGACTATGGAACCCCCCTGGGGCCCTGGGTGGTTTCTGATATCCGAGGCACCGTATAGGCCACGTGCACCCCATCAAAGTCCCTGGGACAGCTCGACGGGCTGAAACCAGCCATGCCGTTCCAGGCCATGCCTGATCAAAGGTGGATGTGATAATGGTTGCATTGGGATTTCACTGGGAACCCAATGATTGTTTAAAATAAATCTGATAAAATCCCATGATGGTTTAACTATTCAAATTTCAAAATGGTGATATATATGATATGTCCATGGGATTTTAGTGGTTTTACGAGGGTTTTCAATCCACATTTGATGAGGTTCAACCATTTCTGGGTGTGAACGGATAGTTGACTGCACGGGGCGGGTGGATTTGACCCAGCTGCTTGCCTGTTGTTCCCAGAAAGGATATGCTTTAACTGCCAACTTCATGGAACATTTACCATGGTTCATTGACACATTTCCAAGTATATATATATATATCAATGGTATAACCTCCTTCAGGTATACATATATATATATACATGCACATGTAAAATCAACCCCAATTCATGTTCGCATGGCACATCTGGGATACTTCAACCCTGTAAACACACTATGCAACTGTGTATGGTATTACCACATTTATTATGAAAGGCAAAATATTCAATATCAAACTACGTACTAATCCCGGGTTCAAACCGCGCCTAAAATGGGACGTTCCTTGATGGATATGTATCTATAGCAGTTATAAAAGTTAAGTAGATTCCTTGATAATCTTGATGTGTCATATCCCATTAAATTGTCATTATATATATATCGGTACGGCTGTATTTCATATAGCAACTCCCCAAGAAGACAAACAACATATTACACCAAGAATTGGATGTTCATGACAAATATATAATCGAAAATAATCACAAAGTTAGGATCACTAATAAGATATGATGATCACTAAAGATCTGTTTATTGGTCAATCATGGGAAAAAACACATTAACAATCACTGAATAATCACCTAATATTCACCAACAGTCACAATCGCGTGACTGTAACAATTACTAATCAATAATCCCAAGTTGAAGCACTTTAGATACTCTAGCGATTTGCTTAACAATAATATATAATATATATGGAGGTTTCCTAAAATGAGGGGGTACCCCAAGCCATCCAAAATTAGAGCATTGTAGTATATTGAAACCCATGACCTTTGGATCCCCCCATTTCAAGAAACCCACATATATATATATATACATATATATATATATATATTATATAATCACTAGATAAAGCCACGACCCCCACCTCCAGCCGTTGCCGAGGACCGCTGCAGCAGGCTACTCTTCACCGCGCCAAGCGTCTCGGCCGACTGGGGCGCCTCCGGGAGCGGTGAAATCCCGAATTTTTAAGTGAAATCATCGTGGAAACTGCCAATTTTTAGATGGGTTTCATGGATTTTCCCAGTTAAAAGTGTCATAGATCTGGAATAAATCCATCAGTTGTCTTCATCAAATCCCAATCAAATTCTGGTTGAATCAGAATTGTATTGCTTAAATTTACGCAAATCCATTCTCTTCGTTGGATAAATCACCATTTGTCCTTGATGAAATCCATTCTTGAATCGGATGAGGATCTGCGTACGATCTGCACCTGCATATTGGGCGTGGCATCATAGAGCTGCACTAAAGTGCCCGGAGGAACTTGCGGCACTTCGGAGCTGTGCACGCCTCAAACGAGGTCACATGAAGGCTGCGGTTGAGATGCCGAGAAAATGGCGACAAATGTTGGGACTGGGGGTTGAACCATCAACATTCATGCGATTCATGCGACTACACCTGGGATAGATGGGATTATTGGATATTATTGGATTATAAATTATACATCGGGATGTTCAGATAACCATGTCAAAATGAAGGTTTCACCAGCAAGACTGGCAGCAGTTTAATTCGTATTGAATGGGGATATAACATAAGATCACCAACCATCAACGTCATGGAGGTTTAACCATCAACGTCATCAACATCATCAACAGGGATTTTTTGGGATCTAATAAGGGCCCCTAGGGATATGTAATCAACGTTTGGGCGTATGTGATGTACACCCCCAAAAAGTTATTTCCTATTGGGTAAATGATGAATAACCAGTAGAACTTGGCCTACCCTATTTTCAGACAAAAACATATACAGCATTTCAGCGTTTATTTATGTGTGTATAAAATTACTGTGTGTGTAATTCATATACACATCTGTTCATGCTGTATATATATATATATCCAGTCAGTATCCTTAAACCATAAAAAGTGTCAGACATAATCATAATTGTATATCCAATTGAAATTATCTGGTTGGTGGTTTCAACCCCTCAGAAAAATATTAATCAATGGGAAGGGTTATCCCATATATTATGGAAATAAAACATGTTTGAAACCACCAACCAGTTTTGCATACAGATCATACAGTTGTACATGATGTTTCCATTTACATGCCCATTGAAAAGGGATATCAGACTGCCATGATTGCTGTAGGGTACATAAGTTTGACCAGTTTTGGCCCTCACAGTTTTTTTTTTTCAGGACGGCTGATATACTTCCAGCTAAGTATGGGCTCTTGAGCGAACATATGACTGTTAATTTGCAACATTGCAGCATCAGATTTGAAGTCTCAAGTTTTCCTGGCTGCATGCTGGGAAAGGAATCAAGTAGTCAGCCTAAATGAACAATCAAATCTAAACAAATCAAAGAACTTCAAAAAGTCCTGTTCCTTCCAACTTCAAGTCAGCACAGAGAAAATCAGCCCGTAAAATGTCGGCCATGGCCATCCCTTCTCAGCTAGCGACGCCACAAAGATGCGTGCTTCTCGATCAACTTCAGGATCCCGGATCCATTGGAACCTTCCATTGGCAAAGCGACTTCGACACTTTGGCCCGCCATGTTGAAGTTCATCAGTCGCGCATCTTGGGATTGTCCTGGCGAGAACTGGCCTTTAAAAAGCATGGTTAAAAGAGGTAAAGGGATGTAAAAGGACCACATCTGAATCAAAATGCTACTTAGATATATACTTACATTACTTATACATACTTATACGATGTTAAAAGGGACCACATATTTGGCCGCCATCTTTTCCCAATGTGTGGATGGTTCAGCAGCCCTGCCTTCTCTTCCCTCAATGGCTGGGAAAAACAAAGCCAGCCGCTCCGGCAGGGGCTTTCGCAAGGCCATACGGCGTCTGAAGGCGGTTTTGGTCATGGCCGAAAATTCCTTCACCAAATAGTTGGGATCCATGGCGTGAAAATCCGAAGCGTCATTGGCTTGGATCTGTCGACTCACCTTGGATCTGGGACTTTTCTGACCCTGACCCTGACCCTGCGGACCCTGCGCACCCTGCGGCATCCAACTGAAACACAAAGGCATCACAAAGGCCATGCCAAGGGCCATGGCCAAGGGTGCCAAGCATCGCGCCCGTCCCATGGCGGCGTTTTGAGGAAGCGAGGACTTGAGGGAAGATGCTGAGGGTTGAACCAGGGAAAATCTGGAAACCTTTGGAAAGCCATGGCTGCCAAGAATGGGAGGCCAACTGATGGGGGTCCAGCCATTGCACCCCCAAAGATGGCAAGATTTTTGGATCCATAGATGGATCAGTGACTCCCGAAGCCTTTTTACTGCCAGGGCAGCGCTACGTGCCTGTGCGGTTGGGAATCGCAACTGCTTGTTGCGACTTCTGAGGTGCTCAGTTGGAAAGTTCTGATGTGAGAACACAAATACCTCCTGAAATCATTCAACCATTCGAACTATTGGTTCATGCTCAGCTATGCGTTCAATCATATAAAATCACATATATATATATATAAATAACCAGAAATAATCATATATAATCACATAGTATATATATATATGATTATATTATATGTATATCATAAATTTTCATAATTCGTCCCGTCTTGTGCTACACGTACTTCTGCATGCCTTGTGTCTGAGCAATGACCCGCCAGCTCAGCATCAGCTCAAGCATCCTTCTCGACGATGGCCTGGGTTAGCTGCTGCTCAAGGTGATGAGTGGCGGATCGTCATCCCATAACATGGGCAATCTCCAGGGGTTGGTAACTGTCCCATTTTGGGAATATTGGACATCACCTTATAGTAGCCATTATAGACCATATACCTAATGGTTGGGTGATGTTCAATGGGGACATTTAATGACCCATGATCTCGGATTAGATACTAAAAACATCTAGGAAGCAACATGGAAAACATACTCCATTCGTCAAGAATAGTGAAAAGCATTCGTAAGTTGCAGATCTCAAAAAAACATGATCTACCCTGTGGTACTCAAACCTCACACAACGTACCTAACTGGCGGCCAGGTTGGAATTTACCGTTTTTTCGTGTCCCCCTTCAAGGAACTTGTCGGTTGTGCGTCCAAATGCCCCAAGTGTTGATCCGTTGTCTCCCATCGACTTGATCCATACATCATACTGGATCATTACTTGGTTGATAAGTCCCCTAAATGGCATATGCCACTTATGCCACGGGTAATATGGTTATTATAAGTTATGAGCCATTAGGATAACCAATTTAGAGTTTGTAAGTCCCCGAAATGGGTTATTCTTCTATTTAACCCTATTCGTACCAAAACAAAAAAGGCTACCTAGACATCCATTCGTACTAGAAAACAGCACCCATCCCCATGGTTTCGTACTAATTAGTTTTCATGAAAACGCATGAAATATGCAAATCATTCAGAATTTGTCAAAATAGTGATCTTCGTATCGTTTTTTTGAAACGCATTACTTTGTAGTGGCACCAAGGAGAAACGGACAGAAAAACATAGCGCAACTCAAGCGCAATTTTGCGCCATTTGGAGCGCAATTTGAACAAGTAGTACACTTTGCAAAAATCCACCAACAACATTGTTTAGTTTTTTGGCGGGCGACCACTTTTTTGTGAAACATCATCAAAATATCAAACTGTTGAAAGTACAACTTTTGAATTCATGTCACTTTTTTCTATAGTACAAATGGATGTCCAGGTAGCCTATACTCATTATAAATAAACAATATAGATTGGTATATAATCCCATTAACTATAGATATATCACCTATAAACAACGATAGATATATTCATCATAAACCATATAATTCTTTTATAAATAATCAACGTGGTAATGACATCCACTGGGATGATCGTCATTTGGGTCATGTTGCCATGTTGGTCAAGCTCCCATGTGTGCTAAAGCCCACTGTTGGTCAAGAGCCATCATTTCCTCTGCTGAAGTTACCATTTTTGTTGCTGACCATTTCTGTCGGCTAAAATCCACATTTTACCACATGAAGAGCAAGGGACGGTCAGGTGGCCATCGATCTCGGCTTCAGTGAGCCGGTAGAATCCCCTCCTAGACCTCGGAACACGCTTTCTCGCGGCCAATCTCTATGGATTTTATTAGAGTGATTCCAAGGAAATCTGCAGGCGAAATGTTGAGGAAACAGGCTTTTTTGTGTCTCTCGTGTCCAATTCTGGGCAAATTTCTTCGTTGCTTCGGATTATGAAGTGGATGAACATGGATCAAACTTTTGAGCATCTTGGAGATCCAAGAGTGGAGACAGACTTTAAGCTGATTTTTGCGGATTCCACATCTCTCGAGACCCCTATGACTTCAGCGATTGGGCCCTGGGGTTCCAACTTGGACACCACTCCAACTTCGATGTCGGAGGCCTGTGAGGCTGTCGTGGTTTTGAGGCGCCCAGATTCTGAGGCATTCTTAACTTGACAAAGAGATATTGAAAAGTGCTGAGAACTATACCCTCTGGTAATTTAACATAACTATGGACAATCATCATTTTCAATTGGTAAATCCACTATTTCAATGGCCATTTTCAATAGCAAACTGTTTGTTTACCAAAGGGTATGCAGTAAATTGAGGTCCCAGGATGTTCCAGTGTTTCACTCTTGGCACCTTGAAGTCCATACCCATGACAGCCTGCAGGCATCCAATTGCCTCAGCCGTTGTTTTTGGTGCTTCCAAACTGACAGCTGGAAGCTGTTTCTCGGCAGAACTTTTTGATTTAACCTGGCAACATTTCAAGCAAAGATATCCTAAGCTTCATATTATACCTATACTAAAAGTATATCCAGTTGAAATTTATTCTGTCTTATTCTACACCATACTCCAGTCTTGTTGCCTTATTATGAAATTCCCTAACTTCATCCAAGTGCGGAACATCATTTTCCATGACCCAAAATTTTGGCGGTAGCCCTATATGTTTAGTGATCAAATCATATTAAATCCCCAGAGTCAGCCTTTCCCAGACTTGCTTGGCGCCTGTTGGATGGTCTCTGCTTCAGTGAATTGGATTTTTTTCTTCACGATTTTCTCGAGGGCGTTCTGGGCCTCCACTGGAGAATCATCATTTTTTTGATTAAACTGCTGTTTTGGAAGTATCTCACATTTTCGGACACACCCATGTATCTGGATAAATTGTACTAATTCACTGACCTGAAATAAGCCTATATTGGGATAGTTACCCTACTAGCCATCATTCCAGTGACGTGGCAGTGAGGTCGTTATCACTTATCCAGAAATGCATATTAACATATAATATGCTTATACTTGGATTGGGTCCCTTTTGCAGTGTCTTGAGCGCTTCATAACATCTGAAGGGGTTCAGGCCTTTAGACAGCAAAGACAGGATCGGTATTGTTCTTGTTAAAATCTATATAATTCTATATATATATACATATAAGGAACCCCCAAAACGATAGAAAAGCAAATCAATATCTCCGTGGGATTTTAATTCTCTATTTGTTTTGGGGTTCCTATTGTTTATAATATACAGTGTATATATTTAATATTCACAGGTTAGAATTGATGAATACATAAATATAGCATAGAGATAGTGTTTTTTTTGGGTTTGTTTTTTCAATCGTCCTTAGTACAAATGATGACTTCAAGGGAAGCATTGTTAAAATGCGCAGCATTTGCATGGCAAAACATGGTAATTCCTCAGGGAAATGGGCGCGGTTCCGCTCACTCTCGATGTTTCTTTGACAAGGCTAACCAATAAAGCCCACTAGTTGAACCATTCTAAAACCATCATAAACGCAAAAGAACCCTCATCAAAATCATCTTGAACATTCCAAGATCTAAAACTAACTACAATCAGATTCTTCACTAGGAATGTCCTGGATAATTTAATGACATCTACGATGTACAATGAGATCCCAGTAAACATGTATCAACTATGTCAACTACAATCAAATCATCCACGGCTTCCCAGCCGCCTCCTGGTCCTTCGTCCCGGCAGCAGCGGCTTTGTATCCAAAATATTGGCCAGCAGGATCAATCTGAGCCACAGCCAGGGGGAGATCAGGTGACATGGATTCGCATTCTCTACCATTCAATGGCTTTGTCCGTAAACAATGGCTATTCCCCAACTCAACTAGTTCATCATGTATGTATATATATATATATTTATTCCCATGATATGAAATGGCCATGAATTGCTGGTATTACACCATTTTCGAAACAAGGGATATCCTTCAGTTGCTCAGGTCTGAGCTCAGAGGTTTCGACTTATTCGATGGCTTGGGGTAAAGAAACTACAAACCATGGTCTTTTCCATGACACAAGGGGGAATACTGCTAAGGTTCCCTTGAATCGTCTGATGCTTTGAAGAACTTTGAAGAGATAAAAGTTGTATGACCAAATCTTCAAACACAAAGCCTTCTGAAGTTCCGACGTTCATACAAGTAGTGTTTGTTTTTTTATTGCGGGGGAGATAATTCCCTTCATCGCCCTATCTGATGACATTTATTCACCCTGCCCAAAACAAGTTTTACACTACACATCCAGGTCAGGGCCTTTACAGGGGTGCATGTACAGTATATAATATTTTTCTTCAAGAAATTAATCCTATAAAAAAGATGAAACAATATATATATAACATCCTAAAATTGTTTATGTATCCTATATACGTACAGTATATATTTATAATTTATATATATATATAATATATTAAACAATGCAAGGCCGGCTTTCCATTACCTCTTCATACGACTCCGTTTCGCCAGGGCATCACCACAAGCCATTGGCAGCAGAGATGGCGGACTCATGTGTCATACATGAAGATATTATGGTTTAATCATTGGAATGATATATTCTGATATATTGAATGATATTGGGTTCATAATGGGTTCATGTTGGGATATGAGCAACATATTGGGTGTCTAAAAATTGAGGGGAAACATCGCAAAACCAGCGGTTAATAATCATTTGCTGTATTGAAACTGCCAACTTCAGGCACAGCCATTTGTATCCTTTGTTGGGAATTGCCAAACATGTCGAGTTTTGGATGTCCAAACTCTTCCCCCACAGCCTGGTACAGCGAAGGGCCCTTCTCATCATCAAGGGAGAGCCTGAAGCACCGCACCGTCGCTGCCAAGCCATCACCAAAGGCAACAAAACTGGCAATTTAACAGTTCGCTATGGAAAATCACCATTTTTTGAGGGTGTAAATCATGGAACTACATGATCCAATGGGCCAGGCTTCCATAGCTAAAATTCTCAGGAGGTCACCAGCTGGAAACAGTTTGACGCCAAGTTGCAGCATGGTGCTGACACCGTAGGGTCGCATGTAGGCATGCTGGGTATAGACCTGGAGCGAATATCGGCACTGCCATGAAAATCAGAAAAGTTAGCATCAAACATTTTTAGCGGACAAATACCTTTTCACAGAATACTGAAAATTGGTGTTTGACTTCAGGTGCCCAAAGAAACCATGCCATGCCTTGAAAAAATCAATCAACTCAATTCCCAGCTCCGTTGACACATTTCAGTCCGTTTTTTCGTCAATTCTTGGCCCTTCCGACCCAGCACCTGTGCAATGTTTGCCAGTTTCAAGGCCAGGTAGTGAACCTGAGAAATTTGGAGCCCTCCTACTGTTGTGCAAATTTGACCCATCAGACATGGCACTTAAAGTGATCAAAGATTGGGAATGATGATTCTGATTCTATGGATGCTAGGACTAAGTAGCCAGAGCAATCAAATATTGACACAGATTAGTCAATATGAGTCAAACCATTAAAAAATAAACTAGGTTTTGTTCTTCTGTGCCGGATGCTCTCAGTCTTTGCCCCAAGCTTCCCCAGCTTCCGCTGAGCTTCCGACCGGGATTTCGTAGGCATTCTTGTCCTTGAACTTGGCTGCAATCTCTCTTGCCCTGGCGTTTCAAAAGGTGAGCCTGGACAAAATCAAACTGATTCCTTCAAGGGAATATCGGAAAATGGAGGCCTTTAACTATATCTTTTACCCCAAATATCCCCTAATTATCCCCACATATAGGGGGGGGTTCCTACAGAATTTGTAAACAAAAACAACCAAACTCAGCCCTTCGAAACGGCACCTGTACACCAGAGCTCGAGCATCTGGACTCATGCCCGTCATCAGGCACCCCACGTTGGGAGTGATGTTGTAGAGGTGTGTGCCGAAATCCTCCAGGACAGGCAGGATTTCGGTCGCCAATTCCAAAGGATGGGATTTTTCTGTCACTATCAGTATTCTGTGACTGTTATCTGTTATGATGATGTTTGTGTTTCTGAAACTCCTTGCGGGTAAGGCTCCTTTTATTGGACACAACCCAAAAAAAACAGTTCGGCTGGACAAATCCGGTGTCTCCCTAGCTCCAGTCTATCGTGGCAATGGGAAAATCCATCCGAAATGGAGGTTTCATTGGGAAAATCATCTACGAATGAATGGTTTTCCAGTGTCACGTTTGATTCCCGGAGGGTGTATAGGTGTATATATTATATATATTATATATATTATATATATTATATATATTATATATATTATATACATTATATATATTATATTATATATATATATATATATTATATATATTATATATATTATATATATTATATATATTATATATATTATATATATATTATCTCATTATTTTCTACAAAAGCTCATTTGAAACCGCAGGCCAAACAAAAGTAATGACCAGGCTGTGTGAATGCACGTTTGTGGTCTGTTTATCTCCTTCCAGGTCCATGCTTAGCTATGGGTCTATCGATGGCTAAGATAGAAATGTGTTTGTGTCTTGTGGAAGTCGGGAAAACATGAAAAACAAACATCTACGACGGACGAGAGCCCCACTGCTCTCGACCTTAGCCTTGTCTATACAATGATTTTCAAGCTGCAGCAGGTCAAAACCATTCTCGGCTTGGTTGCTTCTCCGTTATGTCTGGAAATCGTTTTTACATGAGCTTAGAATATGTCAACTTATATTGACTAAACGTAGCGACTGGAATTCCCACTTTTCAACAAAATTTAAGCTCAGTCCTTGTCCATCAGCTTGTCAGGGACTTTCTTCTGTGTCACTGCAACAACCTGGCTGTTACCAGGTTCAGTGGGAAGTGGGGATGCAACTCAATTCACTCCCAAACTTTTCTTTGGAACAGTATGATACATTATTTATGCTTAACCCAGTTGGTTGGTAGTTTTGCCAACTTTTGCAGGTATGATTCGATATGTGCCATGGTCAAAACATGGTACATAGGCTTTTGTCATTCATCCCAAAATGGAAATTCCTATGATGGGGTACGTATATGAATCCTTATTATAATTGAAGACCATACCTTACTGTGGAAGATATGCCCAAGTTTTAACCATGGCGCATGTGACGATACCTACAGAGTATCATCAAAAGGCAAGATGCGTCAAGCAGGCAAGGGACATTTCCAGGCATCATCCCTTTGGTTCTACAACTACCTCTCAGGAACACTGAAGATCCACCACAACTGTGGGTTTTGAAACTAACATGGCACACCAGCTGATTTTTCTCAACCAGCACTTTTTCATAAAGCAAACCACATGAAAACACCTGAACATGATTTTTGTGATGTGAAGTTACATTTGATGATTTCCCGAAATTTACACATAACCATGCCATCAACTATGTCCGTTCTTGTTCACAGGCCCAAACAATGGAAGCACAACAGCCACACAACAACTTTGGATTCTGGACCACATCTTGGATTCTTATGGGTGTCGCAAGAAAAAAAAACGACATGCGACAAATCATGTCGCTCCTCATGGGACAGCGGTGATCTGGGTGGCCCTACACTGTCATCTCCTCGCAGAGCCACTGATGTCATATTCTGGTTCTTCTTCACAGCCTGAAACCTCCAGCCATGCAAGGCGCCCTTGAGGGTTTCAAGACCCAATTCCTGGTTAGTGCTCGAGATTTCAACCCAGTTGTAGTTCGTCAATTGACAGTCATCCGAGCAACTGGGGAGAACAATGAGTCCAAACCTCCAGCCCTGTGTCTTGATTGGTTTCACTGGTTCGATGAGATTATTCACCTGCTTGATGATAGTACTGAGGAGAAGGATGAGGATGAGGATGAGGATGAGGATGAGGATGAGGAGGAGGATGATGATGATGATGATGATGAGGGAAAATGATAATAGTGAATATGATAATAGGGAATATGATAATAAGTAAGATGATAATAGGTAAGATTATAATAGGGAATATTATGATCATGATGATGTTGTTGTTGTAGATAATGTTGTGTCAAAACTCAAAGCCCAGATGTGGTTCGCGCTCGTAGTAGAGAGTAAGCCCTCCATTTTGGGAGGTAGCTACCGGCAACCCAAGGAGCATCAAACATACGGACTGAAGCTGGCTGCAGGTCAAACGATCAGCCATTATTTCAGATCACTTCAGAACTTCAGATCCACCATCCCTAATTGGGGTTTATTCTTGGGTATACCCCTAGCACTGGGATGATGTAAAATGACCCCCAAATAGTTGGTGAATGGGATGGTTTCTTATTCGGGTTACCACAATACCCTCTCAGCCTCTCAATCTGTCTCGAAACATGCAGCATTCAAAGTAAATTCGTAAAAATCGGTGGAATCGCCAGCTATGTCCTGTCTTTGAGAACTCCTAAAGTCTGTCACTTGATGGTACCTGGGCCTTCCAACTCCTAAAAAATATCAGTCGTTTTGCACAATCAGGCGTTTCATCAAATTTATGGTCGTATCGAGCGTTTCCCCAAAAAGTTAGGCGTGGTATGTCATGGCTGTGTTT
>Ga0126342_10007757_pt1 | contig 19212 bp, 15 predicted proteins | sample Cyp1metagenome_FD_92528 | JGI IMG/M metagenome (GOLD analysis project Ga0126342, IMG submission 92528) | Coral microbial communities from Lord Howe Island, Old Settlement Bay, Australia - Cyphastrea 1 metagenome | ecosystem: Host-associated > Invertebrates > Cnidaria > Coral ... | reverse complement strand
TGATGATGATGATGACGATGATGATGGTGATGGTGATGCTGATGATGATGATGCTGCTGATGATGATGATGACGATGATGATGATGATGATGCTGATGATGATGATGCTGATGATGATGATGACGACGATGATGATGATGATGCTGCTGATGATGATGATGCTGATGATGATGCTGATGATGCTGATGCTGATGCTGATAATGATGATGCTGCTGATGATGATGATGATGTTGACGATGATGATGATGACGATGATGCTGATGATGATGATGCTGCTGATGATGATGATGATGACGATGATGATGATGATGATGTCCAAGAACTTCCAAGATGTCCAAGATGTCAATCAGAAGGCCAAGCTTGTCATGAGGGACGGGTAAGCTGGGGGTGACAAAACGCCGCCAGTGTTTGGTGGCCATAGTTGGCTACGTATCATGTAGTGATGTAGTGTTCGCATGTGTTTCTCTTGGCCAATGCCGCTTAAAGACTGGATAGTGTTTCTTTGTCACGAATTTGGCTTAAGCAACTAGACAGGGTGCCTTCACTTCTTTGATTCGCCTTACTTCTCGCCCATGCACTACGTGATTTTTTGGTCCTCAAATGCTTCCAACATCCCAGGAATGCGCACCACCAGGCATTGCAGATGAATGTGGCTGGACGGAAAGAATCACGCGTAGCTGCCATGGTTTTCCGTGTCATGTGTTTCCAACCAAGGTTTTTGAAACTTTGGGACCCTTCCCAGTGATGCTATGGGGAAAGGCTCAGCGACTTGATCAATGACTTGTTAGGCACCCGAAGAGTAATGAATGTCGCACCTAATAAATAATGATCCTCTGGATATCCTTGGTTCATTGATTTCAGAGGTGTCTCATTTTCTATATTTTTCTGAGTTACTATACAAGTAAGATAGATGAATCTTTTATGGGAATAGGGGCCTTCACTGGCAGGGGCCTTCATTGGCACATTTGAGGGGTTGAGCCATCATTCTAAAACATTCCAAAACATTCCAAAAAATAGAAAAAAGGGCAGCATTTTTCCCTCTGTTTTATAGGAAAATTGGTGGTGGCAAATGAAGCCCCAGAAGCTCTTCCACAAAGGTATGTTTTTACTTTTTTGTTTTTGTTTTTTATTTGTTTTTATGTTTTCTATTTTTCTATTTTTTTTTGTTAAATTGTGCATTTTTTTTGCTAGTATTTGGGGCTGCTGTGAAAAATGTGGGAAGTACCAACGACCTGTGGTGAAGTGAAAAGATAGTGTGCTGAGTGCAGGGGCGTTGGCAAACCACAAAATGGGGAAGAATTATTTTGAAGTTTTTGTAATGTTTTCTAATGTTTTCCAACTTTGTTGAATGGTTTTGAACTTTTGGTAATTTTCCCTAATTTTTTAGAATGTTTAACAGCCTGGCATCCTGTTCCAATAAGGGTCCCTCTGAAGAGGATCCCAGGGGTGATGAATGAATGAAATAGTCATACCCTAACACACCAAGGGTGAGTTCAGGATGGTGGTGGGTGATTTTCCCAGCTATCAAGTTCCATTTTGATGGGAAATTCCCATTTGCTATGTTTGATTACCAGAGTAAGTCAACTATAGTCAACTTATCATAAATCAGCTATACCCTCCAGTAAATTAACATAGACCCTGGTAGATAGGGATTGGAAGACTAGTTTCCATTAAAAATTTGTGATTTTCAGGGTCCAACTGTTAATTTACCAGAGGGTAAATCCCAGAAAATCATATAACATCATTAATTTTTCGTGATTAAATCATGTTACTTCACCATGTCCCCATGGTTTCGTTGCGAGTTCCACGGCTGTAGGTTGTTTGCTACAGCTCGGCGATGGCTTCGGAGTCGCCAGGTGTGAGCCCTGGATTTACCATGGTTTCATAGGTTACCATGTGGTTTACCCTCTGGTAAACGTTTACATAACTATGGAAAATCACTTTTTTTAATGGGTAAATCCACTATAAATCACCATTTTCAATAGCTATGTTTGTTTACCAGAGGGTACCACATGATTCAATCTGAAAACTGGATGTGCTAAACCATGGTAAACCAAAAAAATCCCAAGAATAAACCTAGCATGACTAGGGATGGTTTCTACAACCCATAAGAGTGGTGTTTGGGGGTGGTTGAGTATTGGATTTACTGAAGATGCAAAAGTGGGAAATCATTGGAACCTTTCAAATTTTGCAAGCGAAAAGAGGCTGCGGCACTGCTCCAGATTATAGGCGGCACTGCTTTAAGTTGATCACTGTTGATCATGTTGATCTCAGGGTGCAACCCAAATTCGAAAGGCATCCAACCAGAATTTCGACTTGGGACGTGAGTACTTGACCACTGCAGTGAGTTTGCTGTGGTCAATGAGGACGACCGTGTTCAATGGCCATGATATTTGCTGAAACTCTGATGATGACTATTGATATTGAGTGACATTGAAGTGACATCAATAATCCATCAATTTATTTGTTGATATTATATATATATATAGATATTTACTGTAACATCTTCAAACAATAGATGGATTGATGTCGTTCTTAGCAACTCCCATCATCTTTTGACGTTGACCCAGGCGCCATGGGAACAGTTGCATCATGGCTCTTCTCCTTGGCGCTGCTGCAAGGGATGAGGCAGAGAAGTGTCAGGCGCAACGTGATTTTCATGAATTCCTTGTGCAAGGCATGTGGTGAAAGCTGGGAGGCCGGAGGAATCCGGAGGATGGGGATGGGGATGGAGATGGGGAGATGGGGATGGGGATGATGTTGATGCTCATGAGGAACATGCGGAAAAAGCATTTGGGGTCCATAAAGTCCGGACATTTGCTCATTGAATTACCATCTTCACGAAAGAAACGGTAAATCACACAAATCTCGATGGTTTCAATCCCAATGTGTTTGTTCAACTTTCATGGTTTTCCATGGTTTTCCTACCCCAACCTTTTCCCAGGTACTTTCCATTTGATCTTCCATAATAACCCATGGTTTTCCCAGGTACTTTCGAGGATCAAAACCAGGTTCCCATATGTTCCCAGCTGTCCACATGAATTTTCTCATTTAGCCTCTGGTAATGACTGTTACATAGCGAACTGGAAAATCACCAGGCTATTCATGGGTAAATCAACTATATATAAATAAATGACCATTTTCAATAGCAAACTGTAACAAATTACCAGAGGGTAACAAAAACATTCATTCACTAATAGCCATTAATAACCACCATTAACCACCATTAATCACCATTAAACCATGGGATTTTCTCCAGGTGGCCATCCATCAGCTGGGCTCCATGCGCTGCCAGAGCTTGGCTGTCGACAGAATCGGCTCCAACTGGGCCATTCAACGCCTGGCCACGGAGAGCTGGCGCCATGGGCGATGTCCTGGTGATTTCCAGAAAAACCATGGGGATTTTCATGGGAAATTTCATGATATATATATATATATAGTTATATATTTATATGTATAGAATTGATATATATATATATATAACCATGTCTAATCGCAACTAAACATATATATAGATAAAAGTAGGGGATATGATGGGACCTGATCCAATTTGCGTATGTTTGTTTATGGGAGGTCAGTATGGCAAGCTGAACGCCACAAACAATCCCCCGCTTACCAAATTGTATATTTTGATGGCATTAAGAACCACAAAAAATGTGGTTTACGACTGTGTTTCCAACGTTGCACCCATTCACTGTGATGGTGCCTCACTTGAAATATCCAATCATCCTTGAGCTGTTTGAGTCTCGCAGTACTCCAGATAGATTCTCCAAACTGCATTGCAATATGGTGCATTATGCTGCACTTATTCATAGATTTCACACGTATTCAACCCTACAATGTGCCCCCCCCCAGTTATGTTTGTAGGTTTATAAACCCCATGAATTCTATGGCATACTATAGCTGCAAAGTCTCATAAACATTAGTTAAACCTGAGTTATTGGATGTTTTTTCGCAACTTAGCTTTTCTTTGGCGCCCAAAATGGGCAGGTTTCAATTGGTACCGAGGCAAAACGCCCTACGATGCATGGAAGACGCTGGGCCACTCATTGGGCGCTCACTGGGCGCGTAGTTCGTTCCAGGTCTGAGTTTTTCTCTGAAAATTGGGATGGCGGGATGTCTTGCAGGTTTATATCGTTTATCTATCGATCTATCTATCTATCTATCGATCTATCCATCTATCCATCTATCCATCTATCCATCTATCCATCTATCCATCTATCCATCTATCGATCTATCCATCTATCCATCTATCCATCTATCTATTTCTCTAATCTAATCCCATCTAATCCAATCTAAATCTAATCTAATCTAAATCTAAATCTAAATCTAAATCTAAATCTAAATCTAATCTAATCTAATCTAAGCTTATCTTATCTTATCTATCTATCTTATTTATCTATCTTCTCTATCTATCTTATCTACCTATCTATCTATTTGTCTGTCTGTCTATCTATCTATCTAATCTAATCTAATCTAATCTAATCTAATCTTATCTATCTATCTATCTATCTATCTATCTATCTATTTGATGATGCATTTGTGTATAGATATATGCATATATAGGTGTATTTAATACATATATATATATAGAACAGTGTAGATTCCTATATATATATATATATGTATATATATTCATGATTTATAATCATTCACACACATATATATATATATATATATATATTTATATTTATATTTAAACACAGTATATCAAGTCTATAGTGCACCCAATTGACCCCTCATCCACGTGTGCCGAGGACATGCCGTCGCAGCAGCTGCAGTGCGATCAGATCACGTTCAGCTCGGCCATGGCCTGCGGCTTTCAGGGGTCCCTGGACAGCTTGGAACGGGGCCGAAAGCGGCTGGACCACTGGAAGGTTGGTAAGCCATGATAAGCCTCAGCCCTCCATTCCAGTGATCAGTTGGTGGGCTTGATTTATGTCGAAAAATCGGTGAAATGATATAAGTTGTTGATTGTTCATCCACATGTTGGAGCTGTTTAGGGGATAGTACAAGCTGTAAGGCGGTTGAACTGATATCGATTGGCATCAATAAACGTGAGAGTGAATATGAATCCCTGATGTTGCCGCAAAAATTGGGTTTCCGCCCAGTTTAGCAGCTGGAAGCCGTCATGAGTTTCGCGTGCGTTATGGTTTTGCCTACTTTCAAGAATCTAGGATGTATGAACATACATCTTTTTATGCATGCGTTTCTTTTACTTATCATGTATGTAAGTATGTGATGCAGGTGTTTGTATATATATATTATATTCATTTATATATAGTTGTATATCTATCTATCTATATCTATCTATATTTATATATATATTTGCAGTTTTATCATGTATGTATGTGATGCAGTGTGTATATATATATGTATATGTATATGTAGTTTTATCCGTCTAGGATTGTCTAATTGCAAAGAAACACATGAAGAAACGCATACATGCACACACATTCACGCAATATCATCATGTACCATCCACATTTGCATTTGGAGTGGAACAGAACACCTATTGAATTAGGAACGGAAAGAGCTATTGAATCTATAATTTAAAAGAATAGATAACTTGGTCGAACCCATGGTTATTCTCTGCGATGGGAATCCAAGTGCCGGTGCTAGGCATTGGCAGATTGCCTTGGCACTTCTGGATCAGATGCCCCGTCTACGGCTGTCCATCGACAGCATTTCCCTCACCGTGGCATTGAGCGCATGCGGTGGTAACCTGCAGTGGCAGCGGGCGCTGATCATGTGGCTGGGATGTTGAGCCAAATTGATGGGTTGGAATATTGATTTTTGTTTTAGATTTGTTTTGTTCTATGGTTTGTTTATTCATTTTTGATGGCCTTTGTTTGGGTATAGGATTATGATGATCATGGTTATGATTATGTTCGGTTGTTTTTTGTTTTCTTGCTACTGTCACATTTCTCTTTTAAGACTATTATTGTCATTGCATACAGCGAAACCCACAATGTGCGCGGAGGGTTTGTTGTTTCGCAGTTGCAGTGTCAAAGTTGCAGGCTTAGAGTTCCGTCATGTGGTTGTCGTTGTAATGATACCATCAGCCATATCCCGTTGCATTGCGTTTCCTACTACTAGCTTTAAATCACGGCCATTAGTTGGTTGAATCTTGAACCAATATTGGTATACTCCCCCACGATTCAATACACCCAAATCCAAGAAATTATAGCCCGCAATTGTTGACCTCCCACCATGTCCAAACAGTTTCCCCATGTTTCCCTGTTCCCCTGCCTGATGTGGTCAGGTTGATGACCCACGTGGCTCAAAGTTGTCGAGTGGACGAAGCCTGCTATGGCTGTGTTGTTGCAGCCTGCAGTGATGCCAGTGGCTGGCAAGCAGCGTTGGCAGTGCTGGAGGCAATGGGTTGCTTGGAGGCAGAAGTGCATGAATTATGTTACAGCAAAAATGATCGAAACAAGATCGGGGTTTTACATCCCAAAAGGCAAAGAGATTCTGTTCATATTCGTTTCATATGCCAAGTTTGGTACAATTTGTGGCAGTTTCATGGCAGTTAGCATATGCCTTCGGCGAAATTGCCGCTTTCGAGGCCTCAAATTCTGGAGATTTATCCCATGAGATCCAGGAAATTTCGCCAGCACCCTCCAAATGGTTCCATATCCACAAGAAAAACAGGCAACATCTGTTGGAAAGCCATGGGAAATCCACAGAATGATTGTCATGTCATGGCACCTCTACATCCATTGAGGCCAGTCATCACTTTCTCAATGAAATCCCCATGAAATCCCGCCAAAAGAAGAACGCCAAAATCCGCCAAAATGGATCGACACATACATAAACCTCTCAAATCAGTCAAGTTATTGGGTCAAGTTATTTCTATGTTCACCATATTACATCATATTACATGTTTATATTTGAAGTGATATATGTTGAACAAAATCACCATATTTGAACATGGCCATAGAAATAGTGGATTTTCCCATTAAACATGGTGATTTTCCAGTTCGCTATTGTTAAATTCCCAGAGGGTAACCATCATATATCCCATTAAATCCCATTAAAATACCATAAAATCCCATTAAGTCCCATTTTCCATCATTTTCCAGGTGGGTTTTCTTCCCATAGCCACATTGTTGTGGTGATATCCCAACCCAGGTGCCGCATCCCTGCAGCTCTCGGCCACGTCCTATGGCTCTGCTGTGACCGGCTGCGAGTGGACGCTGGCGCTGGCGCTGGTGGCGGCCATGGCGCAGCGGCAGCTCGAGGTGCTAGCCCTTGAAACTGTGGAAGTCATGGGGAATAATTATACAAATTATATATATATATATATTTATTTATTTTTATATATCGATATATCTAGATATGGTTATGTGGAATTATATAGAGATATAGTTAAACTAATATATATATATATGTGTGTGTGTGGAATTAAATAGAGATATAGACTAATATTAGAGAGAGAGAGATATATATATATATGTCTATTTATTTATTTATATTTCCCCACCTGCCAAGTGAGGGTCTCTAGATTTTATTTATCAGAGTTGCTTTCTCCTTCTCCTTCGGCACTGCCGGACCTCAACCGCGAGCGCAAAACTATGTCAGAATAGTGTTTCAGGGTGGTGATCACTCAAAGAAAGTGATTTTGTTATCAACGTACCTATATAATTACATATTTATATATATATATATATGTATAAATTATATAAACATATAGTTTTCAGTTTTCATATATTTAAACATATCAAACAGAATCAAACAAACATGTGTATACATAGGATACACATATATGTGGAAGATTTTGGACGCCGTGAGGCGCCCGGCTGGACGAAGGTGGCTGCCTGGCAGCTGGCACTGGGCGCCTCCGAAGGCTCGGAAGGCTCCGTGGCTGTCGCGCTCAGCGGCTTGGCGGATGGGTTAGAGGTGATCCCTACCGCAATGACTATGCAGTTAATAATGTATGTGTACATATACATATATATATATATACACATATTTATCTAACTAACTATCTATCAAACTATCTGACTATCTAACCATCTATCTATTTGTCGAACTACCTATCTATCTATCTAATCTAATCTAATCTTATCTTATCTAATCTAATCTAATCTATCTATCTATCTACATATCTATCTATGTATATAGTAATTAATAGTAATGTTTGCTTTGCAAATATGTATATGTACATATCTTGTTCACCCCCGATAAACCAAACCCGGTCCATGAATTTGCTGGGTCGCCCAACTAGTAATACTTTGCTACTTAAATAGTACCCCCGATAGATACAGCCTAAGGGACATTAGTCCAGGTTCGACACTATACGGCTGTTTAGCATTGCATAGTGATGGAAACATATTGTCATTAGTTAATTGATTTCCATTAACGAGCAATCGATGGCAGTTCATGGTAATGCTTGAATGGTTTGGTCGGATGGGGTGATGACCCACAAAAAATCATGGGGCTGCAAGCCAGGTGAAATAGGACTGGAGACCCAGCACCTCAATGGTTCTAGGGAAATATCATGACCTCACCACAGTGACCCCATCATACAGGAGAAGCGGGGCATTGAGCCCAAGAAATGGTTCATGACATTGTATTTTGATAAATTGTGATTTAGCTACTGGTTTGATGGCAAGTGGTTGGATGAATAGACAACCAGCAATGATTAGGAAGGTGAATCGCATGTCCAAACTTGCCCACCCAAGTTAACCAAACAGTCAAAAATGGCGCCAATAGTTCAACAGTAGCAGGCATTTTCCGGGTTAATGCTACACCATACAGTAGTATATAATACCTATTTGTGAGTTACATCCATACCATACCATGAGTTGTAAGCCATACACATGGCTTGGCTCACTTTGGGCTGAAAAATTCCCTATGTTCCTGCAAGGTGGGCCCCCCGAATCTACCACAAACCAGAAGTTTTTTTGAAGTTACAAACGCACCAAGTTATCATAAATCATCATAAATCATGGTTCAAGTCCTAAATCTAATCATGTTCGTATATTTGTGTTGCTTCCATTCCATGAAAACACCAATTTTCTTGGAGCGATCGTTGATCGAAAAACCAAAAGCGCCGCTCAGGTGACGGGCATCAGTGGCAGATGGGTCTCACTTGGCCGCCTGGTTTGCCGTGCCGATTCTCACGCCTCTTGTGGGAGGTTTCATGAGATCAATGGTTCATTGTTCTTGCCAGAGTTTTTTTTGTGGATAAATATTGGGTGAAACTGGATGATTGATGATTATGGTATTTGTGAATCCATCATAAATGAACAATATTCTGATATACAACAATGGGTCATTATCCCAACAGCAATGCAAAATCCATCCGGTTGATTCACGAAAAAAATGCCGGATATGCCCGGATGATTGTTATGGAGCGCTGGTATCGAAATGGAGCGCTAGCCGTTTACCACATGAAAAAAAGGTGGTAGTTAAAGCCATCCCCCATTGATTGGATTCCACAACGCAGAGTTCAGCATTAAGTTCAAGGCATATCATATCAAGTTTTGGGAAATATTTTTTCATGCAGAGGGAAGCCATGGACAACGCGGCAATGGAAACTCAGGAAATCAGTCCATCTCAAAATGGTGCAAATGTTCATTGTGTTTTCATTGTTCATTATCATGCTAGCCGTTTCCGGATGAGTAAACATCATCGGCTGAGTGTTGTTCAACTTTCTCGGGCTTTTCACAGTTGGTCTTTGCTTAGCTTTGCTATTGAAAACATGGTGATCTCCAATTGATATATTGATCTCCGATGTATTTTGAAGCAGCTTGGAAACCACCCAATTTGTGCCGTGAACTCCCAACGACAAGGCTGGCACAGCTTGTGCAAAGCCGCATCCAAGCCGAATCTTGGAAGATCCGCTGAGATGTCTAGCTGTGTGTGAAATGCTGGTATCCGGAGGAAGTACGTGTGTTGGATATGTTTATGTGGTTTGAACAGAAGTGGATGTGGATATCCAAATGGTGTTGGGTTTGGAAATGTTATAAATGTGTCTGCCGTAGATTTTGCAAAATTCATCCACATCTATCCACTCTTTCCTTGTGGAGACCGTCTGACTTGAGAAGATGATCACCGAAGGTTGACATCGAACTTTGGAATATCAGCTCTCCGGCATTTCGACACATTTGTACGGTTATAACATAAGGCCAACTATAATTATAAGGCCATCATACTTCAACATACATCAACTATAATAATAATATATATATATATGTGTGTGTGTGTTCCAATCCTTCCCCAGATATGTCAGGATTCAACCTCCATTGGTACGGTACAGCAGCTCCATCAGGATCTGGCAGTCTACAGCAGCTCCATTTGCGGCAGCGGCTTCGGAAGCGCCTGGCAGCGCGGGGTGCAGCTGCTACGTGGCTTGGAACAGCAGAGGCCGCGGCGGAGCGGTGGAGAATCATTATAGATGGAACCATAGTTATAAATGGGTTATAAGTGGTTAATAGCTTAGACTTAGGAAGTGGTTAATAAAACCATAGTTATAAGATGTTCGAGTGTACATCCAAATGAGGGGCCTGAAAACCTGTCTGCCACTTCAACTTGTGAAGCAGGCAAGGGCGCGTTTGACATTTTTCACACAGAGTCGTCCCGTGAAGCGGGCGACCTTTCTAGGCCTTGGACCTAGCAGAGAACTCGGCCGCTGCTGCACTGCATTGCTGCTGTGCACAGATGGCCCGCAATGTCTGAGCTATAAATGCGTTATATATATATATATATTTATAAATAACATTTGATAAGCATCGTGCCATAGTTTTAACCTCTTTATAAATGGGTTTTCTACCCAGTGACTGGCCACCAAGTGGGATGATCCTCCAAGTAGGGCGGAGGTGAGTCATGTCAGCCGTGTTTAACACGGTCAGAGAATGGATGTCCATTTCATTGGCTGTGAAATCCACTATAACCCATAGGATCCATGGTGCTGCTATATATGGTAACATGGATCCCATAAATATACCCCCAATGTTGGCATATATACCATACATGGATCCTATGGGTAATGATATACCCTCTGGTAATTTAACATAGCGAACTGGAAAGTCACCATGTTTAATGGGGTAATCAACTATAAATGGCCATTTTCATTAGTTGCTGGTTGGTGGTTTGACTTTTCCATATATTGGGAATTTCATAATCCCAACTGACTTCCATATTTTCCAGAGGGGTTGAAACCACCAACCAGACGATATATTCATGCCGGAATATAAATATATGTATATATATATGTATATACATATGAAATCATATATGACATAAAGGATAATTTTGGCACATATGAAATCCCATTAATTCAGTATTGAAATTGTGATATGCAGTTCGTTGGCTATATGCCAACAATCAACAATCCCATACAGAATGTTGAATGGTTTATTACCCCATAGAATCCCCATTGTTGGTGACATGTCCCTAAAGATCCCACAACAACTTCATGAAATGGTTGGGTTAATGTCCGTGATTGTATCCCATGTGAAATCTTTTGAAATCTTCCCATGACAATGGCTGGTGAAACCATAGTAACATTTCAAAACCCATGGAAAATCACAGTAAGATTCCAGTTTTCTGGGTGAACTCCGAAAAAAAATCATTCTGAGCCTTCTAAGCCCATGAGAAGCCTATGAAACCCAAGAAAATGTCCATTGTTGCATCATGAATCTCCGCATGTGTTTCCAGATTATTATCATCATGTAAGTGTATCCATTATTATCTTATACCATTTTATATCCCAAAGAATTCACCATTTATCAAACATTTACCAGAATCACCATATAAACATATATAAACTATGAATCACCTTTAACAAAATCCATACCGGAACATCACAATTAACGACCATTAAATCACCATTAAATCTCCATAAACACTGTTGAACATCAGCCAAAATCATAGTTAATCACCATACATTTGCCAGAATAAACCATAGTGAATCACCATAAACCAACCATGAACTATAGATTAATCACCAGAAACCATAGTTAATACACAATTGAACATCATTAAACATCAACCAAAACCATAGTACATCATCATTAAACCATTTGGTTGGTGGTTTGGAACATGAACTTTATTTTTCCATTCAGTTGGGAATGCCATCATCCTAACTGACCAAGTCCATCATTTTTCAGAGGGGTAGGCTCAACCACCAACCAGCCATAGTTAATCACCATAAACCATAGATTAATGACCATATGTCAAGGTCAATCACCATAAACCATAGATTAATCACCATATGTCATAGTTAATCACCATAAACCATAGATTAATCATCATATGTCATAGTTAATCACCATAAACCGTCGATTAATCACCATATGTCATGCTTAATCACCATAAACCATAGATTAATCACCATATGTCATAGTTAATCACCATAAACCATAGATTAACCACCATATGTCATAGTTAATCACCATAAACCATAGATTAATCACCATATGTCAAGGTTAATCACCATAAACCATAGATTAATGACCATATGTCAAGGTCAATCACCATAAACCATAGATTAATCACCATATGTCATAGTTAATCACCATAAACCATAGATTAATCATCATATGTCAAGTTAATCACCATAAACCATAGATTAATCATCATATGTCATAGTTAATCACCATAAACCATCGATTAATCACCATATGTCATAGTTAATCTCCATAAACCATAGATTAATCACCATATGTCATAGTTAATCACCATAAACCATAGATTAATCACCATAAACCATAGATTAACCACCATAAACCATAGATTAACCACCATATGTCATAGATCAATCACCATAAACCATAGATTAATCACCATAATCACCACCATCTCAGCCATTTTTGGGACTGGCCAGGCACCACGACGTCCTTTGTTTGAGCAGCGCGATCACCGCCAGCGACGCTGGACACAGCTGGAGAAGCGCCGTGCAGCTGCTGTGGCAGGCAGCTGGAACCAGGCGCGAACAGTGAGGTCATAGTGATTTTTATGGTGGTTTAGTGATGTTTAATAGTGTTTTTTTGTGATTTTGATGGTGGGTTAATAGTGTCTAATGGGTTTTTATGGTGTTTTTGATGCGATTTGGATGTTGCTTAATGGGATGCTATGGGCTGTCAATGGGATTTCATGGTGTTTTTGATTGGATTTAATGGTGATTTAATGGGGGTGGTAACGGGATACAGTATCACAAACCAACTTGATAATTATGATAGCTGGGTTTGACTGAAAATGGGGCATACCCCCAATTGACAATTTTCATAGGGAAAAGGATGCTACAGCGTTGGAATTTGGGGTATCATATTTCCAGATAGTTTCAGAATGTTGAGCCTGCGTATGCCTGCGTAGAATGCAGACAAATAGGCCATGTCAGGCATATTGATAAGCAGCATGTAAGAAATCAAGGTTACATGTTACCATATTCAGTTATATTTATAGTAGGTACCCTCTGGTAAACTAACATAGCTATTGAAAATGACCATTTATAGTGGATTTTCCCATCAAAAATTGTGATTTTCCATAGTTATGTGACAGTTTACCAGAGGGTAACATGTTGGCGACACACGTGGCGCAGGGAGACATCATTGGATCTAATGGCCTACCGTGTGGCCTGCCGCGCGCTGGATGTCTCAGAGAATCCCAGGCGGACTGGAATGTTTGGGCTGGCTGAATAGTGATCTAATGGGGTTGATAGTTGGCTAATGGTCATTTAATAGTGACTCCAGGCAAACTCACGATAACCATGGTGCACCTATTGGTGTACCCTCTGGTAATTTAACATAGCAAACTGGAAAATCACCATGTTTTATGGGTAAATCAACTATTTCTATGGCCATTTTCAATAGCAAACTGTTAGTTTACTGGGGTTGATAGTTGGCTAATGGCGATTTAATAGTGGCTTGATCAATGAGAATTTCAGGATCCTAAAATGTAGGTACTGTACCATATAAGACAATATTTTGTGGGGATAGTCCCTGAAATTTAGGCCGTATACAGGCCTTATATATGGTAGGTACCTCCAATTTAGGTTCCTGAAATGGCCATTGACTTGATAGTGAGCTGATAGTGATAAAAAGGCAAACACAACTACCCAAACAATGGGTTGATAGTTGGTTCATAGTGAATTAATAGTGGCTTGATAGAGGCTTTTGTTGACCACTAGGGAAAAGACGCAGAACATTGCCACAAATACATAATGGAATGTATGCCCACATATGTATACATGTATAATATTATGTATATATATAATCATATGCAGCTATATTTAGAAGTGCCCAGAATTATTTAGATATATATATCTGGGGAAAGTATAGCGCACCGCGACCTCACATGGATAATCATGGCTGGGGTAACGATCCCAAAATAGCCTTTGGTCAGTTCAGTGAAATATTGTGTGAGCATGTGAGGATTGACGACAAGATTTGGTGGTACTTTTTTTGACGGACCCAAATGATGGAGGAATGGCTAGGGCTTATCTAATTGTTTCATTTATGTGGTCAAAACGATCATCAAATGTGATGTGTTTTGTTTTTTTCCGGAAAGCGTTCAAATGTTTCTATCACCAAATGATAAAGAACAAACATGTGTAGATGTTTTGATTGTTACAGGCAAATGCGAAGTTCAGCAAGTTCTATACCGACACCCGTGGAAAGTCATCTCTTCATGGTAGCACCATCACAGGGTTTGCAGTCAGTGCTGCACCTCCATTGGTAGAGCTAATTCCCCCACATGTCTTAGTCCCAGCTGAGTGAATGAACTAATAATGTTCCAGCTGAATGAAGGAACATTACCAATTTATGAGTTTTGGATAGTTTTGGAGAGAGTGCCTACAAGTAATGCTAGCCTTGTGATTTTTTTTGGCTCCTATCCATTTTGTACCCCAATCACTCACTGCAATCCCCCTAATCAACCAGGGCTCAGCCTACTAATCCAGACAGTAATAAACACACATTTTTATTAAAAATGGTGCATTAGTATGCATTTAGTGTATGCAAAATAGTGGTTTTTCATGAAGGTACCGGGTAGCATTTCCAGCCACATGCCACCAATCATTGTGATCAGGCCCTGGAGACTAGTCTTGGGTCTCTTCAATGACCTTCAGGACTGATGTTCCGGTCCTTATAGGCTGGTGTTCCGGTAATGGTTGGATTACCTCTACGGGCTATACATGGCTCGGTACTTATGATACCCTACAGTAAATTAACATAGACCCTGGCAGGAGTTGGAAGACTAGTTTCCATTAAAAATTGGTGATTTTCAGGGTTCAACTGTTAAATTACCAGAGGGTAATTATGCGCCTCTGATAAATGGCTTTTTACAGCACTTGTGAATTTTCCACGGATGCGTGAGGAACCCCCAGCCATTACCTTGTGGCCAAGCTCGTTGAGCTGGCATCCATTGAGTGGTGTTGTGCTGCGTGTCGGTTTACCATGGGTATGAGTCATACTTGTATTTACACATGTGCATTTAAATAAAACATGTATAAACATGTATTCGATATCTTTGATTCCTCTGTGGATTCGATATCCCATATTTATCCTAGTGATGCTGATTGTAATGTAGTGTAATGGAATGTAAAGAAGCTGAACGATTCTATATCGAATTTTCCTCTAGCTTTCTGCTCAAGTGGGCAACCACGAGCCCTTCGACCCCCCTGGCCACTTGGTGAAGTGGCTGGGGGGAGAAGACAACCGAGAAGCGTGGTACCGCTTCAAATTCAGAGCGGGACAGCTCCTAGAGAGAGTTGTGAGAGATGAGAGCGGACACTCTCAAGGAACGATCCTCATAGAGGTGAAAGAGAAGAAAGAAACTGGGCCAACCGGTCACCTGATCCTGGCCAGGTATGTCAGTGCATCTGATGTACACTACCGCTGGTGGGCAACCAGTGGGCCGGGAAAGGGTCTCAGTAGTAGGGCGTACTTTCTATCAAACCTTTAACGGAGATAGTTACTAGGGGTCTTGTAGATAATAGGGTTGTGTACAAAGCCTCTTCAGTAGCAACCAGGAGGCACGTCTAAAAAGAGGTGAGTCGTGAGAGATATTTATTTATTTATATTTATATAAATATAGATACATATATAGATAGATATTTCAAACATCTTCCACCTAGATATGGATCCAATTGGATCCAGTCAATCCAGTCATTTCACAAATCGTAAAAAACAATTGAATCCCATTGTTTTCCATCGAAGGAGCTCTCCTTGGATGCCGATTTGGCGATGCACACCACGGCCACCAGGTCTTGCGAGGCCGGGACCCACGCCGGCCATGGCAAAATTGGATGCCCTGGGCCCCGAGAATTCGATGCAAAAATACGTATGTTGGGTATATGGTAAAATCAATAACCCATGGTATAATGTATGGTAAACATGGTAAACTAACATAACTATGGAAAATCACAATTTTTAATGGGAAAACTCACTATAAATAGCTATGTTAAATTGCCAGAGGGTATAATGTATGGTAAAATATGGTGAAACATGGTGAAATATTGTAAAATACGTGGTTATATATATGATAATATATGGCAAAATATGATAAAATATGGTAAAATATACTATGGTAACATGTTACAAATCATATAATCATTGTATAACTACCATCAAACAATGAGTAGTATTACTAGAATCATTGCAAAAAATTGATGGTTGGGATCGTAGTGGGATCGAGTGGGCTGAAAAATCACAGCTCCATTTTTTTCCGCAGCCAGCTAATTGATTTCAAGATTCAACGGATTGAAAACTAAGAAAGGAAAACATGGTTTTCGATGGTTTCAATGGTTTTCAATGGTTTTTCAATGGTGTTTAAATGGTTTTCCGAATTGGATTTCCTATGGTTTCCTAATGTTTTTCTCCAGCCAACTCAAGGGGAAATTCCAGGACGTGGACCCAGCTCCGTTTCCAGCGATCTCAGCAGCACTGGTCAAAACGGCCATGGACGCTTTGGGTGGCGGCGAAACATCGCGACCGTTGCTGGCTATGGCCGGCGTCCCATGGTTTTTACGCCTGGTTTTTACATGTTTGAAAACCAGGCGAGGAATGATGTTTCGATAGGTTTCGATGTTCCCCAGATTCATTTTTGGAGCACTGGGAATTTGAATGTGTATATAATGCATAAAAATGATTGGTTTTTAATATTCCCATATATTCCCCAGGTCTCTCCAGGTTTTTGACCCATTGTTATGTGCTCATGATTGGCCTGTTCCAGGAGTTTCATCCGTGACTGAAGCAGTGGATAGGCCGGGCAGTGGATCATACCCCAGGCCAATGAATCTATAAATGGTATAACTGGTTGGTGGTTTGGAACATGAATTTTATTTTTCCATATATTGGGTATAATAACCCCAACTGACTAATATTTTTCAGAGGTTGAAACCACCAACTAGTATAAGGTTTGTATAAAACAACCATTTTTTTTGGCCGGTTGGCCGGTCGATCATTGCTTCACTAAGATTGCTGTTGGTCTTAAGTGCTGGAATTCATGTTGCGGTAGCCAGTGAAGAGTCGCATGTCTCGCATTGCCGCATTGCCTGGGCCTACCTGGCTTAAATGCTCCATGATGGATATTGAGGCTGAACTCTGTAAAATATAAGCACAGCAAAGCATATCAGAAAACAATCGATCGAAACATCTAAAAGCTCATATAATAAGAATCTTTGGGTGGAAGTTGGGCTTTTACACGACTCCTCCTAGGATTCCATCTGAATTTCCATCGGACTGGCTTTCAAAGGAAACGACAGAGAAAATTTCACAAGATCCAATGGTTCAAACATGTTCAAACCATCTAAAACTCGGGTGTCCGATATTTGTTCCAAGTGTTTGTTCAATACAACCCATTGACCTATTGATTTTCCTTTTTTGAAAGCTGCGGATTTTTGGGCTCCAAGTCCGTGCAGGTTGAACAGCGGCAAGGCCAAATGCTCCGATGGCTTGTGCATCGTCGGGTGCCTCAATTTGAGGCTGTCAGCCAGGGAAAATGGAAGACTCCGGTCGCTGGTTTGATCAACACACACACACTGTTAGTGGTTGGTGGTTTGGAACATGAATGTTATTTTTCCATTCAGTTGGGAATGTCATCATCCCAAGTGACGAAGTCATATTTTTCAGAGGGATAGGTATACCACCAACCAGGTTAGTATACCGTAGATATGGAACATCACATTGTTTTTTGTGTGGTAAATCCACTACGGACTTATGAGGATGATGATACCAACTGCAATGGGTTTGTTTTTGATGTGGGAAACCCCATAATGAACCTAACCATTTGGGGGATGGTTTATATCACCCAACTATGATAACATAGGTGATGATATTTTTTGTATCCCACATTAATGGGATTATACACAGATTATATATGCAAATTCCGGATTTGGATTTGGATGTGTGATGATTTGTGTTTTCGTTCATTTTTCGTTCGGTGTTTCCGAGTGCGGAATCCCTTAACATTGGGGGTGCCCAATGTTTGACCTATATAGTCCTAATGCTGTGACTGGGACATATTGATGTCATCAGTTTCATTGGGAAAATCATGTGTAGATTCCTGCATAAACCTTTGGTATACCTTTGGTCAATAAATAATTAGATTAGTATTTAGTGGTGCATTTGCTTGCCACAAAGGCGATAATGGCGCAAACCCAATGCCAAGAACAATTGCCTGATTTCTGGGAACCCCATATGTACATAGCAAAATACGATATATGGTAAAATTGTAGAACTGGGGATTGTTTATTTATAATGTTTGCCAGGGTGATGGTCGCCCGGAAAAAATACTATGGGCATCTTTTTTGACGCTGCCATCAGCCCCTTGATATTTAGCAAACAGCGCCAGTGGCCCCCAGAATGGTTTCAGGTACCCCGGGTGGCTCAACCAACTAGAGTTTGTTTTTTACAATATTGAATATAGAACCCATCAAGACCTCGCATATGAAATAGCTCCAAACAACATTCTGGCACAACACCGATAAGTGCAGATGTATTCTGTTGGGGCTTTTGGGTATTTTGGGGCCCTTCAATATTACGAGGGCTGGTTTGGTGTGGCCCAAAACCATAGCCCAATGAGAGAGAGAGAGAGATTGACTAATTATCGAAAGATATACGCTGACATTCCTGCAGCTACATTCTTCAGCATATCCACATTTAATGATATATGGATATGACTATTGATGTGAGAGATATTCATTATATACATATATACGCATACATAATCTGTAGATATTTCTACTATTTATTTATATATATA